>OGGT01000838.1_pt1 | contig 12526 bp, 8 predicted proteins | sample 1571311 | NCBI WGS metagenome assembly OGGT01 (sample SAMEA2581931, study PRJEB24529) | metagenome | biome: Human gut stool | place: China | collected 2011
TTATAGCACGTTTTGGCTACAAGATACGTACAGGAGGAAGTAAAACAGATGTATCTAAGTCAATCAACCGACTGCTGAGCGACATTGAAGGTAAAAAGGAACAAAATCTGATAGAAACCGTTTCATTACGTGCCATGCAGAAAGCAAGATATTCTATTTATAATATCGGGCACTATGGGCTGGCATTCGATTTCTATACACATTTCACTTCTCCAATTCGCCGTTATCCGGACTTGATGGTTCACCGGTTACTTACCCGCTACCTTGCAGGAGGAAGAACTGCACAAGCTGATAAGTATGAAGAATTATGCGAACATAGCTCTGCTATGGAGCAGACTGCTGCCAGTGCCGAACGTGCATCCATCAAATACAAACAAGTAGAATTTATGAGTGAGCGTATCGGAAACGTTTATGATGGAGTTATATCAGGAGTCACTGAATGGGGACTTTATGTAGAAGTCAACGAGAATAAATGTGAAGGTATGGTTTCTATGCGTGATCTGGGTAACGACTACTATGAGTTCGACGAGAAGAACTACTGTCTTATCGGACGGCGTCATCATCGCAAATTCAGTCTTGGCGACCCGGTAAAAATTAAGGTAGCCCGTGCTAACCTGGAAAAGAAGCAGCTTGATTTCATCCTTGCTGATGAATAAAGAAACAGTGTAATATACAAAAACGGACCTGTACAGAAAGCTCTACAGGTCCGTTTTTTTATAATGTCTTTATTAACTTTCTATTGCAGATATAAATCAATTCCTACTTATTCAGCAACCGTTTACTAAGAAAACGTACAGGATACCATACCGACAGAAAACCAATCAATAATACGGTGATAAAAATAAGAAGTACATCTGATGCATGTACACTTACCGGATAAGCGTCCACTACAAAACTTCCATTGCCTCCCCCCAATGAAATCAACCCGAAACGTTGCTGCAGAAAGCACAGCAACAATCCTAAAACGATGCCGGAGAGGGCGCCGAATACAGAAATCATCCTGCCTTCGAACAAGAAGATGCGCGCTATGAGGCGGTCGTCGGCACCCAGGTTGCGCAGTGTCTCCACATCCTCCCGTTTGTCCAGTATCAGCATGGACAGCGAACCGATGACATTGAAGCATGCGATACCCAGAATGAAGGTGAGGAAGAGATAAGAGATGAGTTTCTCTATTTCCATGATGCGGAAAACATCGGCCTGCTGCTCGTAGCGGTTCTGTACAATGAATCGGTCGCCGAGAATGCCTGCTATTTTCTTTTGTACGGAGCCGATGTTGGAACCGGGTTTCAGTTTCATCTCGATGGCAGAGACTTCCGTGTCATAATTGAACAGACGGCGGGCAAAGTCAAGTGACGTCAGTATGTAGCGTGAATCGTATTTTTGCTGGTTGACGGCAAAGATGGCGCCGGGCGAGAAGAGATACTCCCGGTTGAAAGCCGCAGTGGGGTTGGCTATGTTTACCCGTACGTTCCGTTTGGGGGCATAGACCTGCAACGGGTCTACGAACTGAATGCCGGTGCCCAACTCGGATATAAGTTCCACACCCAGAAAACCATAGTCCACCACCGAGTCGCTCAGTAGGAACTTTCCCGTCCCATAGAGCAAGCTGTCGATGGATGTAAGCTGTTCGAAATTGTCCTCCACTCCCTTGATGACGGCCATTGCCTGGCGGTCCTTGTACTGCACCATGGCATTCTCTTCCAGTGTTTCCGTCCACACGTCAATCTCGGACAGGGCGTGTACTTGCCGGATGCACGCTTCGTGCGGGTCGAAAACCTTACCTTCGCGGACGGTGATTTTCAGTTCCGGGTCGAAGGCTGTGAAAAAGCCTGCCACCATGTCCTGAAAACCGTTGAACACGGACAAGGTGCATACCAACGCCAACGTAGCCAATGCCACTCCACACACCGAAATACCGGAGATGATATTAATGGCATTGTGTTTCTTCTTGGAGAAGAGGTAGCGGCGGGCTATAAAGAAGGGAAGGGACATTATTTCAGCAGTTCGTCAATTCGTTCCAGATAGTCCAGTGAGTCGTCTACGAAGAACTTCAGTTCGGGGATAATGCGTAGTTGGTGGCGTACGCGGGTACCCAGTTCAAAGCGTATGGATTTCATGTTTCCGTTGATGTTCTTGACTATTTCTTCGCTTTTCTCCGAGGGGAATATACTGAGATAAGCGCGTGCCACGCTCATGTCGGGGCTGATGCGTACGGCACTGACGGAAATCAGTATGCCGGGCATGGACTTGGTTTGCAACAAGAAGATATCACTCAGTTCCTTCTGCAGGAGACGGGCTATTTTATTTTGTCTGGTAGTTTCCATACTGTTCATTTTTTTATGCTGGGGTGCAGCCTGTTTTCACGTTAGCAAAGTTACTGAAATATATCGTTCTGCCGACTGTTTATAGCTTTTTTTTCATTCTTTTCCCTATTGTAGGGTTCATTCTTTTCCGTTCTGTCGATGAGATATGCCTTTTCGTAGATTCTATTTGTTGTTCTTGTTATGCTTCCCTAACTTTGATGTCAGTTCGGAGAACTGCTGATGATGAGTGAAGAAGGAAGAGAACCATTCCGTTATAGAAGAGACTCTCTCTAAATAGCGTTTTTTCATGTATTATTGACTTGAACCGTTTTTACCCGGGAGGGTAGAAACGGTTTTTTTGCGCATCTGACCGGGCTTTCTTGTCTCTTGCATAGGCTTCCGTTGTGTGTTACATAGGCTTCTGTTGTGTTTTGCACGGTGGTTTGTCTTGAGAAGCCTTTGGGTTTATCATGTGCGCACGGCTGTGGTACGCCTTTTCCACAGTCGTGAAGAAGACGTGCCACGGCTGTGAAGAATATGCTTCACAGCCGTGGTTTTTCATCAATATATAGGGGTTGACAGAACAGACATAAGGGAATGACAGAACAAACATGAGGGGATAACGGAACGGACATAAGCACTCGACGCATTCCGTATCAGGGTATGAATAGCGGAATGCGTCGGGTGCTTGTGGGGGAATGATATGATATTTGTTCTTATGCCTTTACATACTTCCTTTTGGCTATCAGCACTGCCACGATGATACCTATCACCAGCAGCGCCAGTGCTCCGTAGGCGATGCCTTCCGTCACGTGCAGGCTGGTGGGGTCAAAGCGCATTTCGATGGTGTGCTGTCCGGCAGGAACATACATTGTGCGCAGGATATAGTCGGCGCGTGCCAGTTCGGCAGGCTGTCCGTCGATGGTTACGTGCCAGCCGTCCGGATAATAGATTTCGGAGAATACGGCAATACCGTCTTGGGCATTGTTCGTTTCGTACGTCAGGCGGTTAGGTGCGTAACTTGTCAGGCGGATGCTGGAGAGGCTGTCTTTATAACTTTCCGTGGCACCTTTCAGCACATCCTTGAAGCGGGCATCCACTACGGCTGTCTCCGTAGGTATGATGCTGTCCAGGGCGTCAATCTCTTCGTTGGCGTTGTTCACATACTGCACCTTGTTTACAAACCATGCATTGCCGTAGGCGTGTGGGTTGAGGATGGGAACGGTTTGTCTTTGCTGCCCTGCAGGGAAGATGAAGTATTTGGTGTTCAGCATGTTCAGTATGCGGAACTTATTGGCATCCACGCTGTCCATCTCACCTCCGGCGGTGGCAATGGCCTTGTAGGCCGCCTGCATTTCGGGAGAGATGTGATGCTCTATCATTTCCTGGTAGCGGCGCAGCTTGGCCGGGTGATAACCGCCGACGCTTTTGTGCCAGTAGGAGGTGTTGTTGTCATCGAAGGTGCTGGTGGCAAAGTTCAATACACGATAGTCCAAGCTGGTATCTTGCAGTATCAGCTCGTCTGTATTCGTCTTGGTGAAGGTTTCCGTACGGATGGAGTGGGGCACGAACTGGGCATCATTCAGATAGCGCTTGTTGACCCCCCACATATCTGCCAGGCAGAGTATGGTGATACCTGCAATGGTCAGCGAGCTGCGCAGCTTGCCGCTTGCATAGAGCCAGAGCAGGCTGCAGCCGATGCCTATGATGATGAAGCTACGCAGGGCGTCGCTGCTGACGAGTTCGGCACGCATCTCTCCCAAGTTGGCAAGGATGCCGGAGAGCTCGTTGGCGGGTATCATCTGCTGGTTGACGGCATTCTGCAGCATCTGTGCCTCTTGGGCGGGCACGTAGCCGGAGCCGATGCTGCCCGGGGCAACGGCAAGCAGCAGGGCGATGCCTGCAGTGAGCAGCAGGCTGATGCCGAGGGGCTTCTTTTCCTGTTTTAAGATTTCCGGCTCTTCGAGCAGGCGTTTCAGGGCAAAGATAGCCAGCAAAGGTATCGTGAACTCTGCTATGACAAGGATGGAGGACACGGCGCGGAACTTGTTGTACAACGGGACGTAATCGATGAAGAAATCCGTCAGCGGCATGAAGTTCTTGCCCCAGGACAAGACGATGGAGAAGAAGGTGGCTCCTATCAATGCCCACTTCAACGGTCCTTTCACGATGAAGCATCCCAGTACGAACAGAAACAAGACGAATGCTCCGACGTAGACGGGACCCGACGTCATGGGCTGGGTACCGAAATATTGTGTCAGTGAGCCGTACAGACTGCTGTACATCGGGTTTGCCTTGCTCATGGCGGTTTCACTTTGGCTGAGGGCGGCAGATGCTCCGCCTTTGAAGTTGGGCACCAGCAGAGTCAGTGTTTCGTCGATGCCGTAGCTCCACTGGGTGATGTAGTCGCGGTCCAGCCCGCTACTGGTCTGCTTGGCAGCGTCGCCGGTCTGCACCAGTTCGCTTTTGCCGCGCATGGTTTCTTTGCTGTAGGCATAGGTGTGGTAGAGGTTGGATACGTTGGCGGCTATGCCGACGAGGGCTGCCACAATCAGTACGGCACTTGCCTTGAAGAACTGGGGCAATGTCTTGGTACGCCATGCTTTCTCGAAGTAGGCTCCCACAAAGAAAAGGATGACGAAGAAGAAGTAATAGGACATCTGCACGTGGTTCGAGGTGATTTGCAGGGCCACGAACAAGGCGGTGAGGATGCCTCCCCACAGCAGTTTCCCACGATAGGCGAGCACAATGCCTGCTATGGTGGGCGGCACGTAGGCAAGGGTGATGAACTTCCAGATGTGTCCGGCGGATATCAGGATAAAGAAATAGGACGAGAATGCCCACATGATACCGCCCAGTCCGGCCAGCCAGACCGGTATGCCGAAGACGCGCAGCAGGATGTAGAAGCCGAGCATCAGCATGAATGTGAGGCACACATAGTCGGGCAGGAAGAGTTGGTAGGCTTTCTGTACCCACTGCAGTGACTTGGTGGAGTCATACGAAGGGGCTATCTGATACATGGGCATACCGCCGAACAGCGAGTTTGTCCAACGGCTGCGTTCGCCCGTCTGTTCGTAATACTCCTTGACTTCTTGTCCTGCCCCTGCTCCTGCAGCCGTGTCGTGCTGAAAGAGAATACGGTTTTCTATATCCGCCGGGAAGAAGTAGGCGAAGGAAAGGAGGACGAATGCCAAGATGGCAATAAGGTCGGGAAGAAGCTTCTTCATGAGTTATAAGTTATGAGTTATCAATTAATCAATTGTGGGGCAAAGATAGTGCAAACCGAATACAGAACTTTCATGCTTGCGTGAAAAAGTTTTGTTGAGGTGCAGCCTATCTTCGCTTTTGTGGCAAAGATACATAAATGCAGATTGTTATTGTCACGTTATCGGCAGAATGTTGTACCTTTGCCTTTCCAAAAAAAGATTAAAGTGCTTTAATGGTAATATGCAAGCTTAAATTATTATAGATATGACAATAGGGATAATCAGTGCAATGGACAGCGAACACCGCCGGTTGGTGGAGCGCTTGCAGGATAAGAATACGTCGGGCGATGGTAGTTTCCGCTATGTGGAAGGTACATTGGGCGGTAACCATGTAATCTTGACGCAATGCGGCATCGGTAAGGTGAGTGCAGCGGTAGGAGCTTCGGAACTGATACGGCGCTTTTCTCCGGACTGCATCGTCAGCACCGGTGTGGCGGGCGGCATTGATGCTTGCCTGAAGGTGACGGATGTAGTGGCAAGCCAACGTCTGGTGTATCACGACGTCTGGTGCGGCGACGGTAACGAGTACGGACAAGTGCAAGGTTTTCCCGCCTCTTACGAGGGATGTTCCTCTCTGTTGAAACATGCCTTGTCGCTGAACGAAGCCGGAATGGAAAGCCGCATCCACAGCGGACTTGTCTGTACCGGCGACCAGTTCATCACCAACCGTACGGAGCTGGATACCATCAAGCAACGTTTCCCCGACGGTCTTGCCGTTGATATGGAGTCTGCCGCCATTGCGCAGACTTGCTATCTGTACAATGTTCCTTTTCTCAGCTTCCGCATCATCAGCGACACACCCGGAGTAGAGGACCATGCTTCGCAGTATGCCGATTTCTGGGGAACCATGGCAGAGCGTTCGTTCCTCACGATATGGACCTTCCTCTCCACCCTTCCCAGCAATTTATAACTCATAACTTATAACTCATAACTCATGAAGAAGATTCCCAGTTTTACAATTGACCACATCCGCTTGTTGCGCGGTATTTACGTATCCCGCCAGGATGAAGTGAACGGAGAAACAGTCACTACTTTCGACATCCGTATGAAAGAGCCCAACCGTGAGCCTGCCTTGGGACAAGGTGCTCTGCATACTATCGAACATCTTGCCGCCACCTACCTGCGTAATGACCCGCAGTGGCAGGACAAGATTATCTATTGGGGCCCCATGGGCTGCCTCACCGGTAATTATCTGCTGATGAAAGGTGACTTGAAGCCGCAGGACATACTGGTGCTGATGCAGGACACCTTCCGCTTTGTTGCCGAATATGAAGGTGAAGTCCCCGGTGCCGCTCCGCAAGATTGCGGCAACTACCTGCTCCACGACCTTCCGATGGCTAAATGGGAGTCTGCCAAATACCTGCATGAGGTATTGGAACAGATGAAAGAGGAGAATATGAAATATCCGGAAAAAGAAGAAAAATAAGGGGTTAGGGATTAAGGATTAGGGATGGGTTTATACCTATATTAAAGTCTATGCGACCCCAATAATCCCTAACCCTTAATCCCTTATCCTTTATTATCACACAATCTCAATCCCCTGCTCCTTGCAAAGCTGTAATCCCAGGTCTTTCAGCTTGAATTTCTGTATCTTGCCACTTCCCGTCATGGGGAATTCTTTGATGAAGAAGATATACTTGGGTATCTTGTAGCGTGATATTTTGCCGATGCAGAAGTCTCGTACATCCGATTCGTGCATATCCACTCCTTCGTGCAGGATGATGAAAGCGCCTACGGCTTCACCGTACTTCTTAGAGGGAATACCGGCTACCTGCACGTCTTTTACGCCTTCCAGTTGATAGAGGAACTCTTCTATCTCGCGGGGATAGATATTCTCACCACCGCGGATAATCATGTCCTTGATGCGTCCTGTGATGCGGTAATTGCCGTCCTCGTCCTTCACTCCAAGGTCTCCCGAGTGCAGGAAACCGTTCTCGTCAATGACTTCGGCTGTGGCTTCCGGTTTTTTGTAGTAACCCTTCATGGTGTTGTATCCGCGGTTGCACATTTCACCTTGTACGCCTACGGGACACTCTTCTCCGGTTTCGGGGTCGATAACCTTTACTTCCGTATGTTCAAAGTCGTGTCCTACGGTATTGCAACGTACATCGAACGGGTCGTCTATCCGGGTGGCGGTCATTCCGGGAGCAGCTTCGGTCAGCCCGTAAACGCTGGTTACCTTCATGTACATTTTCTCTTCCACCTGCTTCATCAGCTCTACCGGGCAGAGGGAACCTGCCATGATACCCGTACGGAGGCTGGACATGTCGAACATGTCGAACATCGGATGGTTCAGTTCGGCAATGAACATGGTGGGTACGCCGTAAAGTGCCGTGCAGCGCTCCTTGTGGATAGAGGCGAGCACTACCAGTGGGTTGAAGCGTTCCACCATTACTTCTGTACAGCCGTGTGTCAGGCAGTTCATGGTGGCAAGTACCACGCCAAAGCAGTGGAACAATGGTACGCAGACGCAGAGCTTGTCATCGGCGGTAAACTTCATGTGCTCACCGGTAAGGAAACCGTTGTTGGCAATGTTGTAGTGGGTAAGCATGACGCCTTTCGGGAATCCCGTAGTGCCGGAGGTGTATTGCATGTTCACTACATCGTGGCAAGTGACCTGACTTTTGAGTTCATTCAGGCGGCTGTCTTCTATATTGTTGCCCAAGAGAAGTATTTCGGCCGTGTTGTACATGCCCCGGTGCTTCTCCTGCCCCACGTAGATGACGTTTTTCATATAAGGGAAACGTTCGCTTTTCAAGTGTCCGCGTTGGCAAGTCTTCAGTTCCGGAAGCATGGTATAGGTCATCTGCACAAAGTCACTGTCCTTTTCGCCATTGACGATGCAGAGGGTATGCATGTCGGAGTTCTGGCAGAGATATTCCAGCTCGGACTGTTTGTAGTTGGTGTTTACCGTTACGTAGACGGCACCTATCTTGGCGCAAGCGTATAATAGAGTCAGCCAGTCGGGTACGTTAGCTGCCCAGATACCTACGTGTGTTCCTCGTTCCACGCCGATGGCGATAAGCCCTTTGGCCATGTCGTCCACCCGGCGGTTGAACTGGCTCCAGGTGAAGCGCAGGTTGCGGTCAGAGTAAACGATATATTCTTTGTCTGGTGTTGTTTCGGCCCAATGTTCCAACCATTGGCCGAGGGTGCGTTCGTATAACATGATGTGGAAGTTGAAAGTGGAAAGGTGAAAATAGAAAGTATTTATCATTTTCCATTTTCACCTTTCAATTTTCCATTAATTTAAATTGGTGTATAAACTACTGCAAGTATCTTGGCTGCCTGCCCTTCATAGGCGTGTACGTGGTGCGGAACGATGGAATCGTAATAGATGCTGTCACCTTCTTCGAGCAGGTAGGTGTTTTTGCCGTAACTGATTTCCATGGTCCCTTCCATCACCATGATGAATTCTTCGCCTTCGTGTGAGGAGAGTACAAAGTCACTGTCGTCCGTAGCGGCCACATCAATGATAAACGGCTCCATATGGCGGTCGGCTTTGGATTTGGAGAGTGAATGATACTCCATATGCTTGCGGCTGTGGATGGCATTGTTGGAGAAACTGATGCTGTTCTGCGACTCGTCCTTACGGCAGACTACGGGACCGTTCTCATCTTGGTCGTCAAGAAAAGTCCCCAAACGTACACCCAGTACACGCGCTATCTTGATGAGGGGAGCCAGTGACGGGAGGTCGATGTTGTTTTCTATACGTTCAATCTGTTCGATAGCAAGTCCCGAACGCTGTGCCAGTTCTTCCATACTGATGGATTGGCTTTCACGGAGTGATTTTATTTTTTCTCCTACAATTTTGCTGGTATCCATAATGATAGTATTTTGGGGTCGAAAAGTTATAATTTATAGTTCTTAAACCGCAAAAATAAGAGAAACTTTTACTTGATGCAACATTCTGAGGGAAAATATTGCTGAAATATCTCCGCAGGTCGGCTTATTTGTATAATATTCTTCTGTTCTGTTTCTCTTTCTTCCCCAAAGTTCTGTTTATAGCCGCTTCAAGTCTTGTTCCGATACGTGCTTTCCTTTGTACGCTTTGCCTGCTGCATTGAAACGATAGCTTAGGTTCAGGGAGAAGCTGCGCGAGTCCGGGTTTGCCTTTTTCGTATAGGTCAGCCGGGGACCGAACAGCATGAAGGAGCCATACCGGGAATTCCACAGGTCATTGGCTTGCAGTCCGAGCGTCAGCCTTTTGTTGAAGAATGTTTTGCGGATGCCAGCGTCTATGCCCCAATAGGAACGTTGCAGCATGGCGCCGAAGTTGCCTTCGCTCTGGTAGTCGGCATCAAGGGAGAGAATCCACTCGTCCGGAAGCTGGAGACTGTTTTGCAGAAAGAGGTAAATGCTGCCGCGGTTCATATTCTTGCTACTGCCTTGATTGGTGACTTTGAAGAACGGTTGGGCGAAGTAGATGCCGAGCTCCGGTTTCCAGATGCCGACGGTGGGTGACAGATGGGCAGAGGCGGTGAGATACTGCATCCGTTTGAAATTTCCGGTAGTGAAGATGACAACATCCGGATTGTCCTCGTATTCTTTGGTCATGAAGGCAATGGCATTGCGGCGGTATTGGTAGTTAAGTCCGAATTGTACCCACTTGTAAAGGGCCGTGAACTGCAGGTCGTGGTTGGTTTCGGGGGTAAGCAGCGGGTTTCCGCCTTCGTAGATGAAACGGTTGTTATAACTCAGTGTGCTACGTAGCTGGAAGAAGCTGGGGCGGTTGCTTTTGGCTGTATAGCTGAGATTGGCTTGGGCTTTGCCGAGAGGAAAGTCTACCGATAGGTTGGGGCACCAGTCATTGTAAGTACGACTTTGACCGGACATGTACTTTTCCTGCTCCCAATAGTCGGAGACGGCATGCTCGAAGCGCAGTCCTGCAAGAAGGCTGATTTTTCCTAATGTCAGTGAGTATTCGGCAAAGACGGCGGACTTGCTTTCGTCGATTCGACTGTCTGTATCGGGAAGTATGTGCTGCCGGTTCAGGAAATTGTCATTTCGCCGGATGAAGGTGTAATCGGCACCGGTCTTCAGTTCACCTTTCCAAAGGGGATGGGTCAGAATCAACTTGGCGGCATAAAGGCGGTTGTCGGCGTGGTTGAAAGAGCTGATGTCGCGATTGCCTTCGGTCTGGCTTTCTTCTTTAGCCTCCTGGTGATTATAACTTTTTCCGTATACCAGGTCGGTGTTGAAGTTTATGTGGAGTTGCTTTATGCTGCCCTGATAGTAGGCATTCAGCTGGTGCCGGTTGGTTTGCTGCAAGTTTTGGGAGGAATGTATGGTGTGATCGGCCAATTCTTCATTTGCCCGGACGGTATATGCCGAATGGTCACTGCTGTGATAATCGGGGGTACGATGAAACTCATAGGAGGCACCGAGGCTGTGTTGGGGGGTGAAGTCGTAACTGGCGCTTGCTTTTCCTCCGGCAAGTAGTCCCTTATTATATAAGTGAACCCGGTTATTTACATCCCATTGTATTTCGGACGGTATCTGGTAGCGAACCTCCTGGTGGCGTTTTCTGTTTTCATAATTGGTGTACAGCATGCCCAGCAGGGACAGTCCTTTCTTCTGATAATTCAGATTGACTTGTCCGTAATGGCTGCTGCGTCTCCGTTGGGTGATTCCTGCACGGAAATTACCGCCAAAACTGTCTCTTTTGTTACGTACGGTGCGTATGCGTACAACGGCTTTAACGGTAGCATCGTACTCTGCACCCGGGTTGGTGATGAGCTCCACTTTTTCAATATCGGCGGCAGAGAGGCGTTGCAGCTCGGAGTTGTCTTGCAGAAGGCGGTTATCTATATAGATGACCGGTGTCCCTTTGCCAAAAACGGTATACCCCTCATCAGAGGAGCGCAGTCCGGGGATATGTTTCAATACGTCGTTGGCATCATTCAAGGATGCGAGCAGGGTTTGCCGTACGCTTGTCTCCAACTTTCCGCCCTTTAGTCGGAAAACGGGGCGGGCGGCGGTGATGACGGTTTCCGCAAGTAGCACGGCATCGGTTTGCAATATCCAGTTGTGGGTACTCCCGGTGGGGCAAGGCTGGCAAAGGGCTTTGTAACCGATGGAAGAAACTTGTAGTAGATAGTTTCCGGGAGCGGGAGGGAGAAGTTCAAAACTACCGTCGCTTCGGCTACACGTTCCTTGTATGAAGGTGGAATCTTCGGAAAGGAGGGCGATGTTGGCAAACTCTATCGGTTGCTTTTCCTCTGTGAGAATTTTACCTCGGATGGAGGGTGTTGCCGGGCTGGTTTGTGCTTTTGTTGTCGTGACGCTCATTAGGAGCAGGGCAAGAATACATATTATCTGTTTCATGTTCCGGTTGTTGTTTGATTTCGGGACACGAAGGTATCCGCTTTCTGCCGGGATGGAAGAAACAAAAAGCGGATAGTTGTCTGACATTTGCCTGACAATAGACTGACAATACTTTCTTTTGTCCTTTTAAAGGGGGAAGATGATTACTTTTCTGTATCCATCTCTCCGGTGAACGAGATGGACTGTTTGTTCATGGGTTGCACATGGATACTGGTAGAACCATCGGGAAAGATGGTGAGGCGGTACTCATAATTGTCTTCATCACTACGGGTCTTGAAGTCTATTTGGATTTTGCCTTTTTTGAGTGCTCTGGTTGTGTATCCGGTGATGGATGCATTGAAATTCAGGCTCTTGCCTCCTCCATACGGAGCATTGTAGGCCACTCCAAAGTAAGGCAGGTAAGAGAAAACGGAGTCGTTTCTGATTTCCAGTGTGTAGTTGGTGGTCAAGTTACGGCTACCGCCTCTCATCGGTTGCATCCGATCTACGTTGATTTTGTATTGTTTAGCAGCAATAGCTTCTTTTACAGCACGTTCAGTGCGCTCTTTCTTTTCGTTACGGTTTTGGGCGGTTGTCGGCATTGCGACAGTCAGGCAGATTAGCCCTAATAGGATAAGTTTGTTAGTCTTC
>OGGT01000839.1_pt1 | contig 12524 bp, 9 predicted proteins | sample 1571311 | NCBI WGS metagenome assembly OGGT01 (sample SAMEA2581931, study PRJEB24529) | metagenome | biome: Human gut stool | place: China | collected 2011
GGGCGGCCGCAACGGCCGCCGTCCTGCGTCAACATGCTTGAAGCGCCTTGCTTTATGGCGCAGGAATGCGAGCCTCGGGGACTCATCGTTCCCGGCGCGGCATGAGCAAGACCTGCGGTGTGTCCTCTTCCGGATAAACCGCAAGGACGCCCAGAACGCGCCCGGGCCGGCGCATCGGGCAGGAAGAGGATGCGCCCGCAGTTTCTTGAACACATGCCCCACGCGCCGTCCCCGACAATCCCCCATGCTTGAAGCCCTTCAGACTCTTCTTCTCTCCACCGGCGTCGTCACCGCAAGCGAAATCGGCGACAAGACCATGCTCATGGCCATCTGCCTCGCCGCCAGATTCCGCAGGCCTGCTCCCATCATCTGGGGCATCCTCGTCGCCACGGTCCTCAACCACGCGATGGCGGGCGGCGTGGGCGCCGTGCTCGCCACCCTCATCACGCCCGAAATCCTCCGCTGGATCCTGATCGTCTCGTTCGCCGCCATGGCCGCCTGGATGCTCGTCCCCGACAAGCTCGACGACGAGGAGACGGACGAGGGCCGCATGAAGCGCTTCGGCGTCTTCGGCACCACCGTCGTGCTCTTCTTCCTCGCCGAAATGGGCGACAAGACCCAGCTCGCCACCGTGGCGCTCGCCGCGAAGTTCCCCGCCGAGGCCCTCTGGGTCATCTCGGGCACGACGCTCGGCATGATGATCGCCGACGCGCCCGCCGTCTTCATCGGCAACAAGCTCGCCGAGCGCCTCTCTATGAAGCTCATGCGCCGGATCGCCGCCGCGGTCTTCGCCATCCTCGCCGTTGCCGCCTGGCTCGGCTGCTGATCCTGCCGCACTCACCCCGCCGACACGGCGGCAGGGGCCTGAAGCCTCGAAAAATAAAAAAAAGCCCGCGGTCTCAGTAACAGCGGGCGAATAAATCCAACCAAAAGGAGCGGAGGACTCGTCACCTTCCGGCGTCGTTCTCCGATGAGCTAACTTTACCTGACGAGCTCTCCGCCAAGGTTTCAGACGTCGGGGCAAATGTAACAAGTCTTCAGGAAAAACCCTAGGTTGATTAGTAGTTACCCTGTCTCCCTCCCGCTCTTGCCCGTCACCACAGGCGAATTCAAACTTCACAAGAAAGGCCTAGGCAGTTTGTACTAGATGCATTTTGTTGCATTTCTAGGGGTTTCTTCGTCCCTTCTGGTGCCTTTCGAGCCCTTTGGCAAGGCTTTTTTCCCTGTTCGCGCTTCCCAAAAAAATCCTGCGCGGAGAGGATTCTCCTGCGCAGGACTTCTGCTGCCGTCCGCTTTGAGCGGCTTCAGGCGCGTCGGGACTTCAGGGCCCTTAGGCCTGCTTGCCGGCGTCGGACGTCTTGGGCGCGACGGGGCGGTAGGCGCACATCATCTCAGCCTGGGCGACGACCTTGCCGTCGACGCGGGCGACGGCCTCGAAGATGCCGAGACCGAGCTTGGAGCGGATGAACTTGCCTTCGATCATGAGCTGATCGCCGGGCTGCACGACCTGCTTGAAGCGGGCCTTGTCGATGCCTGCGAAGTAGAAGAGCGAGTTCTTGCGGTCCGTGCCTTCGGGAAGGCGGGAGAGCGCGATGATCGCGCAGGCCTGGGCCATCGCCTCGATGATCAGAACGCCGGGCATGACGGGCACGCCGGGGAAGTGTCCCGTGAACTGCGGCTCGTTGGCAGTGACGTTCTTGAGCGCAACCACGCGGCCGGCCTCCGTGTCGAGTTCGACGATGCGGTCGATGAGAAGGAACGGATAACGGTGCGGAAGCATGTCCATGATGTCACGGATGTCGAGCGTACTCATATTGGAACGTAACCTCTATTGAAAAATGGGGCCTTGGCGTGCGGCGGGATGCCGCCGCTCTCCGGGGGCATCTTCTTATTGTCGCGCCTTTTGAAAAATTATTCTTCGGCAGAACGGATTAACGCCTCGAGTTCAGCCATGCGGCGGGCAAGGGCCTTGAGCTCCTTGCGCATGGCAGGAAGACGCGAGATCGTGGCGCCGACGAGCTGGAAGTCGCGGCCCTCCAAGGCGGGGAAGAAGCCGGTCTTCTGGGCGGGTTCCTTGCCCCAGCCCGTGATGGCCGTGCCCGGACCGATGCCGGAACCTGCGGGGATGTTGATGTGGCCGTTAATCATGGCCGCGCCGCCCACCATGCAGTGGTCGCCCACGGTGGTCGAACCCGCGATGCCCACGCAGGCAGCCATCACGACGTGGCGGCCGATGCGGTCGTTGTGGCCGGGTTGGATCTGGTTGTCAAGCTTGGTGCCGTCGCCGATCACGGTGTCCTCGAGGGCGCCGCGGTCGACCGTCGTGCCCGCGCCGATCTCGACGTCGTCGCCGATCACCACGCGGCCCACCTGCGGGATCTTGACCCACTCGCCCTTGAAGGGCGCAAAGCCGAAGCCGTCGCCGCCGATCACGCAGCCGGGCTGGAAGATGCAGCGGTTGCCGACGACCGTGCCGCGTTCAAGCACGCAGTTCGGGTAAAGAATGCAGTCCTCGCCCACGACCGTGTCCTCACCCACGACGGCGCCCGTCTTGATGACGGTGCGTGCGCCAACGCGCGCGCCGCGGCGCACGACGGCGAGCGCCTCGACCGTTGCGCTCGGATCCACCTCGGCGCCCTCTTCAACGAAGGCGCGCGGATGAATGCCCGCAGGCGTTTCGACGTGGAAGAGAATCTGGGAGGCGAATGCAAAGAAGGCGTACGGATTGTCGCAGACGAGCACGGCGCGGCCGGGTTCGTCCGAACCGAAGAGCGCCTCGACATCCTGCTCGCGCATGATGAGGAGCGAGGCCCTCGAAGCCTTCATCGCCTCGGCGTAGGCGGCGTTCGTGAGAAAGGCCATGTCGCCTTCGCCCGCAGTCTGGGGCGGCATGAAGCGGGAGACTTCGGCGCATTCGCCCAGAAGGCGCATTTCAAGCCTTCCGCGGCTCATTCCGGACACGCGGGCAATCAGATCGGTAACGGCATAACGCGGCAGATTTTCGGCCATGACGGCTCCTCAGTATGTTGTGGTTTCGTTGTTGCATGACGGCGAACGGGCCTCAGGCCCGTTCATGCCGCTTTGCTTTTTCCATTATTTTTTCTTCTTCGCAGGCTTGACGTCGGCGTCAAGCGCCTTCATCACGCGGTCCGTGATGTCGACCTTGGGACTGGCATAGAAGAACTCGTAGAGCACCAGATCGAACTTCTCGGTCTCGGCGATCTGCTGGATGATGCGTCCTGCGCGTCCCTGCAGCAGGAGCACCTCCTCGTTGCGTCGCTGATTGAACTCATCGCGGGCCTCGCGGCTGCGGCGCGCAACGTCGCGCTCCATCTCGGCGAGCTCCCTGCGCTCGGTGACGCGCTCGCTCTCGCTCATGTCGGAGGCGCCCTTCTCGAAGCGCTCGAGACGCTGCTTGAAGCGCTTGGTGAGCGCATCAATCTCCTCCTGACGGCGCATGCCCTCGGCATTGAGGCGCTCGCCCGCTTGGGCGGCGGAGAGAGAGTCGCGCAGAATGCGCTCCATGTTGACGACGCCGATGCGAAGATCCGCGGCGCCCACGGGCGCGAGCATGGCGAGGCCGAGCACGGCGGCCGAGAGAACGGAGGGCAGAAGCTTTTTCACGGTGTTCACCTTTGGGCTTGAAAAAAACGGGGCGCCCGATTTGGGCAGCCCCGTCTGCAGGCATTTTCGTATTTTACCGCCGCGCACGGCCCGACGACGGGCCGCCCGCGCGGCTCGGCAGGTCTTAGAAGCCCGTGCCGATCTGGAACTGGAAGCGCTGCGTCTTGTCGCCTTCCTTCTCGTTGAGCGGGAAGGCCAGCGAGAACTTCAGCGGGCCGAGCGGAGAGATCCAGGCCACGCCGATACCGGTCGAGTAGCGCAGGTCGCTCATGCTGAATTCCTGACGCCTGTAGTCGGCATGGCCGTTGGCGTTGACGAAGCCTTCGTAGCCCCAGGCGTAGCCGGCGTCGAGGAAGCCGAAGATACGCAGCGTGCGGTCGCCGCCCGGCAGCGGGGCGAGGAGTTCAAGCGAGGCATTGACCATGCGGTCGCCGCCCAGATTGTCCGCGTCGTCGTTCATCTTGTTCGTGCTGTCCTTCGGACCGAGCGTGCCGGATTCGAAGCCGCGCACCGAGCCGATGCCGCCCACGTAGAAGTTCTTGAAGAACGGGAACATGTCGGTCTGGCCGTAGACGTCGCCGTAGCCCACTTCGCCGTTGAAGGCCAGCGTCCACGTCCTCGAGAGCGGGAAGTAGTGCTGGTACTGGTAGGTGAACTTGTAGTACTCGATGTCCATGCCCGGCAGGCCGACTTCACCGTTGAGTCGCTGGTACACGCCGCGCGTCGGAGCGAGCGAGTTGTCGCGGGAGTCGCGGGACCAGCCGACCGTGGCGGCCACGGACACGGGATCGGCGCCGTAGCGGTTCACGTAGTCCTGATAGCGCTGCGGGGAGTTGCTGTTGGCGTCAACCTTCGTAGATTCGATCTTGCCGCCGAGGAACACGCGGTCGTTTTCCGTGAACGGGATGCCGAACGCGAGCGAGGCGCCGAGGGTTTCGTATTCCACGTCGGCGACGTCGAGCTCTTCAAGGTCGACGCGGCGGTCATAGACTTCCCACGAGCGGCTGATGCCCTCGGGCGTGATGTACGGTTCGACGACGGAGAGCGCGTAGGTGCGCTGGGACTTCGACGTGTTGACGTCGACGGACACGGACTTGCCGGTACCGAAGACGTTGTTCTGCGCGAAGCCCGCCGAAAGGATGATGCCGTCGGACGTGGAGTAGCCCGCACCGAGCGAGACGGAGCCGGTCGGACGCTCCTTCACCTTGATGTCGACGTCGACCTGGTCGCGCGTGCCAGGCACGGGCACCGGGTCGGCCGTCACGGACTCGAAGTAGCCGAGACGGTCGATGCGGTCGCGCGAGAGCTTGACCTTGGAGCTGTCGAACCAAGCGGATTCGTACTGGCGGACTTCACGGCGGATCACCTCGTCCTTCGTGCGGTTGTTGCCCGTGATGTTCACGCGGCGAACATAGGCGCGGCGGCCCGGGTCGATTGTGTAGACGACCTCGACCGTGCGGTTCTCGCGATCGGCGATCGGATTGGGCGTCGCGGTCGCAAAGGCGTAGCCGAGCGTGGAGAGCTTGTCGACGAGCGCCGTGGAGACGTTGTTGACCTGCTCGGCACTGTAGATCTCGCCCGCCTTGAGCGTCAGGAGCTTGTTGAGCTCCTCGTCGATGCCGAGAAGGTCGCCCGTGAGCTTGGCGCCGGCGATCGTGTACTTCTCGCCCTCGGTCATGTTGATCGTGATGTAGACGTCGGACTTGTTGGGCGCGATGGAAACCTGGACGGAGTCGATCTTGAAGTCGAGGTAGCCCTGATTCATGTAGAAGGAGCGGATCGTCTCAAGGTCGGCCGCAAGCTTTTCACGGCTGTAGAGATCGCGCTTCGTGTACCAGCTGAACCAGTTCGGCATGCCGAGCTGCATCTGGTCGAGCAGCTCGTCGGCATCGAAGAGGCGGTTGCCCGTGAAGCGGATCGAGGCGATCGACGAGGCACGGCCTTCGTCGACGTTGATCGTGATGCGCACGCGATTGCGTTCGAGCGGCGTGGCGATCGTCTTGATCTTCACGCCGTAATAGCCGCGGGCGAGGTACTGGCGGCGCAGCTCCTGGTCGGCGCGGTCAAGCGTCGCCTGGTCGAAGATGCGGCCCTCGGCCATGCCGACGTCGCGCAGGCTGGTCTCGACGGCGTCCTTGTCGAAGGCCTTGATGCCGTGCGTCTCAATGGTCGCAACGGCGGGACGCTCGACGATGTGCACGACGAGCACGTCGCCGTCCTGGGAGAGCGACACGTCCTTGAAGAGGCCGGAGCGGTAGAGCGAGTGGATGGCGCGGGTGCCCATGTCGGGCGTGTACTCGTCGCCTGTGCGGAACGGAAGGTGCGAAAAGACCGTACCGGGTTCGGTACGCATCAGGCCTTCAACTCGAATGTCGGAAATGACAAAAGCCGAGGCCCCCTCGGCGCACACCATGGCCGCAATGACAGCGGCGGCCGTCTTCGTCAGATTGGCAGACAAAATGAATTCTCTCTATATCGTCACGGGTCACGCCCTCCGCCCTTGCACGGTCTGCTCCAGGTTCATCCCCGAAGACGACCGCAAACGGCGGCGGCAAATTTGTGTAAGGTTACCAAATCTTGAGGCTCTCCGTTAGCGGGCGGCGGGACCTCTTTCACGACAGAACGGGTAATCCCTGTCTTCGAGGCCGCATTCACGCGCCGCCCGACTCCCGCCGAGCCCCGTCACACGCCCTCGAACAGGCGCGTGAGGTCGTTGTTCATTGCAAAGGCAAAGACGACGAGCATCAGGCCGAAGCCCGCCTTGCCGATCCAGTTCTTCGTCCTTTCGGAAAAGTCCCGGCCGCGCAGGCCCTCGAGGCCGAGCACCACGAGCTGTCCGCCGTCGAGCACCGGCACGGGGATCAGGTTCATGAAGCCGATCGCGATCGAGATGAGCGCAAGATATTCGAGGAAGGGCACGAAGCCACCGCGAACGGCGTCGCCCGCCATGTCGGCAATGCCGATCGGGCCCGTCAGGTTCTTCGTGCTGGCCTCGCCCGTGGCCATCTGGCTAACGCCTCTGGCCTGAAGGGTGGTGATGCTTTTCACCTTGCGCCAGCCCGCGGCGACTGCGTCAACAGGCGAGAGCCTCACGACGACCATCTCGGGAAGCGCCCTGATGCGGATGCCGACAACCGTGCGGCCCTCCGACATCACGGGCATGATCTCCACCACGCGCTCGGTCTCGGGCGTCCTGATGTTCGAAAGCGTCAGCCTCACGAGCGAGCCCGTGGGCGTCGCGCCTATGGCCTCAACCGCCTCCTGGACCGAGCTCACCCCTGCGCCGTTGACGGCCAGAATCCTGTCGCCGCTCGCAAGCCCCGCCTTTTCGGCGGGCCACGACGGGGTCCCTGAGCCAGGGCACGAGGCCGAGATGGATGACGGGCGGGCGCCCGCTCATGTCGTCAAGGCTCACGCCTGCGAGCGAGAAATGCCTGACGAAGGTCTCATCCCCGCGGGAGAACCTGACGGGAATGTCGGCGCTGCCCGCCAGACCGAAAAGCTCGACGTTCATGTCCGTGATGCCGAGAACCGGCGCACCGTTGACGGACAGCACGCGGTCGCCCTGCCTCACGTTCTCGCTCGCCGCCTGCGTGCCTGCAGGCGGCGTGCCCATGACGGCCGCGAAGTCGGGCGTTCCGATCGCGCCGACCATCACGTAGAGGAAGAAGGCGAGGACGAAGTTCGTGGCGGGACCCGCAAAGAGCACGAGGCCGCGCTTCCAGCGGGCCTGACGGGTGTAGAGCCTGCTACGGTCGTCTTCAGTGAGATCCGCATCCGCCTCGTCGGCCATCCTCACGTAGCCGCCGAGCGGCAGGGCCGAGAAGCAGTATTCAGTCTCCCCCTTTCTCCTTCGCCAGAGCACGGGGCCCATGCCGAAGGAGAATCGCGTCACCTTGATGTTGAAGAACTTGGCCGTGAAGAAATGGCCGCCCTCGTGAACGATGACGATGATGCCGATGGTGAGTAGAAAGCCTGCGAGGCCCAGAAGAAAGCTCATGATCAGATGCGAGAGATTGGAGTCGGACCCAACAAGATACACGGTTTGAGCCGCGCACGCGCGGCTCCTCCGCGCCCTGCGGACGATTGGTTACGCTTTTGCCCGGGAGGATCCGCCTCAGGCCGTCTGCAGCTCGACGAGACGCGCGAAGGCGCCCTGTGCGGCCATCAGCTCGTCGTAGGAGCCGGTTTCGATGATGCAGCCGTCCTTCATCACGACGATGCGGTCCGCGTCGGCGATGGTCGAGAGCCTGTGCGCGACGACGAGGCACGTGCGACCCGAGCGCAGTCGGCCCATGGCCTCGGAGACGTGCTTCTCGGTCTTGCTGTCGAGCGCGCTCGTCGCCTCATCCATGATGAGGATCGGCGCGTTGCGCAGGAACGCTCTGGCGATCGAGATGCGCTGCTTCTGACCGCCAGAGAAGAGGCTGCCGCCGTCGCCCGTGCGGGTGTCGAGCCCGTCGGGAAGCTCCGCCACCATCTCGGTCAGCGAGGCCGCCTCAAGCGCCTCCCTGATCTGCTCGTCGGTGACGTTCTCAAGGCCGTAGGTCAGATTGTTCCTCAGCGTGTCGTCGAAGATCACGACGTCCTGAGTAACGAAGGCGATGCGGCTTCGCAGGCTGCCGAGCCTGAAGTCGCGGATGTCGCGCCCGTCGATCATGACGCGGCCCGACTCGGGCTCGAGGAAGCGCGGCAGAAGATTGATGAGGGTCGTCTTGCCCGAGCCCGACTGGCCCACGACCGCGATGCACTCGCCCGGCCTGACCGTGAGGCTGAAGTCCCGGACGGCGGGAACGTCCTTGCCGGGATAGCGGACAACGACGTGCTCGAACTCGATGCATCCCTCGCCCGGACCTATCTCAAGCTCCTCCGTGCCCTCGGTCTCTACGGGCGAGTCTAGCGTCTCGAAGATGCTCTCCGCCGCGACCGAGATGCCCGCGAACGTGCCGCTCAGGCCCGAGAGATGCTGGATCGGCGCCTTGATGAGCAGCAGGGCCGAAAGGAAGGTGACGAACTCGCCGATCGTGAGCATGCCATGCTGCGCCTGATAGAGCGCAACGCCGACGACGCATGCGATGGCAACGAGCGTGAGGATCTGCGTGACGGGCGTCGTGACCGCGCTGAGCTTGAGCGACTTGAGGCTAAGCCTGCGGATGCCGTCGTTGACGTCCGGAAAGCGCCTTTCCTCGAAGTCGTAGGCGTTGCTTACCTTGACGAGGCGCTCGGCCTCGTAGGTTTCCTGCACGCGCGAGATCATGCCGCCGAGAAGCTCCTGGCTTTCTCCGACGATCTTTCGGATGCGCGTCGAGATGAAGCGAAGGGTGACGGCCAGACCGGGAATGATGACAAACGTGACAAGCGTGAGCTTCCAGTCCTGCCAAAAGAGGACGACAAGAAGCGCGGCGACCTGCACGGAGTCGCGCACGAGAACGGTGAACGAGCCGACGGCGCCCGAAAGGGCCGAAGCCGCCTCGTTGACGAACTTGGAGCTCATGCGGCCCGACGTGTGCTTCTGGAATTCGCTTTCGGGCCAGTGAAGGATGTGCTCGAAGAGCAGACCTCGCATGGTGAGGAGGACCGACTGGCTCACCTGCGCCATCAGGTAGGCGCTCATCACGGTGCAGAAGGCGAAGCCCACCGTGACGGCGATGAGCGCGACCGGCGCCGCATAGATCATCCAGCTTTCCTGCTGATAGAAGCCCAGGTCGGCCATCTTGCCGAGCAGCGTGGCCGTGATGGACGACATGCTTGCGGACCCCATCAGAAAGACGCACGCAAAGCCGAGCCTCCACTTGTAGGGCATGAAGTAGCGGTAGAGCCTGATCAGGTTGGGATCAATCATCTTGAAGGTCTTCATGCCTGCACCTCCGTGGCGGTCTCGGCAGGTGCATCCGAAAAGTCCCCTGGATGCTCGAGCGCCTGGAGCCTGGAGAGCTCGGCGAAAAGGCCGTTCTTCACGAGAAGCTCCTCGCGGGTGCCCGTTTCCTGAACGACGCCGTCGGCCATCGCGACGATCTGCGTGGCGTGCTCGATCGTCGAGAAGCGGTGCGCGACCATGAAGGTCGTGCGACCCTTCATCAGTTCGATCAGGGCGTCCTTGATCTTCTCCTCGCTCTCGCTGTCGAGCGCGCTCGTCGCCTCGTCGAGAATGAGGACGGGCGTGTCGCGCAGGAACGCGCGCGCAATCGAGACGCGCTGCTTCTGGCCGCCCGACAGGAGGCCGCCGTGCTCGCCCACGGGCGTGTCGAGCCCTTCGGGGAGCGAGCGCACGAAGTCGCCGAGCGCAGCCATGTCGAGCGCCTTCCAGATTTCCTCCTCGGTCGCGTCGGGAGAGCCGTAGGTCACGTTGCCGCGGATCGTGTCGTTGAAGAGCCTCACGTCCTGAGAAACCGTCGCAATATTGGCGCGAAGCGAGTCAAGCGTGTATTTCTGAGAGTCGACGCCGTCGATCAGGATGCGGCCCGAGGTTGGATTCCAGAAGCGCGGGATCATGTGCACGAGCGAGCTCTTGCCCGAACCCGAAAGACCAACGAAGGCGACGCATTCGCCCGGCCTGACGGTGAGCGAGAGGTCGTGGACCGCGTCCCTCTCCGTTCCGGGGTAGCGGAGCGAAACATGTTCGAAGACGAATTCGCCGCGGCAGTCCCTGAGCTCGATCGTGCCCTCGTCCGCCTCATCAGGCTCGTCGAGCAGGCCGAAGATGCTTTCGGCCGCAACGCCCATCTGCGCAAAGCCCGTGTTGACGCCCGCGAGGTTGCGAAGCGGCGGCATCAGCAGAAGAAGCGCGGCGAGGAAGGTGACGAAGTCACCCATCGTCAGGAGCCCGAGGCTCGTCTGGTACATGGCGAAGGCCAGCACGACGGCGACGCCCGACATGCAGATCACCTGCGTGAGCGGCGTTCCGAGCGAGGAGACCTTCGTCATTTCGAGCAGCATCCTGCGCATCGTGTCGTTGATGCTGTGGAAGCGCCCGAGTTCGTATTCGTAGGTGTCGGAGAGCTTGACGAGCCTGTGGCCGTCGTACACCTGTTTGATGCGGCCCAGCACTTCGGCGAAGGACTCCTGACAGTGCTTCATCAGCACCTTGACGCGGGACGAAATGAATCGCAGAAGCTTGACGATCAGGGGCGCGAGCAGGAGGCTCACGAGGGCGAGCATCCAGTTGTTCCAGAGAAGCACGCACACGAGCGCGACCACCTGGCAGGTGTCGCGCACGAGAATGATGCTCGACTTGGCTGCGCTCGAAAGCGCCACGTTTGATTCGTAGATGAACTTCGAGGTGACGGCTCCCGTGGGATAGCCCTGATAGGTGGCGGCAGGCCAGCGCAGGAGCTTCCTGAAGATCTCGCCGCGCAGCTGCACGAGAACGCTCTGCGTCGTCTTGCCGAGCAGGTAGTTGCTCATGAACATGCTGCCGCCGTGCAGGAAGGCGATGAAGATGAGCGCCGCAGGCGCGCCGAGCACGATCCACTCCTCCTGGTCATAGAAGCCCACGTCGGTGAGCTTGCCCAGAAGCAGCGCAATGAGCGAGGAGCCCGCGCCCGCCCCGATCATGAAGAAGACGGACATGAGGAGCTTTCCCTTGTGCGGCTTTAGGTAGGCAAGGAGCCTGACGAGGTTGGGATTGAGCTTGGACTGGAGGCGTTGGATAAGTGGCATGCAGTGAGGTGTGCAGACGGTGGGTCCTGCGCGTTGTGCGGATGCGTCCCGCCTGCGGTGCGGGCGGGACGGCACGGAACGCGATTTCCGTGCCTGCCGCTATTTTACAGAGGCGATGCGCGCGGGCAAATCGGGAAACGCATTGTTTCGCTCCCGATGCCCGGCCGGTCAGAAGATCGAGCGGATTCAGCGAACCGCGAGGCGTTCGCGGGTCTTGGCGCGAACGGCGCGGTCGAGCTCAATGATCTCGTCGACCGAACCGGGAAGCGGCGCCAAAATGCTCTCGAGCATGCCGCGCACCGTGCTGAAGATGTCGGTGAAGCCGATGCGGCCCTCGAGGAAGGCCTCGACGGCGATTTCATTGGCGGCGTTGAGGACGATGGTCGCGCCGTTGTCGGCGGCCAGCGCATCGTAGGCGGCCTGAAGAAGCGGGAAGGTCTTCGTGTCGGGCTCCTCGAAGGTCAGCCGACCGATTTCGGCAAGGCTCAGGCGCTTCGCGCAGCCGTCAAGCCTTTCGGGCCAGCCGAGGGAGTAGGCAATCGGCGTGCGCATGTCAGCCGAACCCAGCTGCGCGATGACCGCGCCGTCCTCGAACTCGACCGCCGAGTGTACGATGCTCTCGGGGTGGACCACGACCTTGATGCGCCCGGGCTCGAAGTCGAAGAGCCAGCGCGCCTCGATCACCTCAAGGCCCTTGTTCATGAGGCTCGCGGAGTCGACGCTGATCTTGCGGCCCATGGACCACTTCGGATGAGCGACGGCCTGCTCAGGCGTGATGCCCTCAAGATTCGTGCGACCGCGGAACGGGCCGCCGGAGGCCGTAAGGACGATCCTCGCCCCCGCCCTCGCCTTTTCAGTCGCGCCCGCGAGGCACTGGAAGATCGCATTGTGCTCGCTGTCAACGGGCAGAAGCTCGCAGCCCGAATTCCTGACGGTCTCCATCAGAAGACGGCCCCCGCAGACGACGCTCTCCTTGTTGGCAAGAAGAAGGCGCTTACCCGCGCGAGCGGCCGCAAAGGTGGGCGCAACGCCCGCAGCGCCGACCACGGCCTGCACGACGACATCCGTGTCGGGATCGTCCGCGAGGCGGGAGACGGCCTCGGGGCCGCCGAGCACCTCGATGTCACCGAGGCCGACCGTGCAGAGGGCCTGTTCAAGCTCCACCACCTTCGAGGCATCCGCAATGACCGCGCGCTTCGGACGTGCAGAGAGGCAGACGTCCACCAGCGGCTCCCCGCGGG
>OGGT01000843.1_pt1 | contig 12448 bp, 10 predicted proteins | sample 1571311 | NCBI WGS metagenome assembly OGGT01 (sample SAMEA2581931, study PRJEB24529) | metagenome | biome: Human gut stool | place: China | collected 2011
CTTTTTGAGCGCTAATATACTAAAAATATTAGGTGTGTTTGCGGAGAATCAGATTTATTTTCAACTTTTCCTACAGTTACTGTTGCATCGTATCTAAAAAACGTGTATATTTGCAAATATTTAATAACTTAAAAGTTGGTATTACACATACACCTGTCCTAAACAGAACAAATCCTTGTATACGCGGAGCCCATTTGGAACGGCATACACATGCGCACGGGTGAGCGACGCCGCGGATTCATCCTGAAAAAAGGCAATTGAAAACATACTAAGATAAACACATGACGCTTATGATCGCTAAACTCAAAGGTCTTGCATTCGCGGTTTTGACGTTTCTTGCCGCGATTCCGGCATCCGCACAGGAGGAAAGTGCGTTTGACGGTTTGATGTGAAAGTATGATATGACATTCACCCCTAACGACAGGTTCGACATCATACATAAAGGTGAATATCACCGTATATTTGACACGGACACATGCCACGCCTTGCCAAGAGTGATGTTGTCTATGGACAGCAAAGACGGAAAGTGCAGGGTGTGCATGTATGTCAATCCGATGATACCTATGATGTACGACGGGGCGGAGCACTTCGACAAGTATCTTGAAGACATGAAGGGCATGTTCCGCTTCAAATGACTGGGTCTTTAATTATAGAATGACCATAAGGATATATATTAATGACAAGCGGACGTTCTGAATCAATTGCCGTCATGTTGTGTGCTGTTCAGTAGCCGCATCTTAAAGTCCGGAGAGTGTGAGTGGCAGTCTGCACTACCGCTGACACTTTGGTATGAACCCCTGAAGAGCTTACGGTCTGACGACAAGGATATATATAATATGTGAGTGATTTTGTATGTCGGTCAATTTTGAACGGCTGCTTAATATAAGGAATGAAGTAAAATATAAACGTAAAAAACTGACAGAGTATGAAGAACAATGACATTTTACGGCTGGCAGCTTGCGCATGCGTCATGCTGTGTTTGCCTATGCATGTATTCGGACAAGGTATGGGAGTGGCGTGGGACGTTCTTACAAAAGACGACACTCCGGAATATCTCGACGCATACGATCAGTGGTTCGGAGTGGACAAACCCACATCTTTCCGTCTGGCTCTGCGCTATTACGGCATCACATCCGTCCGTCCCGCGTCCATGTCTTATCCCCTACCCGTTGACGACAACAGCATATCAGCGTCTGTAAAGATGATGAGATACGATTCGTCCGACGGCGACTTCCAGTTCTGGCTGTCCGCTCCTTCGCGCGACTCGGCAGACCCTGGCTATATGCCGTTTCATGATGAAATGCCGGCACAGCGTCTGTATTACGACTGGAACGACCGCGGACGTTATCTGACGCTGAAGCCTGACACGTCGGTAAGTCTGCAGCCCGCATACGGACACAGGCTCTTCATGAAAGCCGACAATGCCGGAGATGTGCTCACATGGCACGTCAGTCATGCCCGGACGATGTTCAACGCCGACACGGTATGCCTCTATGACATGCCCCGTAAGCGTCTTGAAGGTATGAGGAAGGCTAACAGGGTGGACTCACGTTTCACTCATTGCAAGGATCGTCGTCATCAGATTCCATATCCATATCGCTCAGTATTGCGTCTCCCGGGATGTATATGCGTTTATCATCATCATATTATATCATGCGTATATTGCCATGGCTTTCTCGTGAGACGCAAGATTTTGCGTCTCTACATGGCTACCGCCGTCAATCATCCATAGAAGGAATGCGCTCCATTCACCGCATCCACGACAAAGTAGAGACGCAACATCTTGCGTCTCCCGAGGGAACACTGCATATATTGTCGTCATCATATGCCATATCCATATCGCGCAATCTTGCGTCTCCCGATGAACCAATATATTTATCATCGTCATCATACTCCATACATATCACGCTATTTTTACAGTATTGTCCTGCGCCAACCACTTCCCGTTATGCCGCTTGGCGCGCTGTGCGGCGTAAATGCTGGCAGTCGTATAGCGGACATCTTCAATTGAATGATATATGAAATTACGGCACGCACAGCCGGAAAACAAACATAATAAACCATCAAAATAAAACACACAAATTATGAAAAATCCGATTGTAAACATGTTCGTGGCACACTACCACTTCTGGTTTTTGAAATTCAGAGACAGAGACAAAGCCTGTCACACGGCTTTGCTGTTCATCGCCCTCATGCTCACCCTCTTTGAGACGACGGTCCTTCTGCTTGTCGGAGGAAGATTTTTACAGCTCTTCTTGAACATGGGTGTGACGGTACTCATCCTGGCGTTGGCAGCCAACATGGCGGCTTACTATTTCCTGCTCAGACTGGCTTTCACGCCCGAACGGCTCGAGCTTGAGGCAGGAAAACTCACGAAGGCGGGATATTACACGCACCATGTGGCATTCCTCATCATCTGTCATGCCGATTTCATTGTGCTGTTCCGTCTGGTAAGAGGCATCTTCTGACGGGAACGAACGCACGATGTCTTGGCGATATGAAATCTTGTCCGTGTGAATATAAAAGAATGTTTATATGTCGGAACAAAAAGATGAAGACAAGGGAAAAATGTATATCTTTGTATAAGATAAGCTGCACTCGGGCAAATAAGAGCAAGCTCTTTTGTCTCTCTTTTGCATTATCTTTGTATAAGATAAGCTTCGGCTCGGCAGTATCAAGTCCGGTAAAACTCCGTTTTCCCGCCTTGCTGTTGCTCTCGCCTTGCATTATCTTTGTAAAAGATAAGCTGCACTCGGGAAATGAATGGCTGGCTTTTCGTGTCCTGATGTCAAATATTACTGCAAGGGATATACCTTAAAATGATAACGATAAGCGGTTGTCGGGTATTTGTTCTTGTTGACCGTGCGTCTGTTAAGGTGCGGCTTGCGGTTGTGGCAGACACGTATGCATTTGTCAGATGATAACTGAAAACTTATGATGGAATACAACGGAGAAAGGATGAGAGTGGTGGCGGGAGACATAACACGTCTTGATGTCGACGCCATAGTGAACGCCGCAAACTGTTCGCTGCTCGGAGGCGGAGGTGTGGACGGCGCCATACACAGGGCTGCCGGAAGGGAACTGCTGGAGGAATGCCGCACGCTCGGCGGATGCAGGACGGGCGAGAGTAAGATGACGGGGGCTTACCGCCTGCCGTGCAGGAGGATTATCCACACCGTGGGACCGGTGTGGCGCGGCGGCGGTCACGGTGAGCCGGAGCTGCTGGCTTCGTGTTACGCCACGTCGCTCAGGCTTGCCGCGGAGAGCGGTATGCGCTCCGTAGCATTTCCGTGCGTCAGTACCGGTGTCTACGGCTATCCGCATGAGGAGGCTGCGAGGATTGCCCTCAATACTGTGAGGGAAGCCTTAAGGAGCGGAGCTTATACGGGTGAGGTGATATTCTGCTGTTTTCTTGAAGAGGATGAGATGATTTACAGGAGACTGCTGAAAGAGAACGGATTGTGAGAACGGTGTCTCTCAAAATCTCGTTTCTTATGGCTTTCACGCCGGTTCCGGATGTCATGTTCCGCGAAACGGGCTCTTTGATGCTGCGGAACGGGCTTTATGAGGTTGCGAAATAGCCTCTTCGAGTGTCCCGAACAGGCTCTTTGGCAGGCTGGAAAAGGCTCTTTGAGAACGCGGAACGGGCTCTTTCGGACAACGGTGTCCGCACAGGGCGTCTGAGAAGCGTGCGGAACGCCATTGCGGGATGAGTCGTGGCGGCATGGCGTGACATCCTGAGGAAGGCGGAAACAACCTTTGTGAGCAGCATAGGCTGATGTGGACGGGGTGAGATTTTATACACTGGTTTTATTCGACAATGTCTTTAAACAATATAAAGACAATGCTCCTGCCATATTACCTAAGTGTCTTGAACGCGGATTTTTAATGATTCCCGTCAGGTGTGATGAAATGAATGATAATTTATAAAATACCATCGTATGAAAAGAAAACTTATTGCCTGCATGGCTCTTTTCCTGTTGTCGGGAGTCACTACTGTAGGAGTGAACGCACAGGAGGGGAAGAAACGTTTCACCCTGCCCACACCGTGGACAGAGGAGGCTGCCGCAGCCGTGACACCGCTTCCCGAATATCCGCGTCCGCAAATGGTGCGCGCGCAGTGGCTCAATCTTAACGGCGAGTGGGACTACATGACCGACCCCTCCGGCGTTTCGCCCGTAAAAGCTTCTGCCCCGCCGTCCTTCGCGTCGGGCGTGCGCGGCATACGGGTGCCGTTCCCGCCCGAGTCGGAGCTTTCGGGCATAGGCAGGAAGGGCGACTCATGCATGTGGTACCGTCGCAGGTTTACCGTTCCGAAGGAATGGAAGGGCAGGCGCGTGATGCTCAATTTCGGAGCGGTGGACCGTCACTCCATAGTGTTTGTCAACGGCAGGAAGGCAGGCACGCACACGGGAGGGTATGATGCGTTCGGCTTTGACATCACCGACATGCTCAAGTCGGGTGAGAACGTGCTGGTGGTGGGTGCTTACGATCCCAACGACGGACGCGCGGCATGCGGCAAGAACGGTCCGCGCGGCGACTACACCTTCTCCTCAGGCATATGGCAGACGGTGTGGCTCGAGCCTGTGGGCAGACACCACATCTCCGGCATAAGGCTCATACCCGACGTGCGGAACAGCCGTCTGGAGGTGACGGCATATGCTGACGGCGGACAACTGCAGGTAGTGGCGGTTGCCGGAAGCGGCGGAGAGAAGGTGTCGGAGGCAACGGGCATGGCAGGCAAGACGTTTTTCCTGCCCGTTCCCGATCCGCGTCTGTGGAGTCCGGACAATCCGTTTCTTTACGACCTTAAGCTGCAACTGAAGGACAAGCGCGGCAAGGTGGTGGACGAGGTAGGCTCTTACTTCGGCATGCGCTCAGTAGGCATGAGGAAGATAGACGGTGTGATGCGCCCCACTCTCAACGGCGAGTTCGTGTTCCATCTCGGTCTGCTCGACCAGGGCTACTGGCCCGACGGCATATTCACCGCGCCCACAGACGAGGCTCTGCGCTACGACATAGAGCTGGCTAAGCGTGCCGGATTCAACGTCATACGCAAGCACATAAAGGTCGAGCCGCAGCGTTGGTATTATCATTGCGACCGCCTCGGCGTCATGGTATGGCAAGACATGCCCAACCTGTGGGAACCCGACGGAGCCGACTCTGTGGCAGTGCGCAGGCAGTTCCGTGCCGAGCTGAAGACCATGATAGACCAGCATGTCAGCTCACCGTCCATCGTCATGTGGGTGCCTTTCAACGAGAACTGGGGCGCGTTTGAGGCTACCGACATCACCGCATGGGTGAAAAGCTACGACCCCCACCGCCTCGTCAACGGCATGTCGGGCTACAACTACGCGCCCGGCTACCGCAAGGCTTACGGCGATCCGGGCAACGGCGATTTCGTGGACATGCACCACTACGGCAAGATAGAGCCGGGCGCAATAGCCAAGCCCGACGAAAGGCGCGCAGCCTCACTGGGCGAGTTCGGGGGCAAGGGACTCTTTGTGAGAGGGCACATGTGGCCCGTGCGCAACGATGCCTACGAGATGATGATAAACAGCGGAGTGCTCACCGACACATATGTGATGATGGCTACCGAGCTCGAACAGATGGTGAACTACTTCGGACTGAGCACCGCAATATACACTCAGACCACCGATGTGGAACATGAGATAAACGGACTCGTGACTTACGACCGACGGGTGGAGAAGATAAATCTCGACAAGGTGCGTGAGATAAACACCTCGGTGATTGAGGCTACGAGGAGGAAATAAGAGATAGCCGGGCTTTTTCTCACACTGTGTAAAGAACATCGTGATGCATCCGGGCTGCGAACGCGGTTCCTGACACGATGTTCTTTAATCAGAATCAGCCATCAGAACGCTGATTCCAAATTTAAGATTTATTGTCTGTTCTTAATCCTTCTTCCGCACTTCTGACGTCATCTTGTGTGCTGTTAAGTACTGCGTTTCAATGTATCATCGGTCGTTCAGTCTGTCACACGCCATCTCATGACTTTGGAACGCAGCCCTGGACAGCACGCAAGAGGACGGCAAAGATATGGACGACATGTGAGTATTGTTATGATGTCGGTTATTTTTGAAAAGCTGTTTATATATATAATAATACATTAATGTATGTCTGTGAAGATATTATATATTTCCTTCATTGGACGAAAATATACTCGAAAGCCATCTTGCATAAAGAAGATTTACATACCTTTGTTTTCGTTAATGATGACGGTTGCCGTCGGTTGTTCTTCGTGTTTAAACACTATAAGGCAGCAACACGTTTTGTTAATCATCATAATTATGTGCTTCGGCAATACGCCGGCAATACGTTACACTAAGAATTTATGGAAGAGTTTTTTAACCTTAACAATGAGATTGTCATTTATCGGAGCGAGGACGGCAAGACCAGACTTGATGTCAAGCTGGAGGGTGATACCGTTTGGCTGTCACAGCAACAGATGAGTGAGCTGTTTGAGAAAGACAGAACCGTTATAGGACGTCATATCAGAAACATTTTCAAGGAGGGTGAATTGCAAGAGTCCTTGGTATGTGCAAAATTTGCACATACCAAGGATTACGGTCGTAGAAAAGGATTTACACAAGAAGCAACAACAACGTTGTACAATCTTGATGTGATAATTTCTGTGGGTTACCGCGTCAAGAGTAAACGAGGGGTAAAGTTCCGTCAATGGGCAAGCTCTGTCTTGAAGCAGTATCTCATCAAAGGTTATGCCGTGAACGAAAGCATGCCTTCCGCCTGCCGCTAATGTGTGTGCGTCTTCGTGATGGAACATACAGGGAATATTCGGACAGGCTTCGGGTTGTTGACACCGTATTCGGGAAACCGCCTGACAGGGAATTTTTGACCCTGTACCGTCATCATGATTCATCCTTATTCCATGCCGCTGTCAGTCCTGGCTGTATTTTTTTTAACCGCATATCAACTTTTTTTCATCGCTTATGCATCATTACGTCGCGTCCGGACCATATGCGTGGAAGTGACGTTTGTACTGTATTGTATATTATTGTAATTTTACCATCGGACACGTCATGTGCCTTTGCGCGTGTCTTGCCGTGTCTAATGGTGTTTTAAGGCGGCAAAATACGTTTAAGGTTTTTATTTCACAGTAATGACGCACAGATACTCTCTGATGGCGTGTCCTCGTTAAACGTGCGACGGCATGTGCCGGAGCGTCATGCCGTTGCTTGCATAGTGTAAAACAATAAAACAGACAAAATGAAAAAGAATGACATTTGTTCGAGGATGACGGGCACTGTCCATGCAGTCCTGTCGTGTTTTATGATGTTCCTGTGTTGCACAGCCTTGTCTTCGTGCGGAGGCGATGACGACGGTGGAGATGGCGGCGGGACGACCGGCAGCATACTCGACAGACTCGTAGGAAGCGAGTGGAAGGGTGAGTATTTTCAGGTAAGCGAGAACGGTGAGTATGAGGAAGGCACCATGACACTGAAGTTCACAAGCAGTGACAGAGCCGAGCAGCACACCGCGTACAGCGGAATGGAGTGGAACTCCAACGGCGAATATGTGGAGTACAGTGGTGAGAGCGACACCTTCTATGAGTACGTCATAAGTGACGGAAAGATAACATTGACCGATACAGGCGGATACGGGTCGTTCACGCTGATACCCTCAGGAAACAACACGCTCGTATATGGTTCCACGGTATACAGGCTCGTGAAGGAAGGCACAGGAGATGATACGGGCGGCAGTCAGGGTGGCGGCGATGTGGGCGGCAATCCGGAAACAGGCATAGCCGACTTCGTTACAACCCCAGTAAGGACATTCGAAATGGAGTTCGCACAGGGCTCGCGTGACTTCAAGGTGGAGTATGTGTACTCAGGCAACAAGGTGGTGCGCATGCTGCGTTCCGGTTCGTCGTCGGCTTCCTACGCCCTCAGCTACTCCTATGATGAGGTGACGGCAAAGTCAAGCGCATACACTTATACGTTCGGGCTCGGCTCGACAGGCTATGCGAACTTCTTCAGAGACGGTGCTGACGGAGCGTGGAGTTGCCGCACGTCGGGCGACAACGACGGATACATGAGATATTTCTCAATCGAGAATCCGTACGACTACCGTTATTATATGGTGAGCTACAGCGGAGGAAATGTCAGCCGTGTGGAGGAATACCGCAACGATGGAGAGCTTTACTGCACGTATACGTTCAGCTACACATCACGTGACAACAAGAACGGACTGTATCCGGAGGCAAGCGTAATCAACACCAATCTTGAGTTCCTCCGCTATCTCGGGTTCCTCGGACAGCCCAGCCGCAAGCTTGTGGACAAGATTGACTTCAAGCCAGCCGACTCGTCGTACGGTACGATGGAGTTCAGCTATCAGTTCGACTCAGCCGGAAACGTGACGTCATACCAGTACACGTCAGACCCGATATACAAGACAACCTACAGACGGCAGCCTTCGCCCGTGTTCCGGTTCACGTATTAAACCGGACGCATACGTCATAATCCGGTATCAGAAGAATGCGGGTCAGGACTGTAGGTAGAGTCCTGCCCCGCATTGGTATATGCTGTATCCGGGTTCAGCGTACAATCACCTTGCGTGTCTTTCCGTCGCTTCCGCGCACGATGTGCAGACCTTTTGCCGTCGGCGGCACAGCCTTTCCTGACATGTCGTAGTGTCTTTCGGATGTGTTGCCGTTAGCGTTCTCCACAGCGTTTATGCCGGACGGGACGAACTCCTCGAAGTATGTAGCCCATATTCTCCATCCCGGCGCGTTGCAGTATGCCTCAAGCGAGCCTTCGGGAATGTATATCTTTGTGTTGTAAGACAGTCCGAACGAGTCCGACCCGTCGGGGTTGCCGTCCGGGTCGGCGAAGGTTGTGCCAAGCCATTCCGGCAGCGTTCCCTCATAGTCGGTGCGTTCCAGATTGTTTGAATAATAGGGTCTGAACGCCATGACGCCCACCTTCCGCATTCTCGGTCCTATTGTGGCGGTCTTCAGGTTTGTGGCGAAGAAGGCATAGTCGCCTATGTTTCGCGCGCGCAGCACGAGGTTGTTGAGGTTTATGCAATAGCTGAACGCCATGTATCCCACGCTGTTCACCGTTTCCGGCACCGTGAGACTCCTCAGTCCCTTGTATCCTGCGAAGGCGAACTGGCCTATGTCCGTCACGCCTTCCGGTATTGTCACGTCAGTCACGAGCTGCTCGTCGCCGGTGCCATAGTTCACATAGAACTCCTTGGCATAGCTCAGCGGACATGTGTCCTCCTCGTATGTCATGCCGTCCATCCTTATTGCGAGCCATTCCTCCAGCGACCCCTTGTAGTATACTTTTTCCAGAGACGTGCACGACTCGAACGCTCCGTCGCCCACCATCTTGACTCCATTGCACATTATTATAGCCTCCATACCGCGGCATTCGGCGAACGCGGTGCGGTCTATTGTCTCCAGAGTGGAGGGCAGCCTGAGCGTGTCTATCTCCTCACACCATCCGAATGCGTTCTCGCCTATGCACCTGAGCCCTTCCGGAAGAGTCACATCCTTCAGCGCGGAGCAATACTCAAAGAGCGAGGTTGCCAGATAATCCATCTTTGACGGAACCGTTATCTCCTCCAGTCCGGAGCAGTAGGAGAAGGCGTTCATGCCTATGCTGTCCACGCTTTCGGGCAGTGTGATGTCTGTGAGCGACGTGCATCCGGAGCACGCCCACTCTCCTATGGTTGTCACGCCATCGCCTATTGTCAGTGATTTGAGGCTTGAGCACATGTAGAACATATTGTCGGGGACGGTCTTCACGTTGCCCGATATGGTGGCGTATTCAAGTGTCGAGGAGTTCCATTTGGGTGAGGAGTACGACGTGAAGTTTATTTCCCTGCCTATCTGCAGTCTCTTTACCGGCATCGTGGACATGTCGTCGAGAGATATGGGAGTGTCGCCGTCCTTTATGACAAACTCCTCCAGCGACTCGCACCCGTCGAACGCGCTGTATCCTATGGCGCTGATGTTGTTGTCGACGGTGAACGACGCCAGCGACGTACAGCCGCTGAAGGCGTATGAGCCTATTGTGGTGACAGTCTCCGGCAGGCTTACCGACGTGCATCCGCTGAACATGCTCCCGGTCTCTGTTATAGGCGCATGGATGTCTACAGATGTTATGAAACCGTTGTATGAGAACGCCGTGCTTTCGATATTCGTCACATCATAGGTCTGGTTGTTGTATGTGATGGAAGCCGGAATGACGAGCGCGCCCTTATAAGGCTCGCCGTCGGAAGCCACTACCGTTGCAGTGAAGTTGTCGTCGTTTGTCTCATAGTTTATGCCGTCCACGACAACACGTTCGGCATAAGCTGTTGCCGACAGCAACAGAAGACCTGCCGCACACTGTGCAAACTGAAAAAAAAGCTTCATACTGTTTTGGGCTTGTCATGTCCGGTCCCGGCTCCTGTCTGGACTCTGTTTTCGTGTTGATGTGCAGAAGCGCAAAGCCGGATGTGGCGTGCACGCTGCGTTTCTGATGATTTGCCTGGTGTGGAAAATCTTTTGCAAAGATGCCGCAAGAGAGTGCAATGAGAGCTTGCTCTTGCATTGCCGAGCGCAGCAAATCTTTTACAAAGATAGTCATTATTTGAATACCGTTGGATGATTTGTATTTAAATTTAAACTATATGTAACCAAAATAAAACCTCCCCACCCCTTTCCCATGCTTTTGAGACAGCGGTCGCGTCACGCAGGCGTTCCTTTGCCATGCCCTCATCACGGGAGAGTTCCCACTCCTTGCAGCCTGCCCTCTTGCTGCTTACGTTGTGACGCATGCCGCATCCCTCGCGCCTCCGTGGCGCGTCCTGTCCGTGTCTGTCACGACGCACCGTGCGCGCGGCTCGGGACTCAGGAGCTTATGAAAACGCAAAAGCCGACTTCACAGCCGGCTTTCTTCTGATTATACAATAACATTATGTATCTTTAACTATAAGCTGATATTAACTTCAGTTATGCAAAGTAACACCATTAATCTAAATACGTTTGCAAAGTTAAGCATTCGGCTGTAAGCGCGCAATACCTTGAAATAATGAATTTTACGTGCCTCGGAGCATGTCCTGCCACCCGAATCGTGCCTGCCGATACCCTGTTGTTGCTATCAGGCAGCGCGCGCATGCCCGTGACGGCGTGAAAGGCGCGCCCCTCCCGTTGTCTCAACCACTGCATACAGTGTGGCTGCAACTTTTCTGTTTTTACCTTTTTCTTGATTTTTTATCATTATATAAACCGCCTTCGGTGTGGCGGAAGGAAAAAGAACGGTAAATTTGCAGGCATATAAAGCAATGATATGAGCGGAATAAAGAAAATCAATCTTGCCGACAATGCGGTCAGCAAGGAGACGTTATACAACGACGGCGACATAGCCATAGGCAACAGTCTTAGAGGTTCGGAGGGAGAGGACGCTTTCATGTTCGACTTCCACGTGATGGTCCTGTGCACCGGTGGGGAGATTTCGTTCCGCATAAACAGCACGCCATACACAATGAGGAAGAACGACGTGCTCATCTGTCCGCCCGACATGATAGTGAGCGGCATACGCAAGAGCGACGGCATGCAGTGCCGCAGCATAGCCGTCTCGCCCGGTTACTTCAGGCGAATACTGCCGATGGTGAACATCGACTGGAACGCCAAGATGGCGTTCGAGACCCATCCCGTGTTCTCGCTCGACGAGAAGGACGCCGCCCTTTTCTGTCAGTATCATGCCCTTTTGCAGAAGAAGGTGGCGTCGAACCTTGGGAAACACCGCACCGAAGTCATCGGTTCGCTCATGCTCGCGTTTCTCTACGAGTTCGGCGATGTGGTGGACAGGTTCGTCGAACGGCAGGGACACACGTTCTCTTCGGCTGAGACAATATTCAACAACTTCATCAACATGCTCACAGACATGCGCCCCAAGAAGCGCAGCGTGAGCTTCTACGCCGGCAGACTGCACATCACGCCCAAATATCTCACTGCCGTATGCAGCGGCGTGAGCGGATGTCCGGCATCCAAGATAATAGACACATACGTGGTGAAGGACATAAGCTACATGCTGAGATACACGCGGAAGTCGGTGAAGGAGATTTCGTGCGACCTCGATTTTCCCAACATCTCGTTCTTCGGGAAATATGTGAAGAAGCATCTGGGCGTGTCGCCAAAGAACTACCGTGAGCGTTTTGTGAAGGACGCGGGCACGGAAACGGGGCGTGACGCGGCGGGAAAAAGAGAGTGACACACCGCAACCCTTCATGCCTCCGCCACCATTATCATCAACAGCAAACCACCCTATTATACGCAGTCAAACCAAAGTAGAGACGCAAAATCTTGCGTCTCCCGTCCTGTCCCATACCAACATACGCACGCTATAATACGCTGCCAACAAATGCGCTTCTCCCTCGTGAGACGCAAGATTTTGCGTCGCTACTTTGTGGGGGC
>OGGT01000844.1_pt1 | contig 12414 bp, 17 predicted proteins | sample 1571311 | NCBI WGS metagenome assembly OGGT01 (sample SAMEA2581931, study PRJEB24529) | metagenome | biome: Human gut stool | place: China | collected 2011
TACGCCTGTTCACAATTTGTTCACATTTCCGACACAATTTGTTCACATTCTGTTCGATTCATGTTCGATTACCTCTCGGTAACTACTATTACAGAACTATTTCATTAATTGTAACAAAATTGTAATATATTCGTGATGATTAAGTAATATCATCCTGCTATCATATAATCATCAAATAAAACAAAGCATAGGAGGTACGAATATGTACAGAATACCAAAATCATATATTGATCGTTTCAAAGCAGGGGAATTAATCATATCCGGTACAAAATACATCTACGTCAGATTCAGTGACAATACAATCCGCCGTAGTAGACGGTTGTATATGGATACTGATTCTTATCTTGATTCTGATAAATGGACTGTAGTATATTCATTAAAGGAGGAATCAAAATGATTTTTATGCTAGTTACATTAGTTCCCTGTTTATTAGTTGGATTCGGAATTGGAGCTGGATTCGGTTATAAACTAGGGGAGCAGGACGAGAGAGAAAGACTTGATAGAAAAAGAGGTCTGACAGATGAAAAATGATGATTTACAGAAATTCAATCCTTATCTGAGTAACAAATCAGACAAGGAACTCTATGCAATCCGCAAAAAGCTAGCAAAACGCCTCAATCAGCGCATTAGACGGCTCGAATCGAGGGGGATTGACTATGGTGCTATTAAAATTTATAAACAAGACGTAGCACGATATTATACCGGAAATAAAGGTTTCAAAGAATCACTAGGGAAAACAAGGGGAATATCTGTAAAACATGAAATAAGTCTTTTACAGAATCTTCTTAATTTACCTACTTCAACCTTCTCAGGAATTAAGAAAATACGTAAAAAGGCAATGGGAACGTTTGAAAATAGATACAATGTCAAATTTAAAAATGTCCAACAATATGAAGATTTTATCGCATCGTCAGCATGGAAAAAATTAGATGAATTATATGGATCTGCTACAGCATTGGACATCATTGCAAAATCACAGAAATCAGTTTCGGAAATACAAAAGGATGTTGAATCATTTATAGCAAAAACAGACCGATACACATCGTCCGATATTGCAAAACAGCTAGGTTTTAAATCACTGCCGGATGCATTAAAGCAAGCAAAATCAAATAGAAAGTAGGTTACACATGGAAATAGCGGGTTATCAAGTCATTGATTTTTACAAATTTAATTATATGAGCCTGCTAAATTATAACTTTGATAGGGTCAGTAATGCAGGACGCCCCCGGTTTGTTTACGACCGCATTATTACGGTTGATACTGAGACAAGCGTATATGATGGTATTCCGTATATTACAGACTGGACAATCTGTATTGAGGATATCATGTGTATCTATGGACATCATGTACGTGACTTAATCAATACGATTGATAAGATCGCATACTATCTACAATCAGATGACACGCATACTGTCAGGTTTTATATTCATAATTTTCCCTATGATTATACGTTCATGAAAGCATTCATGTTCGAAAAATGGAGCGAGCCGAAAAATGTTTTAGCTGTAAAATCACATCGTTATATCACTATGCAATGGAACAATGGCATTGAATTTCGGGACAGCTATATACTGGTAAACCGGTCACTTGAAAAACTCTGTGAAGATGTAAATACAGGCATAGAAAAGGCAGTCGGTTACTGGGATTATACGAAACTTAGAACTCCGGACAGCCCCCGTACTTACAAAGAATGTGTGTATGCTGCTACTGACACGATCGCGCAGTGTATTGCACTTAGGAAGTACATGAGTGATAGAGGATACAGTGTAGCTAACTGCCCATTGACTAATACCGGTTTTATCCGAAACAAAGCACGTCGCTATGCGTCAAGATGGAGAAAATCCGGCCACAAGTGGTATCAGTATTTCCAAAAGCAACGTCTGACGGTAGAGCAATACAGACAGCTGGAGCAGTGCTATCATGGCGGATATGTACATGCAAACAGGTACTACGTTGGACGAGAGATTTCATCAGCGACATTTGGCTGGACAGGGAAATCAAAGGACTTTACAAGTTCCTACCCGGCTGCTCTTTGCTACGAAAAATACCCAATGACGAAATTTGAGTATGCTGATTTTACTTTGGATGATATTCTCGAATTGAAAGACGAGTATGCATTTTCAGGATATATACGTTTGGTTAATCTCCATCTGAAAAAAGACGAGCCAATGCCGCCACTATCCTATCATAAGGCAGTATCAGCAGTCGAAGCAGTCTGTGACAATGGCAGGATACTCGATGCAGACATTGTGATCTATCCGTTTACAGATCCAGATCTTGATGATATTTTAAGATGCTACGACTATGACTATGCAGACGTGTCAAAAGTCATGTACGCAAGAAAAGAATATCTTCCGACATGGATCACAGACCTTATCATGGAACTGTACACACATAAGTGTACACTAAAAAATACAGATCCTGTACTGTATATGATTTCGAAAAATGAGTTAAATGGTATCTATGGAATGTGTGCACAGAAAATCATCCGGGAAGTACTGGAAGAAGATTATACTACCGGAGAATGGACGAAGAATACAAGCAAAACAGACGAGGAATGGATTGAGAAGTTTTACAAGTCATGGAAAAGCTTTCTGCCTTATCAGTGGGGCGTATGGGTTACTGCTTATGCGCAGCGTAATCTGTTTGAATTGGGCAGGTGTTGTGAGATCTGGGTATATTCCGACACAGACTCTGTAAAAGGTTATAAATGGAATGAGCAGAAGCTCAGAGAATACAATGAGAAGATCAGGAAGAAATCAGAAGAAAGAGGACTGGGGAGAGTAGATTATAAAGGAAAGACATATATCTTGGGTATTGCCGATGACGACGGAGAATTTATTGAATTTAAAACCATGGGTTCGAAACGTTATGCCTACCGGGATATTGACGGAGAATTACATCTGACAGTAGCGGGTGTTCCAAAAAAAGAGGGATTACAGTGTCTACATGGAACATTACGGGAATTTAAGAAGGGAAAAATATTCCGAAACGAGGGGTTTGCAAAATGGAAAATGCGTCCTGAATACATTAATAATGAGAGGATCAAAATCTTGCATCTCATGGGGTCTGACATAGAGTATAGCTCTGGAATTATCCTGCATGAGGCAGAATATGAGTTGGATCATACAATCCCTTACGACAAGGAAACAGGAATGCCGTGTGAGTTCGAAATCAGCCAATACAGCGATTTTTAGGAAAGGAGTAATAAACATATGCAATGGGTGTCAAAAAACACGTATTTAAACCAATCAGAGATGGAAAACAATGCACAGATCATTTATGGAATATTTAATTCCCTTGGGTACAATTTTAGCACTATCTGCGCGATCCTGGGGAACATGCAGCAGGAAAGTACGTTATCTCCTATTTTTGCAGAACGAGGAGGCGGGGGGTATGGACTTCTGCAATGGACTCCGAAGTCTGACTTGACAGATGCATGTAGTAAACTGGGGTTATCGCCATATACAGACGGTACGGTGCAATGCCATTGTCTGGACGGAGAATTATTTAAGCTGGAAGGTCAATGGTATTCAACGCAGGCTTTTATTAACAATTATAAGCGCTCCGGTGCATCAGACGATATGGTTGGACTTACCCCGGGGCAGTTTAAGACTAACGCAAAGAATAAGGGGGTCAACTGGTTGACTACGGCGTTTATGGCATGCTATGAGCGACCGAGTTTGGATCCAAACACAAACTATGTGGCTAAACGTAGAACATATGCAAATAACTGGTATCAATTTTTATCAGGTGTTACGCCTCCGCCAGAACAGCCAACACCAGGAGGTGGAGAAGTTTGGAAAAAGATCTGGTTTCTGTATGCGGGGACGGATGATTTCCGAAAAGGAAGATAAAAAATATCAATACAGTGGTTAAATAAGATCATTGAAATTAAGAAAGGAGGTTGTTAAAATGTTATTAGCAGCTACAAATATGTCAGCAATACCGATCTGGTTATTAGGGTGTTTTATTTTTGCATTATTAATCATCAGTATTGTTAAAATTTTAAGAAAGGGAAGAAAATAATGCAGAAATGGAGACTTATTTTCGACGTGACTTGGGAAGAAGGAGAACCACCCAAACGTCAGATCTTCGAAGCAAGGGAAGAGCTACAGTTTGTCTTGCAACTAGCGCAGACTTTAGATGCATGCAAAACAGTAAAACTTATAAGAATGGAAAGAGAGGACTAGAAAAATGAGATTTAAGGACGTTGTAAAAGTAACAAAGGTAGAAACAAAAGAATATGGAAGAGCCAGAAACAAAGGAGAATTTCAGTCCGTAACATGTGAAGGAACTTTCTGGTCAGGCAAAGCGTCCATTTTCCCGGAAGAGGATAATCAGTACATGGAAAAAGGTACATATGAGATTGAATTCTATCTGCGAGTATCTGAATCTGATGGAAAATATTACATCAACCCGGTTATCATCCCAGAAAGCGTAAAGGAGAAATAGAATGAACATCTATCAAAGTGATGGATGGTTAGACATTGGCAGGTTAAACAGTTTACCTGCCAATTTCTATATCATCATTGGAAGCAGACAGGTAGGAAAAACATATTCCTGCTTTAAGCATATTATGAACACGTATGTGAAAAATGATATTCCGTTTATCTTTATGAGACGTACCGGATCAGAATTGCTAGGGTGTCTTTCCGATAATCCATTTGATAAAGGGTTTAATGCAGATCATGGGACAGCATACGAATTTGATAAAATAAAGGGGATACGGCCAGACAGCAGATTGAATATCGTTGATAGGTTGAATGAGGATAAAATTATAGGCTCTGCATTTAGTTTATCTGGTCTTGTATCAAATCGAGGTTTTAACGGAGATCCCTACCAGTGCATCATGTATGACGAGTTTATTCCAGAAAAAATCAAGAAACGGATGAACGGAGAGAAAGAAGCTTTTGAGAATGCATATATGACGATAAATTCTGTCCGGGAATTAAAAGGAAGGCCAGCAGTAAAGGCATGGTTATTATCTAATAGTAATAGCATTGAAAGTCCGATTCTGGAAGCTTTTGGACTGGTAAACACGATAACTAGAATGCAGAACCGGGGGCAGGAATTCTGTTTCCTGCCGGATCAGAAGATCTGCATCGTAAACGTGGCACAGTCAACCATTTCAGAAAAACTGTCAGAAACTGCCCTCTTTAAGGCTGTACATGACACACAGTTTCGAGGAATGGCTTTGCACAACGAATTTGCTTATGATGATTTTTCCTGTATAGGCACTGAGCCAATCAATGAATATCGCTTACTTGTGTCAATCGGGAACATGCACATCTATGAACATAAGAATCACGATCTGTATTATGTCACATTGCACAGAAGAGGAACAGGAAAATCTTTTCCGGATAATCTGTCGGGCAGGCACCGTTTTTTGCAAAATTATATCTGGTTGCAAGATAAGGTAATTGCAGAACGTGTGACATTCGAAAACTATGAACTAAAGTTAAAATTGTTTGAATATCTCAAAATAAAAGGCTAGGAAAATTCCTAGCCTTAATATTTTATTATGATCTTAACCAAAAACAGTATCACTTTTAATTGTGAATGGCTCCGTAACGATACCATTTACATGGAATGTATCATATCCAGTCCCATTTGCCGATCGGATTGCCATCCATAAACTACCATTATATACCCGTAACGTGCACGGAACTGTTTTATAGGATCCATCAGCTGATGTCAGAATCGCTGTTGTTGGCAAGTCAAACTGGAATCCTCCCAGTACAAAGGACGTTTTGAAAGAAAAAAGCTCATAAAACGAACCATCCCCTTTCATTGTAAAATCGGAAGTCCGGTTCATCGAAAATGATCCATAAAAAGCGCAAGAGTCATTATACTGGGAAGTTTCAATGATCGTAGAACCAGTGAATCCGTTTTTAAATGATACATTAGTAATTTTAACTCCTGCATGGATGACAGAAGCGTATCCATTTAAGATTGCATTACTGATCGCTTTTGCAATGGATTCTTCCCCCCATGTGTTCGGATGGATTCCATCACTGCCGAACATAGCAGTAGCATGCAATGCATTTTCGCATCCGCTCAAATACGTAACCCCGTTGTATTCACATCCAGAACAGTAAGAGGCACGAGGAGATATCAGTCCGCCTCTTGTATCCATTTTCGTTGAGTTACCAATAAACCCCACAAAGATCTGTGCATTTGGATATAATGCATTAGCAGTCTTTTTAAAATTGAAAATGGCATTGATCAGGTCTGTTTCGTTTTTATTTATGTCATTAAAACCACCGCAGACGATAATATTTCTTACCTCTTCATTCTTAAAATGATTGCTGGTCTGATTGAGCAGTGTTGCAAAGGTCGTACCGTTCACAAATCCTGCACCTCCAAGACTGTTTGAGAAAAAGTTATCATTCGTTAAGCCAAGATAAGTTTTAACCAGGACAGGCCATCCAGTCACATTACCATCCGGATTGTATCCTTCTCCGTAACTGTCTCCGATACAGATTGTTTTCCCGTTAAAATCAAAGGTGCGTCTTGATCTGTCTGTATATTTAGATGCAGAAGCAAGACCGTCTGACACACCTTTTGAAACAATCCTGCCAATCTCTCCGGAAGTTATCCAATTTTTTACTGTATCGTCAACGATCTTCTGGGCTGTTCCTTTGATGTCAGCCCATTCTTTTGTTACGATATCAACTGCTTCAACTGCTTTTTTCACATTTTCGATGATCCAGTCAAGGTTCAGATCTGACATCTGACTGGATGGATAATTTCTAAAATTAAACATGTTTACCACTCTCCTCTCAATAAATCCTGCATAAATAAACTAGCCGCATATCCATAGAACGATTGTTTCCTTAATTTGAGTTCCGACTCAATCATCTGCTGACTGGTCGTTACTCCGATATTACCATGGATCCTGCCATCGTGAGTCGTAGTTCCGGTTTCCCGGTTACTACTGCTATAGTTGTTCTTCCCGTTTGATGTGTTGGAGCTATCCGACCGTGTTCTGTCCTGCGCCTGATAATCACTAGAATTATAAGCTGATACATCGCCATAGGCATTGGAATTTTCATTCCCTGTCATGGTTGATTCATTATTTCCTGATTCACTACGTGTAATGTCCGGACTGTCTGTCCAGTGTTCCTGTCTGTCATAGTTCTCAATCGGATTATAATCAGCGTTAAGTGCATTCCATGTCTGTCGTAAACTTTCCTGCCACTTATCACACCAAGCCGGGATCGCAGAGTCACGCATGAAATAAAAGTCCGGATACACGACTCCCAGCATTCCATAATCAAGGAGCAGCGTATTTGTAAATGTTGTCTTATCAACACCATCCGGAAGTCTTAAATTATTGAATAAGGTATCATCATATTTTACCAGTCCAATTAGCGTCAATCTACTCGTCATATGGGATCATCCTCTCTTCCTGTTCAAACTTCCGCATCTTAATTTTAAGATTAAGGTCTGAAAAAAGCGCGTTAGCTACTTTTGCGTCTTTCTGCATGGTTTCAATCCATGTTGTCAACCTGGTTACGGACTCGATGTTATTGACATTGACTTCTGCAACATTCATCCGCTCTTTCTTTTCTGTATTGGCAGACGGAATGCCAATTTCGGTGTCAAATTCATCAAGAATACGTTCAAATGCGAGCAACAGCTTATCAGCAATAAAATTCTTTGAAACGTCCTGGTTAAACTGTGTCCAGGGTTCTTCCGGGTCTGTTTCGGATCGCTTCCAGCTTTCCGGATTGACTGCTACCGCAGGCTCTCCCCTGCTGATCTTGTCAAATACGACTTTTAATGTCTCTGCACCACCTTTTGTGCGGGATGCAAGGATAAAAGCAACTTTTGAATTAAACAGGCTCATGTCCATTGCTTCTGCTGTCATAGCCAGCTTGTGAGCATAGTAACTGATGATGTCAAAGCATCCGCAGTAATCCGGTCGCATATGGATCAATGCACAGTCTTTTCCGATCCGGTATTCTGACGTGTTTAGGATAAGCGGATTGGTATAGGTTGCATAAGCAGGGCGGTAATAAATATCAATCCCAGTAAGTGTTGGATACTGTGCAATCGTACCAAATTTATCGTTTTTAAAAATTCCAAAATATCCGCCCGCGATCAAGCAAAATTTAATAAAGGGGATGTCAATACTATCCTTGCATGTAATGTCTATGACCGAATAGAGACGCTCATAGAGCATTTCTTCAAAAAACCCAGTGAGCTGTGAATTTTTCACAACGATTGAGGGGGTTACCCGGTTCATCCGGACATTGATAGATTCATAGTTTAATGGTAACACATTCTCACTTCCTTTCTATTCAATATAGCAACCAGAATTTAAGTAATTGTTGATTCGCTCGATCTCCGGCTGGTATGCACTTAAGACATACACACTTGCGTCTGAACACTGTACATATCCGGAGATTGTACTAAGTTTCATCGCGGTATGTCTGTAATAGCCAGATGTTGCATAGTTCACACCCTGCGGAGATCTGGCATGGCAGTAGAGTCTTGGAATCGAGTACTGCCGAAGCAAAGCAACAGATCCGTTGCTACCTAACGTGTTGACCTCCGGTTGGAATCCGGAGAACAATCCTGCTCCGCTTCCTTTTAAAATAGATCCGACTGTATTCATGATCCCTGTCGTTACTCCACCCATCTGTCCGATCTGGTAGGGAACACCAAACTGGCATGACAGCGACTGTATGATCTCTGCACCATTTTTAATCTGACACAGCGCTGTCCCAGTCGTCATATCAACGGTGTACTGGATATCCATCGTATCATCGGTTAATGTCTGCATGCTAAATGGGATCGTTCCAATTCCAGGAAGTGCAAGCCAGTATTCAGAAAAATTCGAATCGTAGTATCCAAAAACATTCTTGTTATAAATTGGATTTGTCACTGCGATTTTAAAATACATGTCGATCGTATCGTTGGGGGCAACTTTCTTTGCGTTAATTCCGGAAGCTGTCCAGAATCCCATTTTAATCGTTGTAACAGCTGTACCGGAATATTTTGCATAGGAGAGCGGTATCCAGATGACGGATGTAATATACTTAAATGGATTAAATACGGACTTGACTGCTTCATCTTGCAATACATCTGTAAAGTTACCAGCATTACAAGTATAGTTAAGCAGTTCCTGTAAAGAACTGTAATCCATCATGTAGTTAACCAAACCATCCGCATTGGTCACACGGACTAAAAATGACCCTGTATCACTCCACCAGTCACTGTTCTTGGCTGATGATACCGCTGTACTCCATTCATAGGTTGGATAGATCAATGGGTCAGTCAGCACCCATTTCTCCGGAGCTTTTGCACATCGTTCAACTGTGAACGTCTGCGCTGTAATAGTAGTCTTAAAGCTTGCCAGAACGTCAACGTTCAGATCTATCTGACATGTAGTATTGTTTACTGCAGTCACATTCTGGAGGAAATAATAACGATGAAAATCTGGAATGTAAGCATAATTGACTCTTGTCCAGGTATCCAATCCTGTAATAATGATAGACGGGTTCATGATTGACGTGCTTTCTTTTAGCTTACAATCAAGAGTAGCCACCGGGTTACCCGGTGGCTGCATAGTACTATTTACTTTTTTTGAGATAGAATAGAGATTAACTTCCATGACTTCTCCTTTTAAAGAACGTATGGTTTACCGCATGCATACGTACAGATCCAGCCGGACGGTGTACGCATCCATGTCGTTCCATTGACGTTCTTGAGTGCTTTACATGTAACCCGTGTACCTTTGGAATATTTTTTCAAGACTTCGCCGTTCGGCGCATAAGAGCGGACACGTAATCCATCTACCTGTACGGTGTATACTTTTCCGACGGTAAACTCGGAAGAACTGGATCCTACTCCTGCATATCTTAAATGATATGTCCAGCCATAGGATGGTGTATAGAAATCACGGACACGGATTTCCCGGCCGGAAGAATCGCCTTTTTTATGATCGAAGTCTCCGGATGCAGTTACTACTTTATAGTCAGTAACCGCAATGACAACGTGCTTACCTGGCGTCAGATAGATGTCTCCGGCTTTGCATCTACCGTATACTTTCTGCCATCCTCTCTTTGTAAGCTGACTGTACAGATTACGTGTCGTGCTTCCTGCATTCACGTCACAACCGCCTGCCCGAAGGCAGTAAGCGGTTAATGAGGAACAGTCAAAGTCTGGGTTACCACCACGACGTGCTTGTGAGTATCCATGGCTGTTATCGTTTGCAATGGCAATCGCTGTGTTAATCATATTATTTAAGTTCATCTTTTTTAACCTCCAGATGTTCCAGAATCTTTTCCATTACGATGGTGTTGTTCTGGACAGCATTGCTAAGTTTATCGACTTCCTCTTTATGTGTCTGATCTGATTTCCAGTACATATAGAGGACGATCAGACAGCAAACGATCGGAAAGCCTAATGAACTGATTGCTGTTAAAATTGTTTGCTCCATGTTAATTTCCCCATTCTTCAACTAATACAGAATATGCTGTATTTGAGGTAGCTGTATTGTAAAAATAAAAATATTTGATCGTCGATGGAAATTCAACCTCAATACAATTTGCACCTATATTTCGTCCTAAAAACATAAGATCACTATTTTTTTCAAGTGAAATTTGAACTTCATTTCCATTAGTCCCAATCAATACTTTTTTAAAAGGCAATGGAGTTTCAAATTTTGTATATTCTGATGGAGATGCCAATATACGTTTTATATAGTTCATAATCAAGATCACTCCCCCATCACGAAGACAACACCATTGTGCGTATAGTTGTTCCAGTAGTTCTTACGATAATGTACGTATGTGTTGTAGTAGTCTCCAGCAGCATTAACTGGAGTCGTGATCGTTTTGGTAAACTGATAATTGACACCAACTGCACGGCGGTCGAAGATACAGCCTAAAACATACGGAATTTCTACATCGGTAGCAGCATCTTTGGAAGCTCCTGTTTTAAGATCTAAGATGTTTGGTTTGATCTTGATCTGCTCCGGATTCTTGATTGACTGCCAGTAATTTACAAACTCTACGTCCGCAATCTTCAGGTATTTTTCATTAAATACTGATGACAATACACTTGTCTGTGCCTGCTTCCAAAAGCTATTAAGCATGATGAACTTCTGATATTCTTTCGGTGTAAAACGTAAGATATCCTGGCCGGTAAAGTTTGCATGGTACAAGGTAGAACGTTCTGTCATGCAATCAGAGATGTTCTGAACGTATGCAACAAACCATGGCACAAAGTTTTTTGCGTTATTTGAACGAAGCTGTAAACCTGTATAAGAAGTTCCATGCTCTGCATTATATACCGCTGTCAGGTCTACCTCATATAATCCCATTGCTGATATGCCAGCAATGTAGTTGCAGATTGCAAGACGTCTGCCTGCTTCCATTGCCTGCTCAATGTCATTACGGAATTCTGTCATGACGGATACGTAAAACTTACCAAACTCTTCTGCTGATCTTAATGACTGGGATAACTGATCATCCAGTCGTGTGATATGGTTCTGCTCCTTTTTCGTACCATAAAACTTAAGCTGCACGACTTTCGGCTTTTTAATTTTGTACATGTCAACAGAATTACCGTCATCGAACTGCTTAGCGTTCAGATCTGTATTGGTATCTTCTGATGCTTCCTCATCCTGGTGTAACGGTACTGTCTCAAGAGTAATAGCTCCCCAGCGTTCGGATGTCTCATCGATGATTTTTACTTTTCCGATGTATGGTGTGTTCGGAAAATAGTTATTCATGAACGTAACTGCCATTGCGTTCATGATGTTTTCCGTGCCTGAACGCAACATTTTCTCGCCTACTGATACAAAACTGGTTGCATCAACGACAGCAATTTCTTTCGTGCCAAACATCTGTGAGTTCATGTCGTTGACAATCTTATAGACGTCAACCGGTGTTAATGAGTTCATATTATACCTCCTTGATTAAATTTAAAATAACGTCGTTGACGTCATTTTCTTTTGGTGTTGGTGCTGTTGCAGATACAGTATTGTTTGACTGGATTGCTTTTGTAAGTTCGTCCAGACGCTTTGTGATTTCTGATAATTCGCGGCCTGGATCCGGTTTTGGTTCTGTTTTTGGTTCCGGTTTTGGTTCCGGTTTTGGCTTTTCTGACTGAGCAAAACCAGCAATCATTTCGGCTGTAAAGCCAGCATTGACTAAAGTCAAGATGTCTTTAATATCCATGTTTTCATCTCCTTTTATAAATATAGTTTTATATAATAAAATTGAAACCTATAAAAATAGGCAGGAGTTATGGGTAGCCATCCCATGCACTCCGCTTCTGGCGGTTGGCTCGTGCTTCCTGCCTATAAATATAAAATACTACTTTCAAGAATAAATGTCAATAATGAAAAATGATATATCTTGCGTATAATGCTCTGTAATTGCGACATCTATTGCA
>OGGT01000866.1_pt1 | contig 12105 bp, 10 predicted proteins | sample 1571311 | NCBI WGS metagenome assembly OGGT01 (sample SAMEA2581931, study PRJEB24529) | metagenome | biome: Human gut stool | place: China | collected 2011
TTATGGCTTCCGAGACGATCTGTACTTTTTCTTAAAAGTCAAGGCCGCGTTCCACAGACTTCCGAGATGAACCGAAAAAAGCCTGCAGAACTCGGTTCTGCAGGCTTTTTCGTCAATCGAACTTGTTCGAACTGACTCGAGCGGACGGTTAGACCGTCATGATTTCCTTGTCCTTCTCGGCAACGACCTTGTCGACTTCGCCGATGAAGCGGTCGGTGATCTTCTGGATTTCGGTTTCGGCGCGGCGCTGATCGTCCTCGCTGATTTCCTTGTCCTTGCAGAGACGGTCGACGTGGGTGTTGGCGTCGCGACGGAGGTTGCGAACAGCAACCTTGGCGTCTTCGCCCATGCCTTTGACGACCTTCGTGAGTTCGCGGCGGCGCTCTTCGGTGAGCGGGGGCAGCGGAACGCGGATCACCATGCCGCTCGTGGCGGGGTTGAGGCCGAGATCGGAGTTGCGGATGGCCTTTTCAACGACGGCGACCATGTTCTTCTCCCACGGCTGGACCGTGAGCGTACGGGCGTCGCCGACGCCGAGCTGGGCGACCTGCGTGAGCGGGGTCGGGCAGCCGTAGTAGTCGACCATGATGTGTTCGAGAAGACCCGTGGAGGCACGGCCCGTACGGATCTTCGTGAAGTCCTCGCGAAGCGTTTCGATGGTGCGTCCCATCTTGTGCTGGGTCTGGCTGATGATGTCAGCAACAGTCATTTTTAGCTCCTGATTGGATTTCCGCACGGTCCCTCGCGGACGAGCAGAAACGCGGCGCCCGACAAAGACGGACGACGCTAGGGGATTGAATAAATTGAAGAGCCTGCGGGCCGTCAGGTCTGCAGGCTCACGTCATGCTGATATTTTAGCCAAATCTCAGGAATGCACGAGCGTGCCTTCCTGTTCGCCGAGAATGACGCGGCGCAGAGCGCCCTTCTTGTTGATGTTGAAGACCTTGATCGGCAAGCCCTGTTCGCGGCAGAGCGCGAAGGCGGTGGCGTCCATCACCTTGAGGTTGGAGCGGAGCGCATCGTCGAAGGTGATTTCGTCGAACATCGTGGCAGTCGGATCCTTCTTCGGGTCGGCCGTGTAGATGCCGTCGACCTTCGTGGCCTTGATCACGATCTCGGCGCCGATTTCGGCGCCGCGCAGGGCGGCCGTCGTGTCGGTCGTCATGAAGGGGTTGCCCGTGCCGGCGGCGAAGATCACCACGCGGCCGAGACGAAGATGACGGAGGGCCTTGCCGCGGATGTACGGCTCGGACTGACCGCGAGCCTCGACGCCGTTGTTGCGGCAGGCGTCCTGAAGGGCCATGGCGTTCATGACCGTGGCGAGCATGCCCATGTAGTCGCCCGTGGCGCGGTCCATGCCGGTGGCGCCGAGTGCGACGCCGCGGAAGATGTTGCCACCGCCCACGACGATGCCGACCTGAACGCCGAGCTCGACGACGCTCTTGATTTCCTCAACCATGCGGGCAAGAACCGTACGGTTGATGCCGAAGCTGTCTTCGCCCATCAGGGCCTCGCCGGAAAGTTTGAGAAGAATGCGCTTGTAGGCGGGCTTGGCCGCCGTTTCCGCCGTCTGATCCATGTCGTCACTCCGAAAGTCAAACTGTAATTTGTGCTGTCAACCATGCCTGCAGGGCGTCGAAAGGTACGTCCCGTAGGCAAAATTACCTAATTATAAGCTAGCCCGATTTTTACGCAAACAATATTTTCAGAGGCCCTGACGAGACTCAGACAAAGCCTGCGGGACACTGCCCACGAGCCGTTTCGGCACGGTTTGTGCTTGCTTGGCCACCATGAAAAAACGGGATGTCCGCAACAGGGCATCCCGTTTTCACTTGAGGCTGAATCAGCCGCTTGGGCTGATTCGTGCACGCGTCAGATTAGGCCTTGGCGGCGGCAACCTGGGCGGCGACTTCAGCAGCGAAGTCGTCAACGCGCTTTTCGATGCCTTCACCAACGACGAAGAGCGTGTAGCCGCCGATCTGGGCGCCGGCAGCCTTCACGAGTTCGCCGACGGACTTCTTGTCGTCCTTGACGAACGGCTGGTTGACGAGCGTGACTTCCTTGAGGAACTTCTTGACCGTACCTTCGGCGATGCGTTCGAGCATGGCTTCCGGCTTGCCGGCTTCGCGGGCCTTTTCGATGGCGATGCGGCGTTCGGCTTCGATCTGAGCCTGGTCAACGCCGGTCTCGTCGAGAGCCTTCGGCTTGGCGGCGGCGATGTGCATGGCCACGTCGTGGGAGAGTTCGGCATTGCCGCCGATCACGTCGACGATGACGCCGATCTTGGAGCCGTGGATGTAGGAGTTGAGCTCGCCCTTGGCTTCAACGCGCGTGAAGCGGCGGAACGTCATGTTTTCGCCGATCTTGCCAACGAGGCCCTTGCGAACTTCTTCAAGCGTGGCATCGCCGATCTTGCAGGCGGCGAGGGCTTCGATGTCGGCCGGGTTCTGTTCGGCAACGGCGCGGACGGCGTCAGCAGCCATCTGCAGGAATTCCGGGTTCTTGGCAACGAAGTCCGTTTCGGAGTTGACTTCGAGGATGGCGCCGAGCTTGCGATCGTCGGAAAGGTAGACAGCGACGACGCCTTCGGCAGCGATGCGGGCGGCGGCCTTCGTGGCCTTGTTGCCGAGCTTGACGCGAAGGATTTCCTCAGCCTTGGCCATGTCGCCGTCAGCTTCCGTGAGGGCCTTCTTGCATTCCATCATCGGGGCGTCCGTCTTGACGCGCAGTTCCTTGACCATCGCGGCGGTAATAGCAGCCATGTTCACTCTCCTAGAGTATCAGTAGAAAATTTTAGAATTCAGAATCACGAAAAAAGGGGGTGACATGATGTCGCCCCCTTTCTTCAGCCGGAGACCTGAGGGGCAGAAGTAATTCGGCCTGCCAGAGGCTCCTGCTTAAGGACAGAGTCGCGGTTCTCTGCGAACGGTCGACATTGTAATGTATGTCGACCGCCGGTGCAGGGAATCCGCTTCAACCGAAATTAGGCAGCGGGCTGTTCTTCGGCTTCAGCAGCCACTTCGACGAACTCTTCGTCAGCGGCGGCTTCAACGATTTCCGTCTGGCTGTCGGCACGGCCGGCCAGAACGGCGTCAGCGATGCCGCGGGCGTAGATGGCGACAGCCTTGGAGGAGTCGTCATTGCCCGGAACAACGTAGTCAACGCCATCCGGAGAGTGGTTCGTGTCGACGATGCCGATGACCGGGATGCCAAGCTTGTTGGCTTCCTGGATGGCGATCTTGTGGTAGCCGACGTCAACGATGAAGAGAGCGTCCGGAAGAGCGGACATTTCCTTGATGCCACCGATGGACTTGTTGAGCTTTTCAACGTTGCGCTGGAAGTCGAGGGCTTCCTTCTTCGTCAGGTTGGCAGCAGAGCCGTCTTCGAGCTGCTGCTCCATGTCCTTGAGACGCTTGATCGTGCCGCGCACCGTCTTGAAGTTGGTGAGCGTACCGCCGAGCCAGCGCTGGTCAACCCAGCAGCTGCCGCAACGCTGGGCTTCGGCGGCGATGATTTCGCGACCGCCGCGCTTGGCGTCGACGAAGAGGATCTTGCCGCCCTGAGCGGAGAGCTGGCGGGCGAACTTGCAGGCTTCTTCGAACTTGGCAACCGTCTTTTCGAGGTTGATGATGTGAATCTTGTTGCGGGCGCCAAAGATGTACTGACCCATCTTCGGGTTCCAGAAACGGGTCTGGTGACCGAAATGGCAACCAGCTTCAAGCATTTCACGCATGCTGACCATGATTAATTCTCCAAGGTTTAGAGTCTGACACGTCCTGATAAGTTGAGCGCAGGACAAGCCTGCACAGCACCTCGGAACAGAACGTGCGCTGATTTCACCCGGGACCGACCAAGGTTCACCGGGCAGGATGAAAAACTCCGGGGCACGAGGCTCCGGATCTGAAAGCGCACGATTATACGTGAGGGTTGAACGGCGTTGCAAGCGTCGCGGGCAATTTTCTTCGGTCCATCACGCGCCTCCCGTCCGCCCTCGGGGCGTCCGCCTGCAGTTGCCCCCGTCGAATTGGTGTACTATCGCCAATAAGGACCGCCCGCCGCCCCGACAGCAGGGACCGCCTGCGGTCATGCAGCACTATTAAACAGCAACATATTCCGCACATCATGGCCATCCACATCAAAACGCCGGAGGAGATTGCGGGCCTACGCATCGCCGGCCGCCTCGCCTCCGAACTTCTCGACTACCTGACGCCCTTCGTCAAGCCGGGCATCACCACGGGCGAACTCGACAAGCTCGCCTACGACTACACGGTCAACGTCCAGAAGTGCATCCCCGCCTGCCTCGGCTACCAGCCCGAAGGCATGACGCCGTATCCCGCCACCACCTGCATCTCGATCAACCACGTGGTCTGCCACGGCATTCCGGGTGAAAAGAAGCTCAAGCACGGCGACATCGTCAACATCGACGTCACGAGCATCAAGGACGGCTTCCACGGCGACACGTCCCGCATGTTCGTCGTCGGCAAGCCGACCATCGCGGGCAAGCGCCTCTGCGACCTCGCCTTCAAGACGATGTGGGCGGGCATCGAGGCCGTGCGTCCTGGCGGCACGTTCAACGACATCGGCATCGCCTGTCAGGCCTTCGCCGACAAGAACGGCATCTCCGTCGTGCGCGACTACGGCGGCCACGGCATCGGCCGCGGCTTCCACGAGGAGCCCCACGTCCACCACTTCCCGATCAACCACCCGACGCCGAAGTTCGTCCCGGGCATGGTCTTCACGATCGAACCCATGGTGAACGCCGGCCGCTACGGCGTCACGATGCTCGGCGACGGCTGGACCGTCGTCACGCGCGACCGCTCGCTCTCCGCACAGTGGGAGCACATGGTCCTCGTCACCGAAACGGGCTACGACATCCTGACGTGCTCCGCGGGCACACCCGAGCCGCCCGACTTCGTCAAGGGCTGGAAGAAGCCCGAGGGCCTCTGAGCCTGAACCCTCCGCAGGCCGTCTCCGACGGCCTGCACCGCATCCTGAACGGCCCAGTCCGCGCAGGAGCCCCGCCCCCGTGGGAGTTTCCGCATGCCCGCAGAACCCGCCGCATACAGGCCGGTCATCGTAATCCCGGTCTACAACCATCCCGCCACGGTGGAGGACGTCGTCAGACGCCTGCTCTCCACGGGCACTCCCGTCCTTCTCGTCGACGACGCCTCCGACCCGCCCGCGCAGGAAGCCTGCGAACGATGCAGGGCCATGGGCGCCGGCCTCGTCCGCCGTCAGTCGACGGGCGGCAGGGGCGCCTCCATCCTCACGGGCTTCAAGGCCGCAAGGCAGGCGGGCTTCACGCACGCGCTCGTCTTCGACGCAGGCGGCAGCTTTCTCGAACTCTCCCGCAAGCATTCCAACGACCTCGTCTGCGGCTATGCCCGCACGTCGAGCGCCTATCCCGCCCGCGCACGTCTCGCACGCCGCATGGCCGACGCAGGTGCATGCCTCGCTGCACTCAGTCTTGCGCCCAAGGACGTCATGTGCCGCCTGCGCGTCTACCCGCTCGCCGCCGTCTCGCAGCTCTCCGCCTGCATCGGACTCGGCAGACGCGCCGAATTCGAATTCGAGTCACTCGTGCGCCTCATGTGGATGGGACTTCGCCTGCGCGAGCTTCCCGTCGATCCCAGACCGCCCGCCGACGGCGTCTCCCACTACCAGCCCGTGCGCGACACGCTCCGCATCGCAGGCATGAGCGCCAAGCTCTTCATCATCATGCTCACGAGGCTCCCCGCCGTGCTGATCTCCCGTTCCACGGGCTGGTCGCCCGCCCCGGGACTCGGCTCCGAGCACCCTCAAGCACATCCGTCCAGGAGTCCATCCGATGACCGCTCCCGAACCTGACGCCGCAGGCGCACCCGCCTCCACCATCCGCGAGGTCTTCGACCGCGAACGCGAGCGGCTCGCTCGCGAATGGGAGGCCAAGCACGACAGCGAGGCCTATCTAAGAGCCCACACGAGCGTGCTCGACACGGCGGTTCTCGCCATGCTCGCCGAGAGCGGCCTGCCCGCCGACCGCATTGCGGTGGCGGCCGTGGGCGGCTACGGCCGCGGCGAGCTCTATCCCTATTCCGACATCGACCTTCTCGTCCTCACGGACGAGTCCGTCAAGGAGGACGAGTCCTGTCAGACGGCCCTCGCCACCTTCACGACCAGACTCTGGGAGCTCGGTCTCACGGTCGGCGCATCGGTGCGCAGTACCTCTGAATTTCTCTCCGAGGCCGCCAAGGACGTCTCAATAGCGACCACGTATCTCGAAAGCCGCTGCCTCTGGGGCAACGGCAGACTCTACGCCCAGGCGAGAATGCACTTCGCGCAGACGCTTGACCCCAGGCGCTTCTTCCGCGACAAGATGCTTGAACTTGCCCGACGCCATCAGAAGTTCGAGGACACGCCCTATTCGCTCGAGCCCAACATCAAGGAGAGCCCCGGAGGCCTTCGCGACCTGCAGGTCTTTCTCTGGTGCGCCCAGGCCGCAGGCATTGCACAGTCCGTCTCCGACATGGCCTCCGCAGGCCTCATCACCGAGCGCGAGATGCATACGCTCGTCGCCTGCGAACACCATCTCGAGTCGCTTCGCATCACGCTGCATCTGCTCACACACCGTCCGGAAAACCGTCTGCTCTTCGACGTGCAGGAGGCGCTTGCGAGCGCACTCGGCTACAGCGCCACGGCACAGCTGAGGCCCTCCGAGGCTTTGATGAAGCGCTACTACCTCAATGCCAAGGCCGTCGTGCAGATGTCGGTCATTCAGCTTCAGGCAATCGCCGACCGTCTGTTCGGCAGCTACGACAACGTGCCCGCCGTCAGGCTCGAGGCCGCGTTCGTCGCTCGCGGAGACGAGATGGACATCGCCGGAGACGACGTCTTCAGGACCGATCCTAACGCGATGCTGAGGCTCTTCTACGTCTACCATTCGCATCCCGAGCTCACTCGCCTCTCAACGCGCCTGCTGCGCGCACTCTGGCACGCCGCCCCGACGATCGACGACGCCTTCCGGCACGATCTGATCAATCAGGCGACCTTCCTCGACATCCTCAGGATGCCCAAGGGAACCTACCACTCGCTCAAGCTCATGAACACGTGGGGCGTGCTCGGACGCTTCCTGCCGCCCTTCAGGCACATCGTGGGACAGATGCAGCACGACCTCTACCACATCTTCACGGTCGACCAGCACACGCTCAGGACAGTGCGCAACATCCGCCGCTTCGCGCGCAGTGAATTCGGGCACGAGTATCCTCTCTGCTCCCAGATCATGGGCGAGATTCCCGACAACTGGCGTCTGGCGCTCGCAGGCCTCTACCATGACATCGGAAAGGGACTCGGCGGCCACCATGAGATCATCGGCGCCGAAAAGGTCACGGCCTTCTGCCGCGCCTTCGGGCTCGACGATTCAACGACAGACTTCATCGCCTTCCTCGTGAGGGAGCACCTCACGATGAGCCTTACGGCCCAGAAGCGCGACATCTCCGACCCCGAGGTCGTGCGCAGATTCGCGGACGTCGTCAAGACCAAGACGCGACTCGACGCCCTTTACCTTCTCACCGTCGCCGACATCCGTGCGACGAGCCCCAAGGTCTGGTCGCCCTGGAAGGCCCAGCTTCTCGAAACGCTCTATCACTCGACCCTCGCCATGCTGCAGGGCGAGGACACGGCCGTTTCGACCGAACACACGCAGGCCGAACGCAAGACCCGAGCGCTCATAATTCTCGGCGACACGGTTCCTGATCAGGTCCGAGAGGCCTTCTGGCGCGAGCTCAACGTCGTCTACTTCATGCGCCACACGCCCGAGGAAATCGCCTGGCACACTGCATCGCTCGCCGAGCGCATGCACACGACAGAACCCGTCGTCGAAGTCAGAAGAAGCGAGCGCATGGGCGGCATCCTAATCCTTCTCTACCTCCCCGACCGCAAGGACCTCTTTCTGAGAGCCGTAGCGGCGATCGGCAAGTGCAGCCTTTCGGTCGTCGATGCGCGCGTGCACACGACCCGCCACGGCTGGGCGCTGGACACCTTCCTCGTCACCGACCGCTACGAGCGGGAGGACGAGGAGGCGCTCTCCAGAAAGATCACCCGGGAGATGATGAAGCTCCTCACGGGCGACGGCCCTCTTCCGCCCGCCCCGAAGGGCAAGCTCTCCAGACGCTCCCGCCACTTCCCGACCCGCACGGTCGTGACGACGCTGCCCGACGAAAGCGGCCGGGCCTGGATCCTCAACATCATCTGCACGGACAGGCCGGGCCTGCTCTACAGCATCTCCGAAGTGCTGGCCCAATACCGCATCAACCTGCAGACGGCCCGCATCGCCACGCTCGGCGAGAGAGCCGAAGACGTCTTCCTCATCGACGGCCCCGTGCTCTCCGACGACGAGACGCTCCTTGAGGTCGAAGCGAAGCTCGTTGAGGCAGTGGCACCGCCGAAATAAAAGAAGAAGCACTCGCGCCATGAAAAAGCCGCCCGCAGTCACACGCTGCCGGGCGGCTTTGCCTTTGCTGCCTGAGGAGAGACTCAATCTCCCTGCAAGGCGGGACGGACAGGAAGTGCGGAGGGCGCTTCCTGAGTCTGACTTCCACCCTTCATTCTGAAGGGCACAAGACAGAAGAGGCGCGTCTTTTCCGAAATCCAACGTGCGAGGAGCGCGAAGAGGAAGACTTCCGTCATGAAGCCGAAGAAGGCAACATAGGCGAACCAGACGTTCTGCGTCTCGTTGACGATCGGAATGATGAGCCATCGCAGATCGCCGTGAACGATGTAGATGAACATCGAGAGGCCGCCCGTCCAGACGAGGAACCTCGAGGCCGAGAGCTTCTCCCGGAAGATGCCGTAAAGAAGGAAGGCAACCGTCACGACCGAGAGGAAGCTCAGGTGGAAGAACTCGGGATCGACGAAAGTGAGCGGCAGCACGGCGGCAAGCCCGAAGACGACGGTCGCGGGAATGCGGCGGCCTGCGGCAAGCCATGCGCCGAGAAGGAAGAGCGGCAGCTGGCCCAGAGGCGTTGCATAGACGAGGACGCCTGCGTCCAGAAGCGGCTGGTAGAAGGCGTAGGCGCCCGTCATCGAAAGGAGCGCGACGCCCGCAGCGCCCCAGGCGCTGCCCGTGGCAAGCCTATAGACAAACGGGAAGAGCAGATAACACTGCACGATGAGCGCCATGAACCACCAGACGGTCACGAAGTAGCCGAAATCGCTTGGGCGGAGATTTTCGGTGAAGGTGAGGAAGACGAGGTACTTCCTGAAGAACTCCGCGTCGGGCAGGCTGCCGTAGGCCATCAGCTTGTAGAGGATGAGGACGGAGACGCCAAGGACCGTGAGAAGCATGATCTTGGCAATCTGGTTGCCCGCCATGCGGAAGAGATCGGCCGTCGAAATACCGCCCTGCCTCGAGGCGATGCCGAGCGCCTTCTTCATGAGGCCGTAGCCGGAAAGAAGGATGAAGACGTGCACGCCGTAGTGCCCGAAGAAGGAGACGAGCGGGTGGAAGGCGTCAAGGGGATTGGCGGCAATCTGCTCGACCGTGTTTCGGAAGGTCGCCTCTCCAAAGGCCATCTCGTTTTCGCCAGGGAAGGGCTTGACCTGATGGAAGAAGTTGTGCGCGGCGATGAGGAGGATGGCCAGTGCCTTGAGGACGGCGGAGTCGTTTCTGGTAAGCTCCGCGCCGCCAAAGACCGATCGCTCGTAGAGATGAGTGAGCCTTTGCATGTCGCGTATCCGGTGAGTCCGGCACGAAGCCGGGCGTTGAGGGGCCGGAGCATGGCTCCGGTCGGACGGACGACGATTCCGGCAAGAGGACGTCGGAAGACCGGCGTCTGGAAGGGACATCCGCTCACCGCAGCCTTCGCCCGATGCCTCATTATGTCGGTGACACACCGCGTCACGGCTCCCCTTTTTGACACTGCATCGGACTTTGCGTTTGGCAACAACCTCCAAACATTTATTTACGACACCTTCCTCGAACACACTGTCCCGCAGGCGAAGAGAAAAGGATACGAAAAGGCGGACGAAAAAAAAAGGGGAGGAGGCTCCGAGAACCTTCTCCCCTGCAGCGAAAGGCGCCTTTGCAACGTCAGGACTGAGGATCCTGCGGTGTCTCGACAGCCTTTTTCTTCTGCCTATGGTGACGGGCACGGCGCGTGGAGACGCCGATGTTCCCCACGTTCACCTTCGGGATGTCCTCGACGCCCTTGCCGCCGAGCTCGCGGATCTGCTCGCTCAGCTTCTCGATGACGGCGTTCTGCTCGTGCGTCACGCGCACGAGCTCCTTGATGGCGACGGAGTACGGGTCGTCGCTCTTTTCAACGGCGTAGGCCTCGAAGCGCTTCGCTTCGTCGGGCTTGTTCTCGCCCGCCTGGCGGCCGGGCACGCCCACGATGGTTGCGCCGGCGGCGACGGGATTGATGACGACGGCATTGGAACCGATGCGGGCGCCCTCGCCCACGGTGAAGGCACCGAGCACCTTGGCTCCAGCGCCAACGATGACGTTGGGTTCGAGAGTGGGATGGCGCTTCGTGCCTTCGGCGAGGCTCGTACCTCCGAGCGTCACGCCGTGATAGAGCGTGCAGTCGTCGCCCACCTCGGCCGTTTCACCGATGACGACGCCCATGCCATGGTCGATGAAGACGCGACGGCCGATTCTGGCGCCGGGGTGGATTTCAATGCCGGTCAGAAAGCGGCCCGCGTGCGAGACGACACGCGCAACCGTCTTCCAATCCTGTGTCCAACACCAGTGCGACAGACGATGGATCATCACGGCGTGAAAGCCCGGATAGGCGAGGACGACCTCCCAGCGGGAATGAGCCGCGGGGTCCTTCTGCATGATGGTCGCGATGAGTTCACGTGCGTACTGAAGCATGGATGTGTCTCTGTAGGTGAGGCCCGCCGCGCGGGCCGAAGATTCTATTGTGGCAGAAAGCGAGGGGGCTCGCAGGACGGATCCTCTCAGACACCCGTCTTCGAGCCCTTGCGCTCGCGCTTGGGACGGATGATCGCCGCACAGATGCCGCGCAGGAGATCAATCTCGGTTTGCGTGAGGCCGCTGCGTCCGAAGAGCCTTCGCGTGATCGGCATCAGGAACTTGGGATTGGCGGGATCGTGCACGCCGCAGGCGGTCATGGCCTCCTCCCAGTGGCGGAAGAATCCCTCGACGGCCTCAACGCTTGCAGGCTGCTCGTGCTCGAAGCGGGACTGCCAGTCGTAGAGCTCTCCCTCATGCCCTTCGGCGGCCATGAGCGCCATGTGCATCTCGTAGGCCGTGATCTGGACGGCCTGAGCGAGGTTGAGGCTCGGACTCGCCGGATCGGCGGCGATGGCGGCGCAGCCCTGACAGAGCATGACCTCCTCGTTCGTCATGCCGCTTCGCTCGGTGCCGAAGACGAAGGCGATGTCGCCCTCCATTTCGTCGAGCCAGGCGACGGAACGCTCGGCGGCGGGGCGCAGGGGGCTCATCGGAGGACCGAACTCTCGGTCGTAGCCCGTGAGCGCCCAGGCGAAGGTCACGCCCTCAAGCGCTTCGGCGAGCGTGTCGTGCATGCGGGAGGCCTCGAGCACGTCGACGGAGCTCGTCGCATAGGCGACCGCCTCTTCATGAGTGCGGTAGCCCGGCTCGCGGGGTGCGACGACGCGAAGGTCTCGAAAGCCCATCGTCTTGATGGCGCGGGCGGCGGAGCCGATGTTGCCGGGATGTGCAGGCTCGCAGAGCACGAAGCGCACGCGGGAGGCGAGCTGGGGAATGTCCATGTCGATGTATCCGAAAGCGGCTGCGGCACAAGATGAAGAGGTGGCGCAGAATGGGAGGGCGGACCGCAGGGAGCATCCGCCGCAGGGAATCCGCTCATTCTACCTAAATTCGGCCGCGGCGCCCGTGCGGCAGAGGGAGACGGAGGAAGGCGCACCTCGCCGAAGGCCTCAATTCAAGCCTGTTTTTTTTGCTCAGCAATCCCTTTGATCGGCTAAAATAATTGTTTGCGCCGACCAGGGTCGAGCCCTCTGCTCCCCAGTCGTGCGCCGCAACGTTTTATATCCCACACTGTTTCTCATCGTATGAAATCGCCTTATATCGCCGTCGCCGTCAAGGCCGCCCGTCGCGCCGCCTCGGAAATCACCCGC
>OGGT01000875.1_pt1 | contig 12075 bp, 9 predicted proteins | sample 1571311 | NCBI WGS metagenome assembly OGGT01 (sample SAMEA2581931, study PRJEB24529) | metagenome | biome: Human gut stool | place: China | collected 2011
CATCATGAACATGGGACGCACGCAATACGATCGCTTGGCCACACGGCTTATCCGCGACGATATTGCGATTGCGCTGCCGCAGTTGGTCGACGAGACAATCGCCGCGGAACAGGGCAAATAACACCGAATGAACAAGCAAGGCTCCTCAACCTGATTGGGTTTGAGGAGCCTTCTTTGATGCGGAAGATATGCGAGAATCCGCGCTTATCCACCGTGGGAAATCAGTAGATGCGCTTGGGCTGGAAACCGGCCGCGCGCATCGCGTCAAGGATGCGGTCGATGTGCTCAGGGCCGTTGGTCTCAACGGTGACGCCCAAGGAAACCGAATCAGTGTAATGGCTGGAAGCCTTGAACTGGTCGTGATCGAGTGCGATGACGTTAGCGCGCTGCTCGGCCAGAATCGTGGCCACCTTGACAAGCTGGCCAGGGGTATCCGGAAGCTCAACCTCGAAGTTCATGATGCGGCCACGGGCAATCATGCCCTTCTGAATCACCGCGCTGATGGAGACAGTATCCTCATTGCCACCGGAAAGAATCGGCACCACCACATGCGGGCCCTTCGCCTCGGCGAACTTGCGCGAGCGCAGATTCAGGTGCTCAAGCGCGGCCAGAGACACGGCACCGGCAGCTTCGACCACCAGCTTGTGCTTCTCCAGCATGAGCAGGATCATCTCGTTGATGTCGCGCTCGGTGACGGTGACCAGATCGTCGAGGAACTCGTTGAGCAGCGCGAAGGTCAGGTCGCCCGGACGCTTCACGGCAACGCCTTCGGCGGAGGTACGCACCTGGTCGGCTGCGACGACGCGACCGGCGGCCAACGAATTCTTCCATGCCGGGCTGCCTTCCGGAATGGCGCCGATCACGCGCACTTCCGGCTTGAACGTCTTGATGGCGAGCGCCACGCCGGCGCCCAGACCGCCGCCGCCCAAGGGCACGACCACGTCGGTGACGTTCGGCACGTCTTCGAGGATCTCAAGACCGATGGTGCCTTGGCCGCACAGCACCTCATAATCATCGAACGGGGGCACGTAGATCATGCCTTCGTTGTCGCTCAGTTCCTGCGCGTGGGCGGCGGATTCGTCGAACACCTCGCCGCACAGCACCACGTCCGCGCCGTACGCTTTGGTGGCATCCACCTTCAGCGGCGGAGTGATCTGCGGCATGCAGATGGTGGCCTTCGCGCCACGTTCACGGGCCGCGTACGCCACACCCTGCGCATGGTTGCCTGCGGAAGCGGTGACGATGCCATGCGCAAGCTGCTCGTCGGACAACGATGCGATCTTGTTATACGCGCCACGAATCTTGAATGACCCAGTGACCTGGAGATTCTCCGGCTTGAGCAGAATCTCATGTCCGGTCATCTCGGACAGCACCGGGGACGGAATAATCTCCGTGTGGCGTGCGGTGCCCTTCAGTCGTTCGGCGGCCAGTTTCAATTCAGCGGCATGATCACGCCGCAATGCTTTGAGCACCTCGTTTTGTTCCATGGACGTTATTGTAAGCGCACGTCTGCCGAAAATGCCGTGCGATTGCCGAATCGCAATCGAATCCCGGCCGTGCCTCAGAATCGCACGGAAAAAGAAACGTCCGACAGGTTTCGTGATGAACCTGCCGGACGTTCCGCAGAGAGTTATAGGGAAAGATCGATCAGAGCTGAATCACGACTCCCTCCCAGCGAGCGAGCTCGCCACGAGCGATCGATTTAACACTATGCATAGCATCATAGGTGCTGAGCAGTACTTGCGGATCGGACACGCCGTCGGAAAGCAGCTCCGCCACGTCCGAAGGCAGCGCCGCGGACCTGTCGGTGAGGTTGACCACGACAAGAATCGTGTCGTCGCCATTGGTGCGCGTGAAAGCATACACCTGATCGCTGTCGGCGGCGAGCAGATGCCATTCGCCAGTGGAGATGGTGGCGCTGTTGTGCCGCATGGCGATGAGCTTCTTGTAGAACGTGTACACGGAATCCGGATCGTCGAATTCCTCGGCCGCGTTGATTTCCACATGATTCGGGTTGACGCTGATCCATGGTTCGACGGGCGCGTCTGGCGCGGTGAAGCCGGCGTATTTGGAGGCGTCCCACTGCATGGGGGTGCGCGCGTTGTCGCGGCCGATGAGGGCGAGGGCGGCCATCATGGATTCGGACGACTGGCACTTGGCTTCCTCCACGCGCTGGCGATAGCCATTGAGGGCCTCCAAATCGCGGTACTGTTCCAGCTTGGTGAAGTGGGCGTTGGTCATACCCAGCTCCTCGCCTTCGTAAATGTACGGAGTGCCACGATGCATGTGCAGCACCATGCCGAACGCCTTGGCGCTCAGCTCGCGCGAATCGCGGTCGGAGTCGTTGCCCCAACGGGAGACCACGCGCGGCTGGTCATGATTGCAGAAGAACAGGCTGGCCCAACCGGCCTTCCTCACGGCCTCCTGCTGCTCGGTCATACGGTCGCGCAGGTTTTTGACCTCGAACGGCACGGTATTCCACTTGGAGCCTTCCTGGTCGATGCCGACATGGTCGAACAGGAATAGCATGTCAAGTTCCTTGTTGGCCGGATCGGTGACGTGCTCGTTACGGGCCGGGGTGATGCCCGGAGCCTCGCCCACGTTGATGTAGCCTTCACGGCCTTCGAATACCTCACGGCGCATTTCGGCGAGGAACTCGTCGATGCGCGGACCGTCGGAGCAGAACGGGAACGGGCTGGAATAGCCTTCCTCGCCGACCGGCAGATCGGCGATTTCGGAACCGTCCTCGCCCGGCAGCCTGCCGTTCTTGTCGACGGTCTTGGAGATCTGGGTGATCACGTCCATGCGGAAGCCGTCGATGCCGCGATCCATCCACCAATTCATCATCTTGTAGACGGCCTTGCGCACCTCGGGATTCTCCCAGTTGAGGTCGGGCTGCTTCTTGGAGTACTGGTGGAAGAAGTATTCGCCGCGCTTCGGGTCGTACTCCCATGCGGAGCCGCCGAAGTAGGAGCCCCACTGGTTCGGCTCGGCGCCCGGAGTGCCCGGCTCATGGCCCGGCTTGGCGGGACGCCACCAATACCAATCCGCATGAGGATCGTTCTTGTCGCGGGAAGCCTGGAACCAGGCGTGCTCGTCGGACGTGTGGTTCACGACCAGGTCCATGATGACCTTCAGGCCGCGCTTGTGCGCTTCGGCAAGCAGCTCGTCCATATCGGCCATCGTGCCGAACAGCGGATCGATGTCCTGGTAGTCGGAGATGTCGTAGCCGTTGTCGTCCTGCGGGGACTTGAAGACCGGGGACAGCCACAGCACGTCCACGCCAAGGTCGGCAAGATAGTCGAGGCGGCTGGTGATGCCCTTCAGATCGCCGATGCCGTCGCCATTGGAATCCTGGAAGGAACGGGGATAGATCTGGTAGACCACCGCGTTGGCCCACCATGGATTCGGGGTGGCGCCATTCGAACGGACGTTGTCAGGAAGAGTGGAACGATTGAAATTCGTCATCGCGATTGAGCTCCTTTGCCTAAGTGGAATGGATGAACTTTGCTATATCCCATGGTACGTAAAGCGTTTTTTCTTTCTTGCCTGCGGCGCGTTTTGCAAAGCAGGAAATGAAAGATATATTGCAAGCGGGATGCGCCCTTCGGAATCACATCAATGCATACGAAAAGCAGGAATCCTCGAAAAAGGGGAAACGAGGATTCCCGCTCGGCGCTGTGAAGAAGTTTTACTTCACAAGCAGACGGCCTACGGCCGCGTTGTTCCTGCCTTCGCTCGCCTATCGGCTCGCTCAGGAGGAACCTATGAACAGTCCACAGGACTGTTCACTTAACGGCTCCTCTCATCACACCACCGACGACCCACTTTTGGGCGAAGATGTAGACGATGAGGACCGGGGCCATGGCCATCAGGTAGGAGGCGAAAGCCATCGGGTAGTTCGACGTGAACTGGCTCTGGAACACGTACTGTGCCAACGGAATCGTCTGGTTGCTCTGATCGGTCAGCGTGATCAACGGCAGAAGGAAGTCGTTCCACGCCCACAGCGCGGTCAGAATCGCAATCGTCGCGTTAATCGGGCCCATCAACGGGAAAATAATCGTCCAGAAAATGCGCCAGGTCGAAGCGCCGTCGATGCGCGCCGCCTCTTCCAACGAAATCGGAATCGAACGGATGAAGCCGATCGCGATGAACAGGTTCGTGCCGATGCCGAGAATCGTGTACAGAATGATCAGACCGAGCTGGTTGTCCAGGTGCAGGGTGCCCATTTCCTTGGCGATCGGCAGCATGACGACGGTGAACGGCACGAACATCATGGCCAGGAAGAAGTAGTACAGGAAGCGGAAGAACCGCTTATCCATGTTCCTTGCCACGGCGTACGCGACGAACGTGTTCGTCAGCAGCGTCAGCACCACAGCGCACACGGTGATGATCGCGGAATTGAGCGCGGCCTTCGGATAGTTCACCTTGTTCCACGCGTCCGCGAAATTATGCCATTCCCACGTGGTCGGCAGGCTGAACGTGCCCGCTTCGCCCGGCGTCTTCAGCGCGGTGACGACGGCGAAGTACAGCGGCACGAGCACCGTCAGGCTCAGCACGGCGACGGCCGCCGTCAGCCACCAGTTGATGCTGTGGTCCTTGCGGATCTTCTCCGGCTTCGCTTGCGATTGTCCGCTTTGCGCGGCGGCCGGCTTGGTTGCAACAGTTGCGCTAGTCATGATTTCTTCCCCTTACTCTCAGACCTTTTCCTTGCCGCTGAAGAACTTCAGCTGCACGAATGCGAGGATTGCCAGCACGATGAAGAACGTGACCGCGTTCGCCATCTGGTAGGAGTATTCGCCGTTGCCCAGGCCGTTCTGGAAGATCAGGTAGGAGACGGTTTCGGTCTTGGAATCCGGACCGCCCTTGGTCAATGCCATGACCTGGTCGAACGCGCCGAGCGAGTTCTTGAGGCTCAGCACCATGTTGATGGTGAAGAACGGGCCAATCAGCGGGAACGTGATCTGCCAGAAGTTCTGCCAGGCGTTCACGCCGTCGATGGACGCGGCCTCATAGATTTCGTTGTCGATGGTCTGCAGACCCGCCAAGTACAGCAGCGTGGAGTAGGCCACACCCTGCCAGATGGACAGGAACACGATCGGGAACCATGCCAGATCCGGATTGGAGATCATGGACGTGGACAGCCAATCGATGTGCAGCACCTGGCCGAGGGCCGGCAGCGGGGTCATGAAGATGTACTTGAACACGTAGCCGATGACCAGCACCGACAGGGTGTACGGAATGAAGAAGATGGCTCGGAAGCCGTTCTTGAAGGCGATTTTGGAGTTCAGCAGCACCGCCAGGAACATGCCGAGGATGTTCGTGCCAAGCGTGATCAGAATCGCGATGAAAATCGTGAACAGATACGCGTGGCCGACGCGTGCGTCCTGGAACATCGCGATGTAGTTCTTGAAGCCGATGAACTTGTAATCGCCGTAACCCTGCGAATTGGTGAACGAGTACATCGCGCCCTGCAGGAACGGCAGGTACAGGAAGATGCACACGAGAATCATCGCGGGAATGGTCATCCAGTAGAACGCCGGATCGACCTTGCGCTTGGAGTATTTCGAAACCTTCTTCGGCTTCTTTGCGGCGGCCTTGTCAGCCTTGGCCGAGATATTGCCAGTCATTGTCGTTCCTCCCCTCACCTAAAGTTCCTGGCTTCGATCTTGTCGTATTCCGACTGCATGCTGTTCAGGAATCGTTTAGTATTGCCCGACTGCACCAACGTCTGCAGGAAACCGGCGAGGTTGATGCTTGCCGGCACGTAGTGGTCACAGAAATCAGCCAGCTTGCCGGCCTTGTAGAAGTCGAGCACGCCATTCAACGCTTCATCGCCGACGTACGTATCCTTGTACGGGGTGAACGCAGACTGCTGCTTGGAGTAGTCCTTCACGTTCTCCTCGCTCATCAGGAAGTCGACGAATTCGCGAGCCTCGGTGTAATGCTTCGTATGCGCGCCGATCGTCAGCATCACGTCGTCGCCGGCGGTCAGCTGCTGTTCCTTGACGTTGTCGGTGGCCGGCATCTGCGCGAACCGCAGATTGGCGTCCTTGTTGATCAGACGGATCTGCGGAATCGCGTACGTGCCGAGCGGCAGAATCGCGGCCTTGCCGGAAGCGATGTCCTGCGTAGCCTGCTGGTAGGTGACGGCCGGATTCTTCTGCGTGTAGTTCTGGTAAATTTCAATCAGCTTGCCGCTGACGGGCGTCCACAAGTCGGAGAAGGTCTTGCTGCCGTCCTTGAGATACGCGTATTCCGATTCCGGCACCAGCGTCGAATTCAGCGATGCAAGCGGCGCCTGCAACGTCCACGGATCGGCGGTGCTCGCCTCAACCGGCGTGACGCCCTTGGCCTTGAGCCGCTTGAGCAGCGCGATGAATTCGCTCCACGTCTGCGGCGGATTGTCCGGATCCTCGCCGGCCTGCTTCCACACATCGGCGTTGATGATGTAGCCGCTTGCGTTGCCCGCGTACGGAATACCGTACAGACGCTTCTTGGACTTGTCGGTGGTCTGCACGAGGCTCTTCGCGATGTTCACCATGCCCGGATTGAGCTCGTCGACGATCTCGTCGTCGGTGAAATCGTGGAAGACGCCCGCTTCGGCGAGCATGCCGTAATTGATGTCGCCGTTGATGGTGATGACGTCGGGTTCGCGGTTCTTCACCAGTCGCGTGCGCAGATCGGTGGTGGCGTCCGACGAATTGTTGACATTGACTTTGATGTTGGAATGGGTTTTCTCGAATTCACGCGCCTTGGCGGTGAACCAATCCGCCGCCTCGGACTTGAATTGGAAGAAATCCAAGGTGACCGTGCCGGCGGTGCTGTTGCCGCAGCCCGCGAGCCCAACCGTCAGCACAATCGCGCATGCAGCCGTAATAGCACGGCCCGCGATCCGCCTGAAGGTGCCTGTGTTGGCATTGGAATCAGGTTTCATTCTCTCGACTCCTTTGTATTTTCCTTTTTCACGGCAGGCCGGCTTCATTACCAGCCTCCGTTGCTTTTTAATTGTAGAATCGGCTTGTTTTCATTCCCAGTTTCCGCGCGCCCGCACTGTACGGAAATAAAAAACGGTTATTTTGTTATTCTTGGAAAGAAAATAGACGGTAAGGACGGTCCGATATGGCGATTTCCCCGATTCCACACTGGTTTGAAGGCTCGGAGTACACGCATAAGGTTGCGGCCTGCATTATGAAGTACGGTCCGATTTCGCGCATCACGCTGGCACAGATCCTTGGCCTTTCGCAAGGCGCGGTATCGCGTATCACCAGTGATTTGATTTACGCTGGCGTCATCGAGGAGACGCCGATGGCACCGGGACAGGGCGGCAGGCTGCCGAAGGATTTCGTACGGAAAAATTCCCAAAAAGCGGCGCAGAAGTCGGGACAGAAAGAAAATACGGAACGCCGCGGCCGCCCGCAGACCGGATTGCGCATCGTGGCCAACGCACGCACGTTCGTCGGTATGAAAATCAACACCACCCATATCACCGCCGTGGCCGTCATGTCGGGCCTGCCCGCACCGTGCGCGGTCGGCGTCTCATTGGGCGGACATATCACGGACGATTCGGTGACGACGTTCGCACCGTTCCTGCACTGGTCGAAGCCGGTGGAATTTTCGGCGATGATTCGCAAGGCGACCGGCCTGCCGACCGGCATTTACAACGATATCGATTCGTTGGCGGTGGACGCATGCCTGTTCGGCTCGGGCGTCGGATTGAACAGTTTCGCCGTGGTGACGATCGGCATCGGCGTAGGCTACTCGCTCACCGTGAACGGCGAGCCTGTCAACAATCCCGATAAAAGCTACGGACTGGTCGGGCACATTCTTGTCGATCCGGACGGACCGCGCTGCATTTCCGGACATAAGGGATGCGCGACGTGCCTGACTGACAATTCGATCGCAACGGAATATTCGAAGATAATCGGCCGGCCGGCCACATTCGACGAATTCGCGGCCGCCGCGCGCGCCAGCAAAACACAGGCCACGAATCTGGTGAACCGCACCTGCTTCCGGTTGGGCACGCTGATCGCGACCATCGCCAATCTTGCCATGCCCGACAAAATCATGATCGCCGGCGAATCGTCGTTCATCGCGAAACTCGGCGTGGGCGACCTGCGCAACGGCATCAATATGTACCGGCACAGCCAGGCGGCGCCGGTCGATTTCGAAATCGCCGACCACGACTGGGCGATGTGGGGCAAAGCCGCCGCCGCGCAGGCGATTCGGCAGTATGTGGGCTGACTACGCAGACCGATACAGCCGATACATAAGCTGAATACACGATATGCCGGCGCTGAAGGGGGTCAGTGCCGGCAAATCAAAAATAAATCGGAAGCGAATCAGAAAGTAAACCAGTTACTTCAGACGCGCACCACCTTGAACAGGACGGCTTGCGCCGGATGAATTGCCGGCGGACGGATGCCGTAGGTGGCGAGCGCGCGGCCGGTCATCTTCACACCGTCGGCGGTCCACCAGCCGAGCGGGCTCTGGCCGTTGCCGATGTCCTGCTTGGCCAGGTCGAGGCTCACGTCGAGCGGGGATACCTCGTATACGGCGTCCGGATCGAGGCCGGGCAGCTTCACGGGAGCGGCCGGGTAGGTCTGCGACGTGGTCAGCTGCGTGAAGCGGTAGATCGCGGCAGCCTTGTTCGGCATGACGCAGCCGTCCACGCGCACGGCCGGATCGGCGGCGTCGGAATGCACCGCGGTGTCGACGGCGAACCATTCGCGATGCTTTTTGAATTCGGCCGTCCATTCGGCGAGCTTGTCGATGTCCTCCTGCGGTTCCTTGAGCAGATTCCATTCGATGCCCATGTGGCCGAAGAAGGCCATGGCCATGCGCATCTCCTGGGAGGTGGCGCGGTGCGTGGAATGCGCCGGGGAAGCGCCCACGTGCTCTCCGATCATCTCCGGCGGCACGAGCAGCGACGTGTAGCGCTGGATGTCGGCGCGTTCCACCGGGTCGACGCAGTCGGAACCCCAGATACGATCGGCGACTTCGAGGATACCGAGGTCGACGCGGCCGCCGCCGGACGAGCAGCTTTCGATTTCCAGACCGGGATGGGCCGCTTTCAGGTCGGTGAAGATCCGATACACGGCGAGCGTCTGGTTGTGCACGGCGGGACGTCCGGTGCGCGGCGACACCGCTTCGGTGACGTATTTGTTGTGATCCCATTTGATGTAGTCGATGCCGAGTTCGCCGACGAGCTTGTCCATGGCGCCGTAGATGTACGCGTACGCGTCAGGATTGGTGAGATCGACGACCTGCTGAGTGCGCCCCTGCATCGGCAGACGGTTGGCGGTGGGCTTCAGCACCCAGTCCGGGTGGGCGCGGAACATATCGGAGTCCGGGTTGACCATTTCCGGTTCGAACCACAGGCCGAACTCCATGCCTTTGCCGTGCACGTAGTCGGCGAGCGCCTTGAGGGACTTGTCCCCATCGGGCCAAACGTCCTGTGAGATCTGCCAATCGCCCAGACCGGCGGTGTCGTCTCGGCGGGCACCGAACCAGCCATCATCCACGACGAAGCGTTCCACGCCGCTTTCCACGGCCTTGTCTGCGAGCGCGGTCAGGGTGCCGTAATCGTGGTTGAAGTAGACGGCTTCCCATGTGTTGAGGATGACCGGACGCGGTTTGGGCGCGATGCCATGGTCCACGAGCCAGTCGCGGTGCACGCGGCGGATGTAACCGTGGAAGCGTGAGGCGACTTCGTTGAGCCCCTCGCCGTAAGAGCCGACGAGCCATGGCGTGGTGTAGCTTTCACCGTGTTCCAGACCGACTTCGCCGCCGAAGAGCGCTTCGCCGCCACCGATCACGCCAGTGGTGTAGGGCAGTCGTTCCGCGGACAGCACGCTGTTGCCGCTCCATGCCACGTGCGCGGAGTAGACGTTGCCGTGGGTGAAACCGAAGCCGTGTTCGCCAACGCTGAGCAGCAGGGTGGCGTCGAAGTCGGGGCGGCCGATCATGGAGGATTTGGCGAAGCGCCCTATGGTGAAGTCCTGGCGCTGTGGGGAACGCTCACGCAGATGGTGACCGGTGGTGGTGAGGATCTCGTTGGCGTCGGCGGGCACGCTGAATGCAAGTTCGATCTTGCCGATCTCGAGTCGTCCCTCGCCGGTGTTCGTCACCTCCGCATGCTGGCGGATGAGGCCGGTTTCATCGAGCTCACAGGTCCACGTAAGTTTCACGCATTGTTCCACGTCCTCGGCAGTGACGGTGACGGTAGGCGTCTGCTTGGGCTCGGAGGCCACGCTCCAGCTGGGGTAGCCGTCTTTTTCGGCCATGGTGTAGGTTTTGCCGGCGGCCACGGTTTCGGCTTTGATGTCGGTGACCTGGAACTTGCAGAACAGTTCCACGCCGTCACGGCGCACGTCGAAACGGTCAGAGCCGGACCACGCTTCGGACTGTGTCGGCAGCACGCTCGGCCATGCGGTGTAGTCGAGGGCTCCGGAAACACGCTGCGGAGCGAGCGCGTCGAACGTGTTGATCACGGTTTCCGGTGCGGTGAGCGGGCGACCCCAATGCACGAATCTCGGCAAATCGCTGCCGGGGAACACCAGAGCAAAAGCTGCGGCGGCAGCCGGCTGCTCGGCATACACGGCGGTAAGGGGTGTGCCGTTGGAAGCGGTGCCGTGGAAAGTCTGAATGAGCGTCATTGCAGCATCCTTTTCTTGCGATTCTTGGTTGGTATGACGCTTTGATGATACTGCATACCGCTTTTCTTCCCATCGCCCTGCGTGTTTGTTTCTTTCGGAAAGTAATTAGCGTCGGCGCGCGAAGAAATCGGTCATCAATCGCCCGCATTCCGCTTCGCGCACACCGCCAATCACTTCCGGTACAAGTCCGACGTGCGGATCGCGGGGAATATCCCATACCGAACCGCATGCACCCAACTTGGCATCCCACGCACCGAACACAATACGTCCGATATGCGTCTGCAGACAGGCACCGGCGCACATAGGGCACGGCTCCAACGTAACGACAAGCGTGCAATCAGCGAGATTCCAAGTGTCAAGCGAGGCGGCCGCTTCAGCCATCGCCTTGACTTCGGCGTGGGCAAGCGGATCGGCATACGTCTCACGCAGGTTCCGCCCGCGGCCAATCACTCGGCCGTCAGCGGCAAGCACGACGGCACCGACCGGCACCTCGCCATCCGCGGCGGCTTCGCGGGCCAGCGCGATCGCCGGTTCCATATCATCGTCCCATCGCATACGCCACAGTGTAGCGGCGGCCATACGACCGCTCCGCACGACTGGTCCGCACGTCCGACCTGCGCGCTCAACCGAAGCGGCACGAACGTCAGCCCATGGCGAAACACGCTCATAACCGCCTCTTGGTAGGCTGGAAAAGGTTGGAAATACGCGCAAAGGAGGCACGTTGGCGGTATTCGAGTTGATTCTATGCATCATCGCTGCCGTCGTGCTGTCCTCGTTCCTGAGCCGATTCATACCCAAGGTGTCCACACCGCTTGTGCAGATCGCGTTGGGAGCATTGGCATCGCAGCTGCCGTTCTTTCCAGATGTGACACTCGATCCGGAATTGTTCATGGTGCTGTTCATTGCACCGCTGCTGTATTTGGAAGCGCATGAGATTGACAAAACCGAGCTACTGAAATCCGTCAAACTGTCATTGTCGCTGGCGATCGGCCTGGCGATCGCGACCATGGTGGCGGTCGGTTTCGCATTGCACACCGTCTGGCCGGCATTTTTGTCTGCATACTGCGTTGCTTTCCCTTGCAATCCGCCTAGGATTGCTTCGGGAAAGCGCCTTGCCTGCCGGCAAAAATCCTCGCCCATTCGGCACTCTCCGGCTATGAAAACAACTTCGGCCGGGGGAAGAGCTTTTCCGCTCCTCTCCGGCACGGTTTTATTCTATCTGCTAATTGTGAAAATCAATCGTTTCCCCAGTGAAGAATGTGTGAAATAAAGTCTAAGGAGTTTCTATGAAAATCAGCGCCACTCAAACGGGCTTTGCCCTTTATAAAGAGGCCGACATCATTGGCCAGTGCGACGTCACCCCCACCCCAAAAGGCGCGGACATCACGGCCCTGTCCGTCCTGCCCCAGTGGCGGCG
>OGGT01000882.1_pt1 | contig 11955 bp, 26 predicted proteins | sample 1571311 | NCBI WGS metagenome assembly OGGT01 (sample SAMEA2581931, study PRJEB24529) | metagenome | biome: Human gut stool | place: China | collected 2011
AGTCACTTCCACTATTCATTTTGCAACTTGTCTTTTTATCTTCTAGCTTTTTCCCAAGGCTTTCATTTATTCTTTTGAGTTCTTCTACCTTTTCCTGTAGTTTCTCAAAATCATCAATGAGTTTATTGTATTTCTTCTTACTTAAAATCTTCATTCTACTTTGCTCCTTTCAACTGTTCTACTATTTCGTCAATCTTTTCTTCCTCTAAGATTGTAAAAGCATATTCTTCCTTGATAGCTTTTATAGTGTCATCAACAGCCTTGTTGTAGCCAACTGAATATCCGTGTTCATACCCAGCTTTTCTATCTTCTTCTAACATTCTTGTTATAAAGCTAAAATCAGCTTTGTGGTCTTTCTCATTCATCATTTTCGCCCGCTTTCAATAAATCCTTACTCTCTGTATTTGAATTATTAGCCTTATGCACACATTCATCACAAAGCTCGCTGTTTTCGTAGTAACAATGATTGCAACCGCCAAAACCACTTCCACAATAATCTTCACAAGTTGAAGTCCTTACTCCGTATTTTTCCTCTTCGACAATTAATGGGCAGTGTCCGCTTATGCAGGTGTAATTTGTGTAATAGTCATTCATTGCTATTGCCCTCCTGTAATAATTCCTTAAACTTCTCATACTGTTTCTGCGACACCTTATTATTTACTTTATCTTCTCTCAATTCGATTTTAAGGTGCTTTTCTGCTATATTGGATAATTCCCTTGCAAGGTTCTTTCTGCCCTGTTGTATGCCCTGTAAATAGCCTTTAGGTGCTTTTCTTTCGCCTATCGAACCACTATCACGATTTCCACCCTGCCCGCCAATGCTAACATTGCGTAGTTGATAACCATTATCAGCATATAGCTTGATGTAATACTTCTCTTTCTCGTCAAGTTGGCTTTCGGGAAAATTCAGAAATTCAACTCTCCAGCCATACGGATTATCCTCTGAATATAGCTTATGTTTGCGTAGGCTCAAATCTATGTGCTGTTCATAGCCTACAAGGTGGCTTGCTAATCTCTGTAACACCGACTTCGCCTGTCCGACATAGGCAAACTTAAAGCCATTTTCGTCCTCTCGGAGCAGGAAGTATATCCCACTCCTGTCATTCAGCTTTGGATTTATCTTTAAAAGTCGCTTTCGGTTCTCTGATTCTATGGCTTTTGCCTGTCTTAACTTTTTGTAATCCATAATCACACCTCTTAATTGAATGGTAATCCCTCGTCAGCTACACCATCTGGAATAGCCATAAAGCCATCATTACTGCTGTTACCGCCCATAATTCCATTATTGTTGCTCTGCTGATTAGTACGGCTTTCGCAGAACTCGTGTCTTTCAACAACGCAATCATTAGTGTAAACTTTCTGCCCGTCCTTGTTGGTATAATTGCCTGTCTGCCATCTACCCTCAACGATAATCTTAGTACCTTGATGAAGATACTTCTCTGCAAACTCTCCATTCTTGCCGAATGCAATGCAATTAATAAAGTCTGCTGCCTGTTCACCCTCTTTCTTAAAAGCTCTGTCAACAGCTAATGTGTATCTTGCAACTGCCATATTTCCGTTTGCTGTCTGCGAATATCTAACCTCTGGTTCTCTTGTTAATCTTCCACATAAAATTACACGATTCATTACTATTCCTCACTTTCTTCTGACCAATCCAATTTCTGACCACAATCGCTACAGTAGTTTGGTGCATCGTTGTCATCCATTATCCCTACATCGTGATTAACCTTAATTGTTTTTCCACATTCACAATGAAATTTTGAAAGCGTATCACTAAGGTTGTAATCAAATATTGGTTTCTTAGGTATCTGCTTTTCAAGTGCCTTGTCTGCTAATTCAAAAGCGTCTCGAATGGCATTATCCTTAAAGTTTTTTGATATTTGATAACCATAAGTATTGTAAATATGTTGTAGTAGCACTCTAGCATCTGTATTCTCCATATTTATCTCCTATTCCGCTTCTGATTGAAGCCATTCCCGAACTTCCGTTACTGTATGCATTGAAACCCCATTTTCAATAGTCTTAACACTACCCTCTTCATAAGTTTCTATTGAACATATAAAATCAAGCAACTCTTCATCCGACATATTCCTTATTCTGTCAGCGTTGGTCTTTCTGCTATCGCATCTGCAACAAGGCTCACTGTCTCTTGAATTACTGTTATGCTGGCAGTTACAAGTGCGGTTAGTTCCATAATTCTGTATGCTCGCCACTTCTGCAAAAGCTGTGAGCATATCAGCAAAGTATTTCAGCATACTATCTCTGTCAATGTTGTTCTTATCTGCCATAGCACATACACTTGCTAATGTGTCAGTTACTACGCTCTGTAAATCTTCCATTTCTTTGTCTGTGAGATTGCTCTGCTTATCGCTCATTTTCTCCACCTCTCAATTCAATATAATTTAAAAGCACCATCCCATTTTTTCCACTTTAAAAGCTTTCCACAGTAATGACATTTTTCAAAATCATTGCTTGAAGTTACATATTCTCCGCATTTAGGACAACTGCCGCCTACGTATTCAAAATCACTTGACGGACATTGACTTATTACTTCTTCTATGTAGTTAGGTTCTTTTAATCTTGCTTCCGCCTCGCTCTTTGTAAGGAATACTGATTTGCCAAATTCTGAAGTACGCACTGATATTTCATCTAAGGTATCTTTTGGGAAGCCTTCTGAATATGCAACACAGTGGTATATTGGTGTTTCAGAATATATAGTTACTTCATAAACTTTATATTCTAATATTTGCCCCAATTCCCTGCAAAAATGCCAAACGGTATCCTTTGTTGTGCAAGACAATTTAATAAGTCTGCCTTGTTCCTCTAAGTCCTCATATTTGGCAAGTTTTTCAAGTGCATCACTAATATACTGACATTCTCTTGGCGGAATATCACAATTCCAACATATGCTACAAGTAGGACAATCTTCGTTCTTGTCTATGCTGACTCCTAGTTCTGTTCTATATGTTAATCTCTCCATTTCTGCTCCTTTCTAAAACGGACACTCACTAGGATTTTTCAAATCCCAACTTTTCCCTGCAACCGCGACGTCTACATTTGCCCCATTCACGGCATTTTTCATTTTCTCGATAAAACTATCACTATCAGAATTTTCACTTGATAAATGGCACATTATGACGTTCTGCAAGCTATCCGAATCGTTAGCCTTAACAAAATCGCAAGCCGTGTCAATGGATAAGTGACCTCTGAAAACGTGATTAGCTTTCGGATTGTCGGTATCAACTAAATCCTTGTCATAGTTCACACCTAAGAGAATGTGGTTTATATCTTTGAAACGCCACTTAATAAGCTCTGTGTCGGTTATATAAAGCAATTTACCCATTTCCTTATGTGCGATTAAAAATCCGTAACAAGGGCATTCCGTTCCGTCTGCGTTAGTGTGCGTCCACCTACCATCTACTGTTGTTAGGCCAAACATCCGTATATTGAACTCCGTTTGCATTTTCATAGATTCACGGCTTAAATATGGAGCAAAAACAGGTATTCCCATATTTATAAAATCTTTTAACGATTTATTATGGTCTGAATGCTGGTGGGTGCATAACACACCCACAACATCTTTAATGTTCCAATTTAAGCCTTTCTTAATCTCTTTAATCGGTATTCCACAGTCAAGGATAAGTGTTTCTCCACTGTTGGAAGTTAGCAGATAGCAATTTCCGGCTGATGATGAGCCTAAGCAAGTTAATTTCATACTTCCACCTCGATTTCATCATCCTGTGGGAACTGAAAAACTTTAGGAAGTACCCAGAAATTAGGCTGTATAATTCCTTGCCCTGTTAAGTCTGCGTGTCCTTCGATTTCCATATACTTTAGATATACTTCTCTCAACATTTCCATAGCCTTAAGTGCCTTTTCTTCGGTAGAATATCTTGCAATTATGCTTCTGCAAGAATCATCTTTGCACATTCCCATCGAAATTACTTCATTATATACACGAACCGTAGATAATTCATAAGGGAAATCTAATGTTCCGTCCTGTGAAATTACTCTCATCCGTAAAACTCCTTTCTAACATCAACTGCCTTACACTTTAATTTGTAATCCCAATCATCAATCGGTGGTCTTTTACTCGGATAGCAGATAAACTCTCTGCAAATCCTTGGTCTAACTGAATAAACCTCGCATTTTTCCTTTGACTTATCATCATTAAGGAACGGACAAGTCATATCCATTGTCGGTGTGGCTGTTGGATAATTATGCCTGTGCTCCTTAATATGATGCTTCTTGATGTGTTTGTGGATTGTTGTAATTTCATCTTCCGTCATAGGGAGTATGTTGCTGCAACAATTACCGCATTGAGTGCATTCTCCGTTACAAGTCAAGTCATATACGCCATTACTCATATCAGACATCATCTGCTCTAAACTTGCTGATTTCATAGGCTTACTCCTAATAAGATAAATTAATAACAATGAATGGGTCTTTCTGCCATCTTGAGTACTTTGGTTCGTAATTACTAATATCTTCATAATCTAAGTCATCATCAAACTCAACTTCTGCGGTCACTTCCTGTTCGTCATCTTCACTGCTCCTATCAAATGTTGCCTTTACATCACTTTCAAAATTTCCCTTGAAATTGAACCTAACTTCTGTATCTGCATTATACTGACTTAATTCCTGTATTAATTCGTATACTGTCATATCTAATCTCCTATTCTTCCTGCATAAATGGTGGCAATGTGCTGTCTGTTTGTTCTTCTGTTGCTTCTGTGGCGGTGGTGTCAACTACATCTGCCTTATCTTCTATAAACTCAACAGTATTAGCATTTTCAGCAATTTCAGCCTGTGCAACTTGATATACCTCATCCATTTCAATCTGTGCCTGTCTTGCCATAGGGTCATAGTTCTTAGGGTATTTTCTTGTAGCGTTGTTGCACATTTTTCTTTGAATCATACTCTCTGGCGTGTCAAGCCAAGCACCGCTTATGAAAGGTCTAGCAAGCTCACATTCAAGCATTTCATCTACTGTCTTGCACGCTCTTAATGCGTTAAGAATCTCGTCTTTTTTAGCCTTAATTTCTGCTTTCTGCTTTGGCGTAGCCTTATATCTATCCTCGCATACTCCAAAGGTACTGTTCATCATATTCTGCTTAACGTGTGCCAACAGATTAACCTTAACACTATCCCTGTCAGCAGAAAGATATGTAACTGTTCCGTCTAATAACTTAACAGGATATACAACTCTTACCGCCTTATCGGATAACCCTTTTTCTTCCCATTCTGGTTCTGTAATTGAAAGTCCTTTATGTTTAGGTGGAATATACACATCCCCCTCTTTGATAACCCAATATGGATAAACTGTGTCAACATTCTTTCCGTAGTTAGATAAGAGTGAATCATAGCCTGTTCCCTCAATTCCCATTTCAACCTGTTTCTGCCATATATCTTTTCCTGTCTGTGGGTCAGTTCCTACCTTTACATTTCTTAGCTGAAAATAACACTCCCTTGGGTATGCGCTAGCATTGAGTTTAAGACTTGCACAACGCTTTACAATCCCCCTTAAATTGCTTGTATCAAGATTGCTCATATTGGTTTTGGGGTCATTCTTAACAAGATTAAATATGCTTGTCATTGCTTCCATAGCACACTCTTTTGCATAATCATCCATATTCATTCCACAAGCCTTATAATCGTCAATAACAAGACCTGTCATAGCATTACTCCACTCACTCAATGATGTTGTAAATGCTTTCTTCTCTGCCACTGCTGTTGTTTCTGCCATAATTATTCCTCGCTTTCCTCGATTACTCTTAATACTTTTTCCAACCGGTCTAATTCCTTTTTTGCGTTTTCAATCCTAGTCTTTTCTCTGTTCTTAAACATTTCTTTTGCACGTTCAAAACTAGGCTCTGTAAAAGCTACAAGATTTGAACCATAGCTGATAAAATGTCCTATATCATCTTTTCTTAATCGACCTATGTAACGGGGGAATCCACTACCATTAATTGGCATATAAGTCTTTGGGCTTTCCTTCGCTTCGCATTCAGTACAAGATATTCCTCTAGGTGCTCTGCCGTATCCATATTCATCTAACTCATAAAAATAAAGTTTCATATTATTCCTCGCTTTCTTCATACATAATCATTATGCCTGTTACATTTGCGGAAGTACTTTTATATGCGATAGCTTCCATAATTTCCCATACATCATCATTATCTATCGTAACAGTAGTTCTCTCTATCGCTGATACAAACTGCTTGATAACTCATGCTTCTTTATTGCTTACTGTAAGTACATAAGTATCTTCGCCTTGCATATTATCCCTCCACAATCTCTAATTTCTCACTATCATTGACAATCAGCATAATCAACTGGCTATCAACCATATCAGCAACTTTCTTCTGATTGGTGCTGTCAAGGCTCTCACTATCATCTAAGATAATAGGCACTGACATACCACTAATCTTCTGAATTGAGTTGCAAATATCAACTCTGCCAAGAATCCTGTTACCCTTATTGCTCATAGTTGTAAGAATTGACTTTCCATTAACTGTAGGTATGCAAACTGACTTGTAACCGCCAGACTTATTCAGTTCAAACAACTTCCACTTAACAAGTGAGAAATGGCTGTTAATGCTGTCAGACAATGTTTCATTTTTTGCCTTATCCAGTTCATCAAGCAAATCAAGGATTTTTTCAGCATTAGCCTTATTCTGTTCCTGTGTACGCTGTTCTGCCCTCAATTCTTCAAGTCGCTGTTCGTCTTTCTCTGTGTTGCTTTCAGCTATCTTTCGCTCACACTCTGACAACTGCTGCCTTAAATCACTTTCCTGTGTCTTTAATTCAGCCTTGACTGCCGATATGTCATTAGCTTTGTGCATAGCCTGTTCTTTTTCAGCTATCTGCTGTTCAAGTTCCTTGTATTCCTCTGTGGCTGTCACATCAATTTCCTGTGGAAGTTCGGATAACTGCTTTTCAAGGTCTGCAATGGCTGTATTCAACATTTCAAGGCTTTCTCTATGCTGTGGTAACTCTTTTTGTAAATCTTTAAGAATCTTCTTATTCTTATCAAGTTTGTCTTTAAAAAGGTTGCCATTGTATGTGATAAGCTTTAATTCTTCTGCCTTGTGGCTATCAAAATCGGCTCTTAACTGTTCTTTCTTATCCTCTGGATATTCCTGCCCGCAATAACTGCAAATAAGGCTTGCTTCGTCAAATTTGCGTTCATTCTCTGCTTTCCATTTATCCCTTATATCCTGCAACTGCTTATTGATAATATCCACAGTAGTCTGCTGATATGTAATGTTATTTTCTGTATCAGTAATAGTCTTTTCTGTCTGCCTAACAAGGAACTTCTTGTCAGTAATCTTGACATCAATTTTTCGTCTAGCCTTGATATTCTCCTCGTTAGCCTTGCGTGATAAATCTCCCTGTTTGAATTTCAAATCAAGAATATCTGCACTAGCCTTATCGTATTCAGCTAACAGTTTGTCATTGTCGGTCTGCTTTGCAATACAATCAGCAATCTGCTCTTTAAGGCTATTTTTAAGCAATTCAAGGTCAGATGTATCAATATCAGATTTAATCTGAATATCTCTTTCCTTTTCTTTAATCTGTCCGTCAATAATAGGCAAATCCTTAGTAATCTTAGCCTTAGTAGCCTTATTCATAGCAGATAATTCTTCAACTGTATACTTATTAAGCAAAGGAACTAACTCGGCTAATTCAGCTTTCTGTAAAGCTATATCGAGGTCTGTCACATTCTCAACAAGACTGAATAAGTATTCTCTTATTTCAGCTGGCTTCTGATTAAGAAATGCGTTGATGTTACTGCACATCTTAAATACACTCATATCAACATCAAGATATGCGTTGAAGTCCTTTAATGTCTTAGGCACATCATTGACAAAATACTTGTTATCATCCTTGTAACTGCTGCCATCCTTGCTGTATGTACGCTTCTGAACTTTCTTCATAGTTACTTCTTTTCCGTCAACATCAAGTGCAAGTTCAACACTTGTATCCATATCATCAACCGATACTCCGTCAACTTCTCTTCTGACAACCGGATTATCTTTTAGCTCATAATCACAGTTAAATAAGCACCACAGATACGCTGTGGCTATTGTTGACTTTCCTATGCCATTCTCAGCCATAATCTTTGTTATGTCGTAAAAATCAAATGTTCTGCTTGCGTAACACATAAAATTCTCTAAAACCGCTTTTTTTAAAAATGTTTTCATAAACAATACCCTTTCCTTATTTATATATTCATAATGAATACACCATCTTCTATTGAGAAGTTGTCAACTGTCTTGTCTGCAAGATAATGCCGTCTGTCAAGTTCATCAAACGTGCCGTCAAATATAACACCTTGGACTGGATGCCATACTTGACAACGTTTTTCATTGTCTGCTGCCATAGCAGCTAATTCTGAAACTGTAACATCACTATTCATCAGCATTCTCCTTTTCTTCTATAATCTCAACTCTGCCTACTGATACCTCATAAGCTACTCTGTTTTCAATTTCATCTTCACTTATCTTTTTTGTATAAGGTCTTGACTGAAACCTGCCTGTCATTTCTATATGTGTTCCTACTGGCAAGTGACCGACAAACTTAGCTGTTCTGCCCCAAGCTATACAAGGTATATAGTCTGACTTGCCATATGGTCTGTTTACTGCGACAAGAATATCAGCGATTTCTCTTCCAAGTGGTGTCTTTCTATATATAGGTGGCTTGCATAAGTGACCTATAATCTCAACAGCATTATTTACATCCGGATCAATTTCAACATCTTCTAGCACATCTATTTCCTTGGCGAATACACTAAGTATCAGATGACTATGCTCCTCATTATCTGTATGCTTGTTGTATGACCTTATCTGTCCGTTAATTACTACAGTTCTGTCTACATCAAGCCTATTAATACTTATTAATCTTTCCGATACAATTACTGGAAGCGTATCTGTACTCCCACTCTTTCTTAAAACCTCTATATAAAAGAGGTAAAATCCCTCACCACATATCTCGTGTGAAAAAACCGGCTTTTTAGCAACCTTTCCTAATATATAAGCCCTGTTATTATTTATCATTTGTTACTCCTTTCTCAACAAACCCTACAACTTTACCGCCGTCTATAACTGTTACCATATCTTTCTTCTCGTACATATCAATGCAATCCTGTACTGTTATCACTTTCTCGTTTACCTGTTTCATATTGTTCTTTCCTTTCTTCTGCATTAGTTCTTATTGTTGCAATAACGGCACAAACTGTTGTGAGTATTATGCCGAATATTATTCCTGCTATAAAACCTAGTATCATAGCTTATATCTCTCTTTCATTATTGTAGGCAGTTCGTAGCAGTCGATATAATCGTGAGTGTCTGCTATGTACTTCTTTTTAAGCTCACTCAAACCACACCCGTATTCGTGCTTTAACTGCCCTAAAATGTCCTTTATAACTACTCTTCTTAAGAGTTCACAATTCTTATTTCTTCCTAAGAGGCAACTTGTTCTTCTGCCAATGTGTGACAGGATTTCAAGTTTTTCCACTTCGTTAATCTGCTCTCTTTCGCCTTTTTCAGAAATAATAAATATCAATCTGCTAAAACTCCTTTCTAATTAATAAGCTGAAATATCATTGACACAATAAATAATATTGCTGATAACATCCATAAATATTCAGCTATCCTGCTGTCTCTCTTTGCTTTCTTGTATGCTGCAATAGAGACTTCTAAATTGTTTCTTTCTGCTATCAGTCCCTCTACTGATATGCTATACTGTGGTGTTGCCTGTATATCTTCCATAAACTTCTCCTTATTTTAAAAATTGTGATATAATCCTCTTATCTTTTTATAGGAAAGAGGTGAAACCTTGAAAGACTTCAACGATTTTAAAAAGTTCGTCAATGAAAATGGTGCTAACATTCACTCTTCTATTCATCAAAAAGTTATAAAAAGCGCTAATAGCAATAACTTTGCTGATGAGGGTGAAAAGCACGAATTTATTAGACGTGCGTGGGTTGAAATTGGTGTTATGGAAATGCTGGAACATTACCATAACTGGCTTAGCAATCAGTAAGTGCTGATTTACCAGTTTCATACTCACAATGCTTATCTTCCTTGCTTGTCAGTTTCTTTAAGTTTTCGTTTAGTTCTGCAAGCAAGGAATTTCTCTTTTTCTCAACTGCGATTAATTCTTTTATGAACCTTTCCAACTCTTACTCCTTTCCTTAAAAGCTCATACTTATCTGTGCATTAGCTTCTTTTACCTGTTCAGCAAGTGCCATAGGCAACGCATAATCATCTATAAACTTGTGTACATTATCAATGTACTTTCTTCTTATGCTTTTATATGTTGTCACGCAACCAAACTCACGTTTTAACTGCTTATATATGTCAGAATATACTGAACTGCGAATACTGCCGTTCTTATAAGCTTCACTATCCTTGCCACCAAGTACAATTACGCCTTTTCTATTAACGTGCTGTTTGACCTCATCAATCTCACAGCCGTAAAGAGGTGTGTTATCCTTAAGCTCTGTCATATCTTCTTTGATAGAGTTAACAGCCTGTTCAAGTTCTGTATAACCCTGTGCTAAAAGCTGTATCTGACCGCCTGTTGTCTTTGGCATACCATAACTACCCGTCTTTCTGATTGACGGAAGCACCTCTCCTGTAACCCAATCTGTAAATCTCTCCGCACTTTCTTTACGGCTCTGAAAGATTGTCTTGTAAAGATTGCTCTCGTTGATAAAGTTCATTCTTACTTTCTGAATTGCTGGAGTGCCATCAGCTTTAACGCCTGTCTGTACCCCTACCTCATTAGTAATGACCCCATCTTCTTTGAGCCTTGTTTTTAGCTGACTTACATTTGATATTTCCAATGCCTTGCATACATCAGCCAGACAAAACATAGGCTCATTATCTTTAGTAATAGTTCGGATTTCTCCAAACTCTGAATTGCTAAAAATCTGTAACTCCATAAACATGTCCTTTCTTATCTGACCCAATTTTCAATCGGAATTTTTGTTGCTTCTGCAATCTTCTGCATAGTAGTTAATGTTGGTGAAGACATACTATCTCTCCAACGACCACACGTTCCATTACCAATGCTACACATTTTTTCAAATGCTGATATTGGCATTTTTCTTTCGCCGCAATATTCAGCAACCTTATCATAAAAATTTTTATTAATATCCATTTCGTTTTTCTGCGCCGTAAAATTTTCATAAGCCTTGTCAATTTTTGCGGCTACCGGACTGTTTTCTAACTCTACAAGTGCTCTTAAAGCTGAAATTTCCAATTCTGCCTTTTCTTTTGCAGATATGTCGCTTTTTCTTGTTTTCTCTAAATCCTCAAGTATGTAATCTTTTAATAAATTAATTTGAATTTCATTCATTGTTATTATTATCTCCTTTTTATGTTATAATTCCTTTACTAAATAAAGAAAGGTGGTGTAAATATGCTTCTAAAATTTCAAATAACTTGCACTTGTTATAGCAGATATACTGTTAACGAAGATATATCTACTAGCAAGATTGTTTGCCCTAACTGCGGTCTTGAATACCCTTACTCTGACAAAGTATTATCTATACTCAAGACTGCTAAAGAAATACCAGCTGGTAACATTACTTCTGACAAAGAATGCTGTATCAGTGTTCTTTCTCTCGCGGAAGAAATGAGTGGTTTTTAATAGACTGTTTCATATACTCTAAAAAGCCAATCATTTCCGTAACTGTTAGTTTGCTATCTTTGAGTTCTGATAAAACTTTATTCTCTAATTCAGAGATAGCAGACCTTGAAGAAAAGTATTTCTCCATAAATGCAGCTCCCTCACAGGTTTTGCATAAGTTGTCTTTAAGACTATTAAGATAACTTTTCTCTACTTCATCAATAAAGCTTGCCATTCTTACTCCTTTCCAGTAACTTATGAAGTTACTTTCTTTGCAAAAAAAATCTCCATAGGATTTTCAATATTCAAATTATC
>OGGT01000885.1_pt1 | contig 11894 bp, 11 predicted proteins | sample 1571311 | NCBI WGS metagenome assembly OGGT01 (sample SAMEA2581931, study PRJEB24529) | metagenome | biome: Human gut stool | place: China | collected 2011
AACAAACCTATTGGCAGAATTAAGTACGCACTAAATTAATTCCGCCAACGGGTTATCATTATCATTTTGTTTGAAAGCACCCAATATTTCCTTTTCACAATCAGAACTTGAAGAAGCACTTTTTAGTTTACTCATTAAAGAATCTTTCTTTTCTGATAATTGCTGATATATAGAGTCATATATATCTTTTAGCTCTGAACTTGCCAGGAAATTCACAAATGATTTGGAACTATCAATATCATCATCTCCATTCACAACAAATATATTTTCTTTTGGTACATCTAAGTCATCTACTTTTAGTATAAAGCTCGATTCGTCTTTATCATGCAATTTATCACATGGTTTATCTTTGGACTGCCCTGATAAATAGCGCATGGTTTTTGCAAAAGATGTTTTCATTGATCCATTAGGAGCATAAACCAAATGTATTTGTTTTCCAGGAGTGAATTGAAATTCATGACAGAATTCCTTTATTCCGTAACAATTTTTCCAATCTATTTTTAATTTACTTATCATAACGTTAGTTAGAATATTATATTGATCAACAAATTATTATCAAAAAAATTCTTTTGGGCGCAAAGTAATTGCAGCTAATCTATTATCAACAATTCATTTATACGATCAAATGTTGTATCAATAAAAGTGTTATAGGCCATTTTATGAGTATCAATCATTTTATAATCAGTAAATAAGTGTTTACCGGATTGCAAATCAAAAGCCAATCGTAAATCATCTGCAGGCACTTCATCACCTTCTGTCTGTTTGGCTTCCTTTGCGGTTATAGTGCGCACTCTGACAATCTCATAGACATCCCGAATCCCTTGCCCTTTAATGTAAGGTATGAAGAAGTGTAAATTTTGTAATGCTATGGTTGTCGGGAATTGCTTGCCCGTATAATACAAGGTTGCTGTTCCGTCAAGGAAACTTTGTGTATAACCCCGGCGAACACTGTTGCCGACCAGTCCGATAAGTACACGGTTTCCTACATCTACAAAAGTACCCTTTTGCGGAATGACACGCGATATGGTTTCCTGTGATTTTGTATTTATCAGACCTTCAATGAAATGCTCCAATAACTTTCGGTTGTATTCATCTTTAGGGCGTAAAGGGAAGGCTCCGATATTTACTTCCGCAATGCTTTTGTAAAAATTGGAGACTTCTACTTCTGTTAGCTCTCCATCACCGGGGAAAAGGATATAACCGCCAATCACTTCCTTTTTTAGCGTATCAGACGAATAATCCTTGTAATAAATGGCATCCCTGTAGCGGTGCATCTGGTTGATTGCATCGTCTGGCGGCACGTCTACACCCCTTACCTTTCCACCGATGCGGTATTTCGCATCGAAAAGGTATGTCAGCTTCATTCCTTCTTGCAAGTCGTTCTTAGTCAACCGTAAAACAATGTCTGGCTTCTGCGGAACAGTTTTGGTAACTAATTCCTTTATGCCTGTTGAGTTGTTGTCGTTCTCCGTGCTTTTCGGGTTATACACCAGCTCTGCCAGTTCCACGTTGTCTTTTTTGAACAAGATGCGTGAGTGCTCCCCTTTGCCCAACTCCCATGTAAACAGGCCGTTCATCTCCATGCGGTTGTGATGGTCTATGTCTTCATTGTTCAGATGCAGTTGCTCCTTTACGATGTGGCTCACTTCTATGAAGCACCATATCTCATACAGAGTAGCAATGTCCTTTGTCTGAAGTCTGTAAATGCCGTCGTTGAGCGAATAGGCACGCCGTAGCATATTCCATGTGCGGTAAACTTGACTGTAGCCCGAAGCTTTCTGCAAGACCAGACTTTCTTGGTTCAGCCCCTTAAAGCGTCCTATGGTTCGGAAAAACGGATTGCTTTGCAACCGTTTCAACGTGGTTGACACGGCCTGCATTTCTGATTTCATGGCCTCCGACACTCCCTTCACGCTTTCAATCTGTTTCTTCAGTGCTTCATATTTATCGGTTATTTGCGCGAGGGAGAATTTCAGGAAACGGTTTTCCGGTGTGTCGTTCGTGTGTATTTGTTCTTCCACACGATACAGATGTACAGGTTCCAATCGGTGTTCTGCCAGTTCGTTTTCGATGGATACAGGGATATGTCTCAGTTTATCCGCTTTTAGATAGGTCTGATGTCCATGCAGCCTGCGCCGTGGGCGCTCAATGATATTCTTGCAAGCCTTGATAAATTTCTGTTGCTCTCCGGCGAATAAGCTCCACCATACGATTTCCGGTGTCTCACCATTCTTGTCAGGCGTAAATCCGTGGAATGTTCTTCGCATATAGTCGAGTGACAGCATACGGTATTCCCGTTCAATATCCTCAATGATGGCTTTCCAATGCTTGTGGTAATCGAGCTTGCTGCTGAGCACTTCAAACGAAAAGCTGAAACGGCGTGTTTCATTGCCGACTTTATATATCAACCGGATTTCACTGCGACCTATTTCATTGCCGTAGTTCAGGTAGCCTGCAAGGATGTGCCGATGAAAGGTAAACCGCTCATTGTCGCTTTGCAAAATGGAGCCAAACTGCGCGTCTTTTACATAATCCTTGAAGTCCACCCACACCGGGTAGTCCGTATTGTCGAAGAACACGGCTTGCGCCGGAACGCCTTGCTCTATTGGCATTTCTTTGTCAGAGCCTTTTAACAAGATGACAGACTCCACGCCATCAGACCATGAATAGGAGGACTGAAGTGCTTCTTCGCCCACATTGTTCTTGGCCTTTTCCCAAGTGACATCGAATTTTGTACATTCAATGCTCAACTCGAAATCCCTATGCCGTATAGTCAGAAGTTCCATTGTCAGCTCCAAAAACTTGTATAGCCGGATGACAGCCGCTGTTTCATCTCATCCAATTTCTTTAAGGATACCGATTTTTCAATGGGGAATCCGTCTGATATGTTTGCCAGTTCTTCGGTTATGACTCGTTTTAGATTGTCAAGTAAGCTATCTGTCACTTTGGTGTCATCACCTTCAATGCGCGACAGGATTTTCATGTTCGTCACCTCGTCCAACGCCCTTGCTACCACATATCCGTCCGGCAGTTCATTGCCTTCTTCATCTTTGTTGTAAGGCAAATTGTTCACTACATAAAGCAGGAACTCGTTGCGTGTGCGGTAAGCCACCTTGAATGGAGTACCCTCCAGCACAGCATTGACTACTTTCAGGTAATTTAACGCCTTATCACAAACTTCCCGATTGTCGGAATAAACATCCACTCCTTCCACAGCCGTCCCTATAAGTTCTTCATAGCCCAGCTTCCCGATATGTTCATAACGCTCGGTCAATCCTGCATCCAAATCCACTTCGTTCATTTCAATGGTCATGGCACGGTCAAGCACTTTGCGTGAGAAGGAGAATGTGGTTTCATCCATGTTTACGGTGCCGATGACTATCAGATTAGCAGGTAAAGACAGACGTTTCCCTTTCTCTTCCGTCAAATATGCTTTTCGCTCTTCGTCATCCGTGAAAAGTTGGTCTATAAGACTTTTGTATGCATCAGTTTGTTCAAAATCTACAATCGGGTCAGTTACGATCACTCCATCAGCATTGACCTTACGTGATTCTATCACGCTCAGGTATTCAGCAAAATATTGCTCTACAGGTGCAAGGTTCATCTCATCTAAACATAAGAAATGAGGCGTTTGAAGGTTTTGTATAGCCTTGACTAAAAATCTCAGGAACGGACCGACTACATATCTTTCACCATTTATCCGACTCACATAACCAATCAGTTCGCTGGAGTCATGCCAGTTTGGTTTCACTTGAATCATCTCGAAATTCTTAGGCTTCTGTGCTTTGAATTCTTCAGAGTCCTCATCCCAACAGGCACGAGCCAATTCACGTACAATCCGGCTCTTGCCCGTTCCGGATATACCGGCCAATAAAAGGAATGGCTTGGATTTGATGGCGGTAATGTAGGGGCGGTATGTAGAATTATTTACTTCTATATTATAGTGAGTAAATAATTTTCTAGGTTTGAAACTATCCGCAAGATCTTCTAATTTTTCAATTGTTTTAATCAGATGTTGTTCTGATAAATCTATACGTTTATCAGGGTCTATATTTTCTAAATTTGGTTGATTTGCCCATTTTATAACTTTACTCAATGTTGAAAATAAGGGCTTGGTTTGTACTGTGGAATTAGCATTAGCCACAGCATCCTCAAAATATAGAGAACCATTGTTTCTCCAAGGAGTTTCATCGTAATCTGTTATTTGTTTAAATATATCTAAGTGAGCATGAATATCTTTTAATGTCTGTATGATATTATCCAACCCGATTTGGAAATATTTAACGCCGCCACGTCTACCTGAATTACTGAAAGTAATGAATCCTCCTCTTATGCTTAATTCTGCTTTAAAATCGCTATCGTTTGACTGCGACTTTAGATATGTGAATAAATCAGTCATAATACTTTATCTTAACAGTTGTTTTGCGATTTCTTGGGCTATTTTTTTTATTACTGGCACAGCTACGCTATTTCCAAATTGGCGATATGCTTCTTTTCTTGAAACTACAATTTTATATTCTTGATTATTTGCATTGTAATTGCTATTATTAGCACTTTCAGGATTTTGCCATCCGTTGCCAATGATTCTATACCCTTGTAACCTACCAGCTTCTACTGGCGTAATACGCCGAGGATTTAACCCTTTATTTGATTGGTCTATTAATATTTCACTGCCATCTTTCCAATAACGAGCCGAGATGGTACTGCAATAAACACTATCAGAATTGAAAAGGCTGTAACCAAATCCTTTTCCATTAGCTTTGTTCCTTTCCTTTCTTCTTTGATGCCCTTCCCATAATCGGTCGCTTATTGTATAATATGCATCAATGGCATCTTCAGGCTCAAAGATGTCTGAGAGTTTGGTTTTTATAACACGACTTCCCAAATCTTTGGTTTTGTCATATATAGTATTTCCATCAGTATCTATTCCATAAGGAAATTTAAACGTGTTTGCCTTTATTAAGTCCTTATACCATGCAATAATAAATAAACGTTCTCTGTTTTGTGGTACACCAAAGTATTTAGCATTCAGAACTTCAAAACCATATGCATATCCCAACTCGTCTAAAGTAGCAAGAATTGTCTTTAATGTTTCCCCTTTCATATGAGTTTTCAAACCTTTTACATTTTCCAGAAATAACACCTTTGGAGGACAACCGATACTTATTTTTTGTTTCACAATATTTGCTATATTAAAAAATAGAGTACCTCTCGTGTCTTCAAAACCTCGCCTAAGTCCAGCTATGGAAAAAGGCTGACATGGAAATCCGCCACAACAAACATCAAAAGATGGAATTTCTGAAGGGTCTTGCTTTGTTATATCTTCATTGAAGTACTTATAGTCATTTTCAAAAAGATTTGGGGCTATATCTTTATAATTAGCCTCATATGAAATACGAGCATTTTTATCCCATTCACTTGCAAATACACATTTCATTCCAACAGAATGCATAGCTTGATGAAAACCACCTATTCCAGCAAATAAATCTATAAAGGTATATTGTCGTTTCATTTATATCATATTAATTTTTTATTGACCAAAGTAAATCTTTTACATCCACATCCAAGCATTCCGCTATTTTAACAAGCGTCTCTAAATTCGGTTGCATAGTGTTGGTACACCATTTAGATACAGTTCCTGGATCTTTTCCAAGCTGCTCTGCTAACCATTTATTGGTGCGTTTCTTTTCAGCTAAAACCACCTTCAAACGATTTATATCTTTATTCATACATTCTATGATTACATTCGAATACAAAGGTAAGCATTATAATTGAAATTCAACTCTGATTATAATGCTTTTCTAACAATTATATGTTGAAGTACAACTTTATATTGAAATATACATCAATGTATATTTTACTTGGACTTATTTTCTTTCTCTCTTCTCTCCTTAACCTTATCCAATCCGGGCATTTTCTTTGATACGGCACTCTCGCCAGCAGGAAAGTATGCTTTAAAAACCTGACATAAAAAACTCACAATGTCACTGCGCTTTTTGCCCATATTGGAGAAAGCGGAGTAAACATAGTACATGAGTTCTTGCTGACTGCACATCTCGTTTGGCTGGATTGTGATTGAGGGCGGAAGAATCAAGTCATGTTCTGTAAATGCGTAGGCACTGGCAAGAATAGCTTTTTGTTCCTCTTCGCTGAACATCTTGATTTTCCCGGCAAACCATTCAAGTTCTCCTTTTTGAAGTGCTTGTTGTTGTTCACTCTGGCGTTCCATCAGAATGGATACTTTCTCTTGCTCTTTTTCAGTAAGGGCGTCTTCAAGCATGCGGTTCTTACGCTTTAGGACATTGTACTTTTCCATACAAGCAATGGCAATGCAGAGATAACCTACGGTTACGGTAAGCACCAATACTGCATGAAATCGGAACTTGGACGGAAAATCCGGCAAAGCATCAATATAGTCGCAGACGACAAGAGCAACTACGAGCATAAGCGCAGCTCCGACATACATTGTCCGGACTTTGACTTTTTGGCTCGCAGGAGAAACGCCCATAAGCAAGGCTATCGCCAAGGCTGCGACCAATAAGATGGAGGTCAATATAAAGATTGTCATGTGTCACGCCCTCCCTGTCATGGTTTTACGATGATGCGCCAATAGCCAGCCTTGTCAGAACCTTCATGGACGAGAATGCCTCTCTCACGCAACTCTTTGATGTTCTTTTCAACTGCCCGCTTGGACACGCCAATTTTTACAGACATTGCTTCTGCTGTTATAGAAGGGTCGGAAATAACTAAGTCTATTATTTTTTGCCCTGTCCTGCTAACTCTTTTAGATGCATCCTCTCCTTTTACGCCGAACCTTTTCTCCGAACCTTTTTCGTTTACACCGAACCTTTTCTCCGAACTTTTTTCGTTTACACCGAACCTTTCAGCATTTACACCGAACTTTCTCTCCGAAGCTCCTCCGTTTACAGGGTACTTTTTGAGGGTACTGTTTACCCTATCAGCCACCTCTTCTACGGAGATTCTACCATTCTCACCCCAATTCAAATTATAGAAGGTGGTGAAAAAAGAGGATGCTTCAGTTTTATAGAGAGGTTCTTTGCCGGGTAAGAAGTTGGGCAGCTTCTCGGTCAGTTCACGCATTTTGCGCAGGCCGGAGCCACGTTTCTCCATGTAGTCGAGCTGGGTAAACATATCGGCAATGACGGGGTTGCGACGTATGGACGGAACATTGTAAATATCGCGGTCTTGAATCTGTGTGCCGTCGAGCATCGCGCCGGGCGAAACTAATTCTACACGGTCATCGTAGATGTCGATATGTACCTCACCGCCCATCACCGTATAATCCCGATGGATAAGGTGATTGACCAATCCCTCAAAGATAGCCCGGTCGGAATAGTCGGGGAGGTTCAGTCGATAGTTCGGCATCTTCACCCATCCGCTCATGGTGTAGTTCTTGATGAAATCCATGCCATATTTCAGAAGCAACACAAGATTGGCACGATGCTCCACGGAGCTGATGGCATCATCTTTATAAAGTCCCGTCCAACGGGTACAGAATATGCGGGATTGAAACACGGTGCAATTATCCACAAATAACAGTCCGGCATTGGTAAGTTTTCCGTCAGAAGTCACCAGCCCGAACGATTCCAAATATTTGTCGTTCCATTCCTGATGCGTCTGTTCGCGGAACGTATTAGCAAGGATGATGAAAGAGTGCTTGCGTGCGTCCACTTGCGTGGGGAGTGAATCCCATGTCATGTGTGTACCTTTCAGTACCAACGAGAGAAGTTGTTGCGAATTGCATTCCACGCTTTCATTGCCAACTCTTACAAAAGCCGTGCGCGTTCCGTCTTGGTAATAATAATAAGGTGTCAAAACACCAGCCTTGACTTTCACTTCAAGCAGGGTGCGTCCTTCGTGCTCAATCGGTATAAGCTGCACCTCCGGTACAGGGTCAAGCCTTGCCTTTATCATTTCGCTGATAAAGTCGGCATCCGCCTGTACGTTCTTCAATCCTACAATTTCTCCTTCGTCACTTACTCCATAGAACAAGCTGCCACCATCCGTATTGGCAAAGGCCGACACGGATTTGAGCCACGACTTCACTTTCTTGCGTTCCAGCATCTCCTTGAAATCGTAAGACGTACATTCTGCTATAAGTCTGTTATCGTGTATCTGCATGATTTTCTCGTTGTTATAAGGGTGTAATACCCCAATATCGTTTACAAACATACGGAAAAAAGTCCGTTTTCCGTTCAATTAGAATGGGAAAAAACGGATTAGGGAGAAGAAATCTTCGTAAAATCCATTCCTAAATGTGATTATATGATAGATTTTCCTAAGATTTTCTATACCTTTGTATTTGTGATAATTAATAACCAAAGGAGTCGTGGCAAAGAATTTTGAAATACGGAACAGTACGGCAGAGTTTCTTACCTTTATTGCCGAGGGTAAGGAGAATGGTGTTCAAGTGTTGTATAAGGATGAAACAATTTGGGCAACACAAAAAGCAATGGCGACATTATTTGATGTAGGTGTTCCGGCCATCAGTAAACATTTGAAAAATATCTTTGAGAGTGGAGAGCTTGATAAGAATACGACTATTTCCAAAATGGAAACAGTCGTGAATAGGGGCTTCCGTGGAGAATCAAAAGAAGAAGTTGAGTTCTACAATCTTGATGCCATCATATCCGTAGGCTATCGTGTCAATTCTGTTCGTGCCACGCAATTCCGCCAATGGTGTACATACGTTCTACGTCAGTTTGCCATCCGTGGATATGTCATAGATAAAAAGCGGATGGAAAACGGCTCATTTATCGGAGAGGATTATTTTGAGCATCTGCTTGCCGAAATTCGTGAGATACGACTGAGTGAACGGCGTTTTTACCAGAAACTTACAGATATATATGCCACGGCCATAGATTATAACAAGAGTGCGCCCACAACACGGCTGTTTTACAAAAAGGTGCAGAACAAAATGCACTATGCGGTACATGGGCATACCGCTGCGGAATTGATAGTTGACCGTGCAGATGCACAGAAAGAGCACATGGGCTTGACTACATGGGAGAAGGCTCCGGACGGTAAAATTGTAAAGCCGGATGTAAGCGTTGCCAAGAATTATCTCAAAGAAAATGAACTGGAAGCAATTGGACGCATCGTCAACAGCTTTCTTGATATAGCGGAAGATATGGCGAAACGCCATATTCCGATGACGATGGAGGATTGGGCGAAACGTATTGACAAATTTCTGGATATAACGGACAGACCTATTCTTTCCGATGCAGGAAAGGTCACGGCTGAATACGCCAAAGAGTTTGCCGAAACGGAGTTTGAAAAGTATCGTGTCATTCAAGACCGCCTGTTTAAGTCCGACTTTGATAAATTGGATGACAAAGATTTGCCTTCACTTGATTTTACACCAGAAAATTCTTAATCAAAACTGCAAGATGAAACACTTAGATACATTTGTTCAATATAAACCAAGACATACCATAATTTTTATGGAAGTCCTTGAAGTGACCGATACTATCGATGCCAAGGAAATTTGTAACGTGAGTTGGTATATGGTTTGCAAGGATGAGATTATCATACAATCCGATTTTCCGATGTGTGCAACCGATGGTGAGTTTGTGAACTTCGTACCAATACCTCGACATTCATTTTTGGAAGCGAGACGTCTTATTAAAAAGATAAGGAAAGAGCAAATGTTCGTTCCAAAAAATGACAAAACGGCTCCAAGTGAATTCAAACAAGCATACCGAAAAGCAAGAAGAAAAATAATCCAAATCATAAAGAAAGCGCAATAGCTTTTGTAGAAACCCTTAGTGATGCAGTTTTAGGTTATATTTCAATATTGATATTTCCCTCGTTTTTCTTTCGTTATTTTCGGCGGAAAATCGTACTTTTGCGACATAGAGCTGTGGTTGCTTATGGATGCTTATTTTCGGGTTTGCATGATATTTGCAACACGTTCACGCAAGTCGCTGAGGGATATAACGTATTGATTTTGAGGAAGTGAAATAAGTATCGTAATTAATAATAAGGAATGGGGCATGATTGCAAAATTGTGCCTCATTTTTTTTAGTTTCATCTATATGAGCAAACAATTTATAAGAAAGAATAAGGAAGACAAGCCTGTTGTGGCAATTTGCTACGACTTTGACAAGACCTTGTCTCCTGATGACATGCAGGCACAGGGATATATCCAATCTGTAGGTTACGAGATTGAATCTTTCTGGAAAGAATCTAACGGTTTAGCAGAAGAAAACGAGATGGACCAGAATCTTGCCTATATGTTTACTATGATTCAGAAAGCACATGGGAGATTCATATTCAACAAAAAGACTTTGATGGACTACGGAGGACAAGTGAAATTGTTCCCCGGTGTTGAGAGCTGGTTTGACCGTATCAAGGAGTATGGCAAACAGAAAGGTGTCATTGTAGAGCATTACATTATTTCATCAGGCTTGAAAGAAATGATTGAAGGGACAAAAGTGGCATCGAAGTTTGAGAAGATTTACGCCAGTTCGTTTTATTATGATAAGGATGGAGTTGCCCAATGGCCGGCGCAAGTAATCAATTACACAAGCAAGACACAATTCCTTTTCAGAATAGAAAAAGGGACATTAGACGTCAACGATTTTGGTGTGAACGATTACTTTGCACCTGAAGATATACGGATTCCCTTCCGTAACATGATTTATATAGGAGACAGCGATACGGATATTCCGTGTATGAAACTTGTAAACACGAATTGCGGGCATTCCATCGGAGTCTATAATCCTGAGACCAAGGATAAAAGGAAAGTGTATAAAATGATGGAAGACAAGAGAATTAAATATTTTGCACCGGCTGATTATACGTATGGTTCTGAGTTAGACTGTTTGGTGAAAGCCATTATAGACCAGACGGTGTCAAACGAAAAGCTGATGTCCATCCATTATAAAAATAAAAGAGAACAGACGAGCCTGAATGTCAGTGCCGTGAACATAGAGAATAAAGAAAAAGAGAAACTGATACTGGATTTGGAAAACAGTAATAGTTTTAAACAGACTCATTCAATAATTGCACAGTTAAAGAATTATACGTCTTGGACTGTGAAAGAAATAGAACAGCTTGAGAAAATAGCACAGAAGAATATTCAGGTGTCATACATCATCAACGATGAAGATATAAAAGAGTTCTACGACTCTATAAAGTGATGTTCATTTTAAAGATTCGTTTAAGCAGCTGTTCAAAATCAAGCGATATTATAAAATTACCCATATGTTATATATCTCTTTGTCATCATCCTATGCGCTGTTCAGGGCTTCATTCCAAAGTCTCATCGGTAGTGTAGCCAGTCACACTCACTCTTCGGACTTTTAAATGCAGATACTGAACAGCAAACAATATGATGGCAATTAATTTTGAATGTATACTTATTATAATATCCAACTCTAACATTATTCGTCTGATATTGTTATGATACTATGACAGAGACACATCTGTAAGACAACAACAAGAGAAACAACTCATCATTTTGGCTTATAACGAACATGTTTCAGTTGATGTTCAACGCTATTGTTTCTTCGCTTTCTCCTCCTTTCCATATAAAGGTTCCGGTTCTGCCGCCATAAGATTATTATCACTTTCCGGCATTTCATACTTTTTCACCTTACGGTCTTCAAGAAAAATATGATTCAAGGTGTATGCCAATGACTCCAATGTCTGCATCCGGATTTTAGGTTTTAACTGACATTCCCATACAGTGATGCAGTGCCAGCCCATAGCAGCGAGCTGACATTGCTCCTTTTTATCACGCTCCCTATTCCGCTCAATTTTCTTTTGCCAAAACTCTATGTTGGTCTTAGGCAGACGGAAGTATTTGCAATTTTCATGACCATGCCAGAAACAGCCGTTCACAAAGATGACCGTGCGGTATTTACGCA
>OGGT01000886.1_pt1 | contig 11886 bp, 9 predicted proteins | sample 1571311 | NCBI WGS metagenome assembly OGGT01 (sample SAMEA2581931, study PRJEB24529) | metagenome | biome: Human gut stool | place: China | collected 2011
TTTCTTTGCATTCTGCTCTACCAAAAGAACGGTGGTGCCGTCTTTATTGATCTGCTGGATAATATCAAAAATCTCATTTACATAGATAGGTGAAAGTCCCATGGACGGCTCATCCAGCACCATTACCTTCGGATGGCTCATAAGAGCACGGCCCATGGCAAGCATCTGCTGCTCGCCGCCGGATAAGGTTCCCGCCAGCTGGTTCTTTCTTTCTTCCAGACGTGGAAAACGCTTATAGATCATTTTTAATGTTTCTTCGATCTCATTTTTATCCCTGCGGGTATAAGCGCCCATCATCAGGTTCTGTAAAACAGAAAGGGTCGCAAATACACGGCGTCCTTCCGGAACATGGGCAATCCCCATACTTACCAGCTTATAACCTGGAATATGGGTAATATCTTTTCCATCATAAATGATCTTTCCTGCTTTTGCATTTAACAGACCTGTAATGGTATGCAGAGTAGTAGTCTTTCCTGCACCATTGGCACCGATCAGCGCCACAATGTCTCCCTGCTCTACATCAAAGGAGATTCCTTTTAAAGCCTGGATCACACCATAGTATACTTCCAGGTCTTTTACTTCAAGCATTGCCATCGTATCTCTCCTCCTTATTCACCCAGATATGCCTTGATCACTTCCGGATCATGCAGTACGTCACTGGTAGCCCCTTCTCTTAAGACTTGTCCGAAGTTTAAAACCGTCAGTTTCTCACAGATACCGCTTACCAGTTTCATATCATGCTCAATAAGAAGTACCGTCATATCAAAATTGTCACGTCCAAAACGGATGGTTTCCATCAGTTCCTGAGTTTCATTGGGATTCATGCCTGCAGCCGGCTCATCCAGAAGAAGAAGCTTTGGCTTTGTTGCCAGTGCTCTGGCAATCTCCAGCTTTCTCTGTTTACCATAAGGAAGGTTGGATGCAAGAAAATCTGCTTCCTTCTCAAGGTCAAAGACTTTTAAAAGTTCCATTGCCTTCTCATTCATCTCTGCTTCCACTTTGCGGTATTTTGGCAGACGCAGGATTCCTGTCAATGTAGAATAAGGCATTTGATTATGTAAACCTATTTTGACATTATCCAGAACAGACTGTTCTTTGAAAAGCCGGATATTCTGGAACGTTCTGGCAATTCCCTCTTTATTGATCTCCACCGTCTTTTTGCCAGTAATGTCTTTTCCGTCCAATGTGATGGTTCCATCGGTTGGTGTATACACACCTGTCAGCATATTAAAACAGGTCGTTTTTCCTGCACCGTTTGGTCCGATCAGTCCATATAACTGTCCCTTTTCAATTGTAATGTTGAATCCGTCTACCGCACGAAGTCCACCAAAGGAGATCCCAAGATTTTTTACCTCTAATAATGCCATATTATGCTGCCTCCTTTTTTGCTGGCTTTTTGAATTTTGCTGCGATACGCGGTCTCATCTCAATACATTTTGGTGCCCAATTGAAAAGCATCATTACGATCAGAACGATGGAATAGATCAACATACGATAATCCTTCAGTCCACGGAGCACCTCCGGAAGCAGTGTTAAAATGACTGCTGCAATGATCGATCCACGGAAGCTTCCCATGCCGCCTAATACGACAAATACCAGGATCATGATGGACATATTGTATCCAAAGTTGTTTGTATTTGCTGTCAGTGTTGACAGGTTGTGCGCATAAAGCACACCGCCTGCACCCGCGATTGCTGCGGAAATGGTAAATGCCATCAGTTTGAACTTTGTTATATTGATACCGACAGATTCTGCTGCGATCCGGTTGTCACGGATTGCCATCACTGCACGGCCGGTTCTGGAATTTACAAAGTTATATACGATAAATAAAATGACCAGGATCATGATCACACCGGCTGTAAAACTGGATAAATGAGGAATCTTTGCAATTCCCTTTGCTCCATTGATCAGCCAGATACCTTCTTCGCTTAACTCAATCTTATTTCCATCCGAGATAGCAAAATGGAATCCATTCTCATCTTTTGCAATATATAAAACATTAATGACATTTTTGATAGTCTCCACGGAGACGAAGCACCGGAATACCGATGAGGAATCCAAAAAATGCTGCTGCGACAGTTCCAACTGCAATTGCGATCAAAAACAGAACCACTTCATTCTGAATGCTGTCCTGTAACAGTTTGGTGCAGAATGCGCTGGAAAATGCTCCCACACACATAAATCCGGCATGACCGATACTAAGCTCGCCCAGATAACCGACACAGAGGTTTAAACCAATTGCCACGATCGAATAGGTACACATTGGAACAAGAAGTCCCTGCATCAGGGAGGACATGTTGCCGGTTGTGATCATAGTCTGTACAATTATGTAAACTACAATGACCATAGCAAATGTAATGATATGATCTTTTGTACTTTTTTTCATTGATTTCAAATTTAACTTTGCCATATCTGCCACCTACACTTTCTCATGAACCTGTTTGCCCAAAATTCCCGAAGGCTTCACAAGAAGCACAATGATCAGGACTGCAAACACGATCGCATCGGATAACTGGGACGAGATATATGCGCGGCCTAAGATCTCGATCACACCAAGAAGGATCCCTCCGATCAATGCTCCCGGAATGGAACCGATCCCTCCGAATACAGCGGCTGTGAACGCCTTGATACCAGGCATTGCACCCGTATACGGTGTCAGTGTCGGATAAGCGGAACAGAACAGTACGCCTGCTACCGCTGCAAGGCCGGAACCAATTGCAAATGTCAGGGAGATCGTTGCATTTACATTCACTCCCATTAACTGCGCTGCATCTTTATCCTCAGATACTGCGAGCATTGCCTGACCGGCTTTGGTTTTCTTGATAAAAAGCATCAGTGCAGCCATGATCACAACGCACGCCAGAAATGTAACAATTGTTGTACCGGAGATTGTGAGTGCCCCACCTGCCAGTTTCAATGCCGGAAGTGTTACAACATTTGTAAACGATCTTGTATCAGCGCCAAAGATCAGTAATGCTGCATTCTCTAAGAAATAGCTGACACCGATGGCTGTGATAAGAACTGCCAGAGGCGCTGCCTTTCTGAGTGGTTTGTATGCGATCTTTTCAATCACAATGCCGAGTACGGTACACACGATAATAGAAAGTACCACTGCCGGGATCGCTCCCCAGCCCTGTCCGCTCATTGTCATAAAGACAATATAGCAGCCTACCATAATAACATCACCGTGTGCAAAGTTTAACATTTTTGCGATACCATAAACCATGGTGTATCCCAATGCGATAATTGCATAGACACTACCGAGGCTGATACCGTTGATCAGGTAGGATAAAACATTCATCACTACACCTCTGTCTTTCTGTTAATTTACTACGTTAAAACATTACTTTTTCACATCAAGGATTATAACATATAAAATACCTGTATACAATCTTTCTGTTAAAAAGAAGGTGTCATACGGCAGCCCAAGCCACCGTTGACACCCTCTGGGGAAACTGGATCGCCCTTATTTTCGTTGTATCATTATCGCAGATTACATTGCTGTATAAGCACCATCTTTGATCACCATAGCCTTTGGAGCTTTACTTACTTCTCCGGTAGCTTCCCATGTCATGCCATCACCTGTCAGACCATCTACAGAAATCTTTGTCATAGCCTCTGTCAGAGCTGTTCCGATATCAGATACGCTCATATCCGGTGTTACGCCAGCTTCCTCGATTGCAGCTTTGATCGCATAAATTGCATCATATGCATCTGCACCGAACTGGTTTGGTGTATCACCGTAAAGCTCTTTGTATTTGGATACAAATGCCTGTGTCTTCTCATCATCTGCATCTGCAACGAATGGTGTTAATAACATTAAACCTTCTGCTAAAGATGTATCAAAGTTTTTCACATCAAGGATACCGTCCATACCATCACATCCGAAGAATGTCGGTTCATAGCCCATTCCGTTTGCCTGATTTAAAATGATGGAAGCCTCTGTATAGTAGATTGGAAGGAATACCAGATCAGCACCTTCACTCTGTGCTTTCTGTAACTGTGTGGAGAAGTCTGTCTTGGAATCTGCTGTGAAAGCTTCCTCTGCGACAACCTCAAATCCCTGATTTGCTGCTTCTTTTACGAATGTAGCTTCAATACCGGATGAATATACATCAGAGCTGTCATAGATAACTGCTACTTTTGTTGCAAGTTTGTTCTCGCCAATGTACTGTGCGGAAGCTGTTCCCTGATTCGGGTCTGTAAAGCATGCCTGGAATACATTGTCGTTTTCAATGACATCTGTGGAAGAAGCGGATGGTGTGATCTCAAACATACCATCTTCTGCTGTCTTATCTGCAACTGCAATACATGGAGTTGTTGTAACAGTTCCCATCAGAACCTGCATACCCCAGTCTTTTAAAGAGTTATAAGCATTGACAGATTTCTCTGCATCGCTCTGGTCATCTTCTGCTTTGAATTCTACCTGATATCCATTGATACCACCTGCTTCATTGATCTCATCTACTGCGATCTGTGCGGCATTCATAACTGCAGAACCATAAATTGCTGCTGCACCTGTTGTAGGTCCGATACCACCGATCTTAAATACGCTTCCATCTGCCGCGCTGTCTGTGGAACCGCTCTCCGTTGATGCTGCGCTTCCTGTGCTTCCTGTATCTGCGGATGATCCACATCCTGCGAATGTGCCAACTGCCAGTGCAGCTGCTAAAAACATACTCACTGCTTTCTTCATAATAATCCTCCTTGTTTGCGAAGCAAAAATTAAATTTTATTGAGATAATTTAATTTCTTCTTCTCAACTTTCTTTTTCTTGTAGAGAATCTTATCAAATTTTCTTTTTATGCACAATATTCAGAATCACCTAAATTATTGATGTATTTTAACGTCAAATTATGCAATTTACTCATTACAATAACTTGTGGTTATGGCTTTTATGCAGGTGTGTCATACTATACGATTTTTACGCATAAATATAGTGCTGTATCATATGTTCCAGCTTCTCTCCGCATCCCGCGTAATTGGCTTCCATAGCCAGCGATTCCATCAGATGTTCCTCCAGATATCGCTCTAAAAAGCTGTTGCGGAACTCATTTTCCATCTCTCCGACTTTGCTCTCTTCCTCATGCTGTAGATAATATGCGAGTGCAAAAAAATTTGGCGACCGCCATTCCGATGTATCCTCCAGCAATGCCTGCAGATTTTCCAACTCGCTCCGCAGCATGATCAGATTGATCTTGTCCATATTTGCCGCCATATTTTTGAGTCCGTCGGCTGTGGACTTAAAATCCGGATCATCCTCCCGGATACTGCACTCATGGAAGATCTGATCCAAATGTCCGTTCAGTCTGTCGAGATCACGCTTCACATCCTCAATGGGAATCTCGTTCATGTCTTCCATCATATTGATCAGTCCGCGCCTTGCAACTGCCATATGTTCCTGCGAATCGACATACCCCTGACGCAGGTTTCCACCGAGTTCTAATGCGTCCTTTAAATCTTTCATCTGGACTTCCACCTGTTTTTTGTCCAGTTTACTCGCCAGCAGTTCTTTGCGGAGTTCTTTTACCTCGCGCGTCAGTTCCGCCACACGTTTCTGTTCCTCTGTCTTCTCTCCGAAAATCATGTCTGTCTTCTCCTCTTCCACAACCTGCGAACATTCAACTAATATTCTCTGCTTAGTATAATCCAAGACAGCAAAACAGGCAATTGCGGCTTTCCGCAACTGCCTGTCTGCTTACTCTAATAACTCTGATGTATAATGCACGCCGTCTTTGTCATATAAATCTGTCAGTTCTAACCCCGGATCTGTGTAATAGAGCACACTGTTCTCTCCAAAAATCGTCTGGATACCGTTTTCTGCGAGATTTTTTACCGCCTCTGTATCCATCGTATCAGCGATGTAAACCGGGCTTACCTTCAAAATGAGTTCTGCACAGCTGATGTCGTCCGCATAAGCTGCCATATTATTGACTGCGGACTTACACAGTCCGTCTGCGGTATCTGCATAACGGGTCCTGATATCACCGCTCTTAAATTCATAATAATGATATTTTTCCTTGTCCGACATCGGATAATTGTGCAGACTGACAATGCTTTCCGCCCCATTATAATGCATGACACCGGCAGGATAAATGATATTCCCCTGCCTGTCATATAGATTGAAAGAATAATCCGCATTTTCCTCTGCTGTCCCGGATGTATCCGGACCGGCATTTAATTTCGTAATAGCAGAAGTCAGATCCAGATTTCTCGTAAATCCATCATAGCTTGTCAGCGAACCCAGTGTATAACCGTTCTCTATCATGACATCCGCCACATAATCAGTAATGAAAGCGTTTTTCATCCACGAAAAATCAATGAAATCCGAAATAAAATTCTTTTCTGCAAAAGCAAGGTAATCGTCGGATACAGACAATTTTACCTGATTGCCGCCGAGCAGTTCGACGTTCACGTCAGACGGATCATTGCTGTAAGCAGCCACCTCTGAAAAATAAGCTGCCACTTCCCCATTCTGGTAGGCATCATAGTTAACTGTCTCAGAGTCATCATTACAGAAAAACAGATTGTCATATTCTGTATACACAGGCGCAAGATAAATTGCCCGGTTTCCGGTCTCTGCGATCAGCTCAAAAGCATGGTATAATGCATCATCCACAACCATTGTCTCATTCGGGTGCTGGTTGAGATCATACACGTTTGTGATCCCTTCAAATGATTCATCACTGCTGAACATTTTATAGGCTTTTACAATGGAATCTGTGTAGAGCAGCGTCAGCGCTTTTTTTTCTGCGGTGGCATTTACGCCCGCTGCCCCGACATAATACTGGAAGATAAAATCATCTCCACAATGAATTTCAGCGGATGAACTCACTTCAATGTTTGTCCATCCGCTGTCATTTGACATCAATCCATTCAGTGCATACATAAATGCGCCTGAAGCAATGACCAGCAATACGATCACTGCGATAAATCTCTGTCTTGTATTTTTCTCCGAAAGTTCCACCTTCTGAACCGGTCTCACATTCGGCGTATGGTTTCTGTTGCCACCTCTGACGGTTCTTCCCATATCTTAAATAAACACTGCTGCAAGTGCTAACAGGAACAATGCAAGAATGACTGCAAGTACAATAAATCCTGCAATGGCACCCTTTTTGCACATCTTGTAGTTACGATAATGTCTGTGTTTCTTAAAGATCATCGCTGCGATAATACCGATGACCGGAAGTAAGAACGAAAGCAGTGCGTACCATGCGCTTCCTGTATCATGAAGTGGTGGAAGCTGGATCTCATCATGTGCAATATTGTCATGATGTTCTTCTGGTCTCGGTGCATCTTTGTCTAAAATCGTAATTGTTTTTAAAGGCACATTCTTCTCACGCGTAGCTTTGTATTCTTCAATCTCTTTCTTATTACCAAATACCCAGTGGTCATGACCGATACAGACTAACTCCGGTTTGTCTGTACTGTAATCATGAATGGATGGATCATAAGTAAACAGCACTTTATTTTTCTCTAACTGTGGATCCGGGATCGGGATCGCAGAGATCAGAGAATGTGTATACGGATGCAGTGGGAAGTTGAACAACTCTTCTGCATCTGCGATCTCCACAATATCACCCTTATAAATAACGGCGATACGGTCAGAGATAAATCTCACGATGGAAAGGTCATGTGCGATAAATAAATATGTTAAGTCTTTTTCTCTCTGGAACTTTTTCAGTAAGTTCAATACCTGTGCACGAATAGATACGTCAAGTGCAGAGATTGGCTCATCAGCAACAACAAGTTCCGGTTCCATTACCATGGCACGGGCTAAACCGATACGCTGACGCTGTCCACCTGAGAACTCATGTGGGTATCTTGTCAGATGTTCCGGCAGAAGACCTACTTCGTTGATCATTTCCTCAACTTTACGCACACGGTCTGCCTCATTCTCATATAAATGGAAGTTATACAGACCTTCGGATACGATGTAGTCGACAGTTGCACGCTCATTCAGGGAAGCTGCCGGATCCTGGAATACCATCTGGATGTTACGGATGACTTCACGATCCAGGGATTTTGGGATTTTCCCGGAAATACGCACACCTTTGTACAAAATCTCTCCGTTTGCCAATGGGTTGACACGGATGACTGCACGGCCGATGGTTGTCTTACCGGAACCGGACTCTCCTACTAAGGAGAATGTTTCTCCCTTGTGAATATCAAATGTCGCATTTTTTACAGCGCGGACAGCGTTATCGCCCTTGCCAAAAGTAATATCTACATTTTTTAAAGATAATAATACTTCTTTACCATTTTCATCAATCGGACCATGCTCTGGTAAATGAGAAGCATGCTCCTGGTTTTCTGTGTTTCGATTTAGTTTAGACACGATCTAAATCTCCTATATATTGAATGCTTTAACAAGTTTCTCATGAATGTTCTGGATTCCTTCCGGTTTTTCAACCTTTGGAGCATCCGGGTGTAACAGCCATGTTTTGGCGTAATGCGTATCTGTTACTTTGAACATTGGTGGTTCCTCTAAGGTATCGATCTTCATACAGTATGGGTTACGCGGTGCAAATGCATCGCCGACGATACTGTTGTAGAGCGAAGGTGGTGTACCTGTGATCGAGTAAAGAGTTGTATTTCTCTCAGCCAGCTGTGGCAGGGAAGAAAGTAATGCCCATGTATATGGATGACGCGGGTCATAGAATACCTCTTCTACCGTACCAACCTCTACGATCTGTCCTGCATATAAAACTGCAACACGGTCTGCGATATTGGCAACCACACCTAAATCATGTGTAATGAATACGATTGTATAATTGAATTCTTTCTGTAAATCCTTTAACAGTTTTAAGATCTGTGCCTGAATGGTAACATCAAGCGCTGTGGTAGGCTCATCACAGATTAAGATCTTTGGCTGGCAGGACAGTGCGATCGCGATAACGATACGCTGTCTCATACCACCGGAATACTGGAATGGATAATCATCAAAACGTGCTTCCGGATTTGGGATACCAACCTTGTCCATCAGATCAAGTGCACGAAGTCTTGCCTCGTTCTCGGTACAATCCTGATGTTTCATGATGACAGATGTGATCTGTTTTCCAATCGTGATAATTGGGTTTAAGGATGTCATAGGATCCTGGAATACCGTAGCGATCTTTGTACCACGGATCTGGCTCCAGTCTCTTCCATCTTTGATATTTGCAAGGTTTAAGATACATGTTCCATGTAATCTCTCACTGTTCTCATCCAGATATTTTACGCGGAATGTAACTTTATCAAAAACAGCATTTCTCTGCTCTTCATCATTCAGATCCACGCCAAGCTGCATTGCCTCTTTTAATGCATCCAGCAGTGCATTGTTCTGTTTCATACGCTTACGGAAACCAAAACGTCCGACAGAAAGATATACCTCTTTGGCAAGGATCTCATTTCTCGCTTCTGTCTCTGCTGAGATCGCTTCACTGACTTCCTTCGCATGTTTTTCCTTGAGCCCTGCCATCTTCTTGTCAAATTCCTGATTGTATGCAGTATCATGTGCCAGACTGTTTGCACGCTCTTTTACCTTCTGCTCATGCTCTTTCTCGAATGCCTTGATTTTTGTATCCAATTCGGAGATTTTCTTTCCAGCCTCTTTGATCTTATCCTTCTCTTTGGATGGATCAAATGTCTGCTTCAAGTTGAAGGTATTCGTTCTCTCATGTTTTAACTCAAGGAGTTCTTTTTCATACGCTTCTGCTTCTTCCTGGCTTATATCGGCTCTTCTTCTCTTTTCAGACTCTAACTCAAGGATTGCTTTATAAGTGTCTGCACCAAACTCCAGTCTGGAATACTCGTCTAATTTTTTCTTATTCTCTGCGATGACTTTCTTTGCATTGTCATTTAATTTTACGACAGTATCGGAAAGCTCTTCATCGCTGAAAATAATCTTGCCGTTATCAATGAATCCGTTGCTGTCTAACATTCCTGCAAATGTTTTTGTAAAAACAGATTTACCAGAACCGGACTCTCCTACGATCGCAATGGATTCATTCTCATAAATATCCAGTGACACTCCACGGATAGCAGTAAGCACCCTGCCCCTCACGTGGAATTTCACGATCAAATCTTTTACTGATAATAATACTTTTCTATCTTCCATCTACCTAACCTCTACATGTGTGTTCTCGGATCAGATGCATCACCAAGGTTCTGTCCAACGACATATAAAACAATCGTGATGATAGAAGCAACGACTACCGGGCTCCAGAACTCGAACTGCCAGCCAGGGGTAAGCATCGCACTTTCTGACTCGTAAATCAATCTACCAAGTGACATATCTGACATACCCATACCGATATATGCTAAGAACACCTCATAAGAAATATAGGAAGGGATCTCTGTTGCTGCCAGTGTTACAATAACAGATGTCATAAATGGAAGAATATTCTTCATTGCGATCTTAAGTGTACTCGTTCCCAGACATTTGGATGCAAGGTTGTACTCTCTGTCTCGGATGATCACTACCTGTGTACGGATAAAGTACGCAATTCCAAGCCATCCGGTAATAGTCAGCGCCAGTACCATGGTCCAGAAACCAGCTTTAAACAACATAACCATAACGGCGATCAATAAAATGTATGGAATGTTTGCAAGAATGTTATATACCTCCTGCATAAAAACATCCACTTTCTTTGAAAATCCCCAGATAGATCCGACAACAACACCAACGGAAAGGTTGATCGCTGCACAGATAAATGCAAGGGAAATGGAGATCCTTGATCCAAACCATACAGCATCGAATGTGGACTGTCCGGCTGCACCGGTACCTAAGATCCAGTGAATGTTCATTCCCAGACGTTCGATCGCTGCAGATGGTGACAAGTGTTTGGTTGTCGCATCCATTAAGTTACCAAACTTATCATATTCCACAAATAATGGATAAAGGTAAGTGAATGCGATCAACACACCCAGAATTGCCAAAACAATAATATTAATTTTTTTCTTAAAAAATACACGGAATACAGAATGCCAGTAAGAATATCTTGGCGCTGTAATCTTTTCTGATTCCAGATCACTGTGGTCTACCGGAGCGAATAATTCTTCCTCCGGCATACCGAACTTTTCTAAATCCTGACTCATTTCTAATTACCTGTCCTTTGTTGAGAATGAAATTCTAGGATCAACCATTGCCATTAGGACATCACCTAAAATAAGGGATGTGACTGTTAAAATCGCATAGAACAGTGTTCCACCGACAATAACACCATTATCATATTTGTTGATAGCCTCTGTTAATAAGTTACCAATACCTGGAACGACATACACACGCTCTGTGATGATCGCTCCTGTCAATGCTCCAAGCACTGCCGCAGGGATTCCCTGAATGATTGGGATCGCTGCGTTCTTCAAAATATGTCTGGTGAAAATCTCACCCTCTGTCAGACCACCGGATCTTGCGAATTTGACATAGTCCGAATTCATCTGGTCGATCATATAACGTCTTATCCACTTCATCAGATTTGCTATGGATGGAAGTGCTAACGATACGATCGGCAATATATACATCAGCCTGCTCGGCGATTCCATATCAAAGGTTGTCGGCAGGCCAAAGCTTCCACCGATCGCCTTGAACAGGAAAATATACGCAAGTGATGGTACTGCGATAATAAATACAATATAAAGCGTACCGATCTTATCGACCAGTCTGTCTTTCTTTCTCGCCATAAGGATACCCAGCGGCACACCGATCAGATAAGACATGATAACTGCGATCAGTCCGATCACAAAGGAATAACCCACTTTGGATTTTCCTGTTTTGTATGTTGCAACATTGGTATAGTCATCCTCATAACGGTCTGCATACAATAAGCTGGATTCTCTGGAACCCTGCATATAGGTTGCAGTGTGCAGATTGTCCGCACTCTCCTCCACAAGACCGGTTGGATA
>OGGT01000888.1_pt1 | contig 11882 bp, 5 predicted proteins | sample 1571311 | NCBI WGS metagenome assembly OGGT01 (sample SAMEA2581931, study PRJEB24529) | metagenome | biome: Human gut stool | place: China | collected 2011
GAACAAGCCTGTCATCACACTTGCCAGTCTTCAGAAAATGGAAGAACGGCTTCCCACGCATTTCATGCGGGTCCACCGTTCTTATATTGTCAATCTTCGCAAGATTACCGAAGTTTCCCGTCTTCGCATTATCTTTGATAAGAATACTTATATTCCTGTCGGTGATAATTATAAGGAGAAATTTACGGAATACATTGGGAAATTAAGCCTTTCTTAAATAATTATTTAATTCCCAGTTTTTTGGCAATTTCTTTAGGAAGTGCATCTTTATACACCAGGATATTCATTGTCTTGTAGGCAACGAATGCTTTGGAAGCATACCATATACCGTTGTATTTACCTGATTTACCCCAAGAATTTTTTACCATGAAATATTCTTTTCCGTTCTGGTCTTTAGCGATACCGTAAATCACCATTCCGTGGTCGTCGGTAGTTTCCCAGTTGTCGAATGCCACCTGGCGCATTTCCTGAGTGACGTCAATTTCCGGATGTGGTTTGGTTGTCATTATTTGACGTTTGTTGGCAGTGGTCAGGCCAGTCCAACGGGCCATATCCGAACCGGAAAGTTCAGATTCTTTGTTTATATCCGGCATTACGGCAATACCATCACGTGTGAACCCTTGTTCACTGACGTCACTACCCCATGCAAAAGTATATCCCTTCTTCACTGCATTATCCATTACAGCCATAAACTCGTCGATAGGCAAGTTGTAGGAAGAAGCCCAACGCCAGTTGTCTTGTATTTCCAGGACGAACGGCTGGTAGAAGGGATGGTGCGTATAGGAAGTCAGTGAGATATAGTCATCTGCATTCAGTCCGGTAGATTCATAGAAAGACTTCGGAGTGTATTCTTTGCCTTTATAGGTGAACTTTTCAGGACGTTCGCCCAAGTAAATATCGTGGATAGAGGTGATGGCCTTCTTCCAGAGTGGGTTCTTGTCACTGTCGGTTTGCAGGCTGCGCAGTTTGCCTTTGGCGATAGCTGCCACTACGGCATCAGATACGGCTGTCAATTCGGTGTGGTTGCTCAGCGTGTCACCATACATAACGCCCGGACGCATTTCCTCTTCGGGCACCAGACCGAAAGTCTTCATACCATAAATTACATCGTAGAACGAACCGCCTTGTGAGAACGAAACGTCACCATGTGTACGCACTGCCTTGTCGGCACGGTCCAGATAGGTGTTGTGTACGATAAACATTTCAGAAAGGTCGTACTCGCCCTTGCCCATACGGAGCAGTTCGGATTCGATGAATGCCAGTCCGGAGTAGCACCAGCATGTACCGGCACGGTTTTGGTTCTTAACAGAAGTGATAGGATTTTCTTTTACGGTTGTAAAGATGAAACCTTCCTCTTTCGTAGTGTCTTGTGCTATTGTGTTTAAACTTAATAAACCCAATGCAGCCATCAGTATTGATTTCTTCATCATAATTAAAATGTTATAGATTTATAGTTGCAACTGCAAATATAGGTAGAATATCGTAAACAAAAGCTATCTTTGGAGCGTTAATTCTGACACTTATGGAGAAAATAATACGTATCGACGACCGTAGCGGTCTTGTTTTGGAGGGCGGTGGCATGCGCGGCGTCTTCACTTGCGGTGTGCTCGACAGCTTTATGGATCGTGGCATTCGCTTTCCCTATACCATCGGCGTCAGTGCCGGAGCCTGCAACGGACTTTCCTATATGTCCGGCCAGCGCGGGCGTGCCAAGTACAGTAATATCGACTTGCTGGAAAAATACAATTACATCGGATTGAAGTATCTGTTGAAGAAGCGGAATATCATGGATTTCGACTTGTTGTTCCAGGAGTTTCCGGAACACATACTTCCCTACGACTACGAGGCATACTTTCATTGTCCCGAACGTTATGTGATGGTAACTACCAACTGCGAGACGGGCGAAGCGAACTATTTTGAGGAGAAGCGGAGTAAAGAGCGCGTCATTGATATTGTGCGTGCTTCGAGCAGTCTGCCGTTTGTCTGTCCCATTACCTACGTGGACAACATCCCGATGCTGGATGGAGGTATTGTGGACAGTATCCCTTTGATGCGTGCCCGTCAGGATGGATTTACCAATAATGTGGTGGTGTTGACGCGCAATCATGGGTACCGTAAGGAAATTCAGGGAACGAAGGTTCCACCTTTTATATATAAGAAATATCCGCTATTGCGTGAAGCCATCAACCGCCGCAGCATTGTCTATAATCAACAGTTGGAGCAGGTGGAACGGATGGAAGCCGCCGGGGAAATCGTTGTGATCCGTCCACAGAAGCCGGTAGTGGTAGACCGCATCGAGCGTGACATCAAGAAGCTGACGGAGCTTTATGAAGAAGGATACCGGTGTGCGGAACATTTTGCTTTTCGTTTTTGATTCTGAGAGAGTATACTATGAGAGCTGGTGCAATTAGCATCTGCTCCCATATTGTTTTCATTCTTTTCTATTAATTTGCTGCTAAAGCTAAAGTTTATTTAGCAAAAAACACGCGTAGAATACCTTTAGAAAGGGGATGTATCAAAAATACCACCTTTCGTAACATTTGTTATAGGTGCAAATCCTGGTTTCGCTTAATTTTGCTGACACAAAACTCAATTGCAGAATTGGTTTATTACTAACTTTAAATTAATAGATATGTTGAAAAGCATTAGTCTCAGGCTTTGCACACTAATTGTGCTTCTCTTTGCGGGCATCTATTCCTTTGCCCAGCAAGTCCAGGTAAAAGGTACTGTCGTTGAAAAATCGAGTGGTGAATCCATTATCGGTGCTTCTGTCATGGAAGTAGGTTCCAACAGTAATGGAACAATTACGGATATTGACGGAAATTTCACTCTGTCTGTAGCTTCCGGTGCCACATTGTCTGTATCCTATATAGGATATAAAACCGTTACAGTAAAGGCACGGCCCACTTTACGCATTGAGTTGACGGAAGATTCCCAGTTGATTGATGAAGTAGTAGTGACCGGCTATATGTCCGAGAAGAAGGCCAGTTTGACTGGTTCGGTGGCTGTGGTCAAGATGAAGGATGTAGCAGATATTCCTACGGGAAATGTGTTGTCGAGCTTGCAGGGACGTGTTGCCGGTATGAACATTACGACTGACGGCACACCGGGCGGTGGAAATACTTCTACATTGGTCCGTGGTAAGTCATCTTTCCGAAATGATGCCAATTCCCCGCTTTATGTCATTGACGGTGTGATGACCCGTGAGAACATCTCGTCTATCCTTTCTTCCAATGATGTAGAATCCATTCAGGTATTGAAGGATGCCGCTTCCGCTTCTATTTATGGTGCACAGGCTGCCAATGGTGTGATTATCATTACTACCAAACGTGCCAAGAAAGGGGAGACCCGTGTGGATTTTGATATGTCGTTGACTTTGCAGACCTATCAATGTGGCTTTGATATGTTGAATGCAGATGAGTGGGGCCAGGTTTATTGGTCGGCTTATAAGTATGCCAATAATGGAGCTACGCCAAGCAGCGAAATATATGGTAATGGTGCAACTCCCCAACTTCAAGACTATATCGGCCTGAATGGAGCTAAAGTACATGCCGTTGATACGGATTGGCGCGATGTGGTTTATCGCACTGCCTTGATGCAGAATTACAGTGCGACACTTTCAAAGGGCTCTGACAATGGTGCCTTCTCGTTAGCGTTGAACTATCTCGACCATGACGGTCTGGTAGAGAATACGAATTTCCAGCGTATCAATACCCGCATCAGTTCTAACTATCATTATCTTGACAATCGCTTGCGTATCGGCGAGAACGTTGCCATCAATCGTTGGACACAGACCCTCAGTCCGGCCGGTGTAGATGAGAATGCCATCAAACAGCATCCTGCCAAGACGGTTTATGATGAGAATGGCAATTATAACGATGCCATCAATGATGTTTTGGGTGATGCCCCCAATATGGCACGTTTGTTGGAGAATGAAAAACAGAACAAACATGATTACTGGCGTATCTTTGGTAATGCATTCCTTGAAATTGAACCGATTAAGAACCTGGTGCTGAAAACCAATTTCGGTATGAATTATTATGATGAAACCAACAAAACTTTTGAGCCGGCATGGGCACGCGATGAGGTCAATAAGCTGACTCAATCATCCAACAAAAGACTGGATTGGGTATGGACCAATACCGTGACTTATAGCAAAGCTTTTGGAAAGAACAATCTGACTGCACTTCTTGGTACAGAAGCCAAGAAGAACCATTCGGAATCCATGTTCGGTTATGGTACGGGACTGGCTGTAGAAGATGAAGATTATATTTATCTCGACGGTGTGACTGCCGGTAAGAATGTAGGTGCCGGTGCTTCCAATTATGGTATGGTGTCTTACTTTGGTAAAGTGAACTATGATTATGAAGGACGGTATTTGGCCTCTGTTACGGTGCGCCGTGATGCTTCTTCCCGCTTGGCAAAGGGTAATAATGTGGATTACTTCCCTTCAGTGTCGGCAGGCTGGCGCATTTCAAGTGAGAAGTTTATGGAAGCGACCAGGGATTGGTTGGCTGATTTGAAACTACGTGCTTCATGGGGTGTCAATGGTAACGATATTATTGATAATGAGGCTCCCTATACAAAATACTTGATTAGTCTGAAGGATGCAAGCTACAACATGAACGGTGATGGAACGACTTTGGCTCCCGGTGGTTACAAAGTGAGGTCTACCAATCCCGATTTGAAGTGGGAGAGTACAAGACAACTCAATATTGGTGTGGACGCCGCTTTCCTGAACGGACGTCTGAGTGCTTCTCTCGATTATTTTGATAAGAAGACAAGTGATATGCTTGTGGAGAAACCGTATATCGCTGTCATTGGCGAGGGTGGTTACTGCTGGTATAATGGTGGTACGATGAACAATAAAGGTTTCGAGATGGCACTGACCTGGAATGATAAGGTAAAGGATTTCCAGTATAATGTAGCATTCAACCTTTCATATTACAAAAATGAAGTGACAGAGCTGACGGAAGAAATTTACTATACTTATGGTGGCGGTAATGGGGTTGACAAGACTTTGGTTGGCCAACCGTTCGGTTCATGGATGGGCTTCAAGACAGATGGAGTGTTCCGTACCCAGCAGGAGGTGGATGAGTATAAATCCAAATATAATGTACAGTTTGGCGCTCCCGGAGTAGGACGTATCAAATACGTGGATGCTGATGGTAACGGTACGATTGATACGAACGACCGTGTATGGTTGGGTTCTGACAATCCGAAAGTGATTGCAGGTCTGAATCTTGGGGCATCTTGGAAAGGCTTTGACCTCAGCATGTTCTTCAACGGTATGATTCGTGATGCCTATAACAATTCCAAATATTATACGGATTTATTCCAATGCTGGACCGGTAATCACTCTACCCGCCTGCTCGATGCCATGCATGCTTACGAGAACTTTGAAAAGACGGGTGTTTACAATAGCAGTGTACCTGCTTTGACCACTCTTAACAGCAACAATGAGCACGAAGTATCTGAGTTCTATATTGAAAATGGTTCGTATATCAAGCTGAAAAGCTTGACATTGGGTTACACGCTTCCTAAAGCAGTTCTCGACAAGATGAAGATGCGTCATGCACGCATTTATTTCCAGGCTCAGAATTTGTTTACGATTACCGGTTATACGGGTGCCGACCCTGAAGGTCTGGGTTATCCTTATCCGTTGCCCCGTACGTTCTCTTTGGGATTATCATTTGGTTTCTAAACTTTAAAACTATACTATCATGAAATTGAAACATTTATATATGCTTGGCGCAGTAGCGCTGATGACTGCAAGCTGTAATGAAGACCGTTTCCTGGATTTGAAGCCCCAGGGTAGCTTGAACGAAGATATTATGACTTCTACAGAAGGTGCCGACCTTTTGGTGAATGCCGCGTATGCAGCTTTGGGTGGTCCCGAAGGACAGAGCTGGAGTGTATGGTGTCATCCTACTTCCAATTGGACCTATGGTGAGGTACGTTCGGATAATGCCTATAAAGGCGGTGGTGGTGTTGGTGACCTTAATGAAGTGCACCGTATGGAGACATTTGATATGGATGCAACCAATGGATTTCTGGACAGCAAGTGGTACCATCTATATTGCAGTGTACAGCGTTGTAACTCTGCATTGCGCGTTCTGAATGCTGCAACAGATGAGCAGGTGAACGGACGTGTATCCCGTATTGCGGAGATGAAAGTGCTTCGTGCCCATTATTACTTTGAATTGAGCCGCCTTTTCAACAAGATACCTTATTTTGATGAGAACGTTGAGATTTCCCAATATCCGGATATTCCGAACAATGAGTTTACCCGTGACGAGATTCTGAGTATGCTGGCCAAGGAGATGCTTGATGCCGCCGAACTGCTTCCTGCATCACAGTCGGAGGTAGGGCGTATTCATAAATACATAGCACTGGCCTATGCGGCTAAAATCAAGCTGTACCAAGCGTATCAGCAAGATGAGACTACGCATGCCGTAACTTCCATCAATAAAGAGCTGCTGAGGGAAGTCGTTTCGCTTTGCGACCAAGTGACTGCCAGCAACCGTTACGGTTTGCTTGACGATTTCCAGGGATTGGATTTAGTAGCTAATGAAAACGGTAAAGAGTCTGTTTTTGCCATTCAATATTCCATGAATGACGGTACCGAAAGTGCCGGCCGCATCAACTGGAGCAATCTGTTGAATTCTCCGGGTGGAGGCAGCCCTTACGGAGGTGACGGTTTCTTCCTGCCCAGCCAAGACCTGATTAATGCTTATCAGACAGATGCAAACGGTCTGCCCGATTTTAATTATCAGTCAAAGTCTGATTATAGTTGGGCGGTATTGAACAATGGGGTTTATACTTTACAAAACACGACTCCCAATGTAGACCCGCGTCTCGATTTTGTTGTGGGCCGTCCTACTATAACTTGGAAAACTTACCCAGACAAGCCATGTGAGGGATGGGTGCGTGATAAGGAAACTTATGGCTATAATTGCGCGAAGCGCTTCTGGGTTTCTCCGGAAAGTAGTGATATGTTTAATGGCTGGCCTTGGGGGGCTTCACAGTTGAACTGGCAGATTATACGTTACGCAGATATTCTTCTTTGGAAAGCTGAGGCTCTTATTGAACTCAATGAAGGCGATGGACTCGAAACTGCCCGTGATTTGATTAATCAGATACGCAATCGTGCCCGGAACAGCGCCTATGTAAAGGATTTCAACGACCATTCCAAATATGCGGCCAACTACCTTGTCAATCCTTATCCTGCTGATGTCTGGAATCAGGATTATGCCCGTCAGGCCCTCCGTTGGGAAACACGTCTGGAGAAGGCTTTGGAAGGTGAACGTTTCTTCGACCTGGTCCGTTGGGGCATAGTGGAAACAACCATGAACAAGTACATTACCGCGGAGTCAGACAATCGCATTTATTATGCCAATGCGCACTTTACGGGTGGAAAGGATGAGTATTATCCGGTTCCGAACAATCAATACGGATTTTCTGGAGGCAAGTATGTACAGAATCCCGGTTATGCTCCGTTCAACTAATTATATTTTGAAATAAAAACGTAAGGGAGGGGAAACGTTTGTTTCCCTCTTTTCCTTTAAACAATCTTTTATTATGAAAAACTTTGCCTATTCTATATTAGGCTGTCTATTGCTTTCTTTGAATGCAGCTTTTGCTCAAAAAACATGGTCGTTTGACGGGCAGGACCCCTTACTTTCCAGTGACGGCAAGTCATTGTTGAATTTGTACACTATAAAGGAAATACCGGAATTTGTTACCGGAGTCGAAGGTAAAGCCCTTCGTACAGACGGGTATTCCACTTGGATGGATACAACCACGGAAGGAGATGTTTCGTCGTTGTCCGGATGGTTTGCTCTGGAATCTTATCCGACGGATACTGCTGCCTTTATGGGAATCAGAGACATGGCAGGAACATCTGTAGCGGTATGTGTAGACCGTTATGGTGAGCTGCTGTTGGGAATGGGGCAGAATGGCTCATACTCTTACTGTTCATTAAAGACAAAAGTCGACCGTTTCAAGTGGCTGCATGTGGTCCTTGATTTAAGTAATGAATCGGTTTGCCTGAATGGGCAGAGGATGAGTGCAGAGGTATGGCCCCGGAACTTGCAGGATGGTGAAATGATGTTTCGGGTAGGTAAGGATTTCAGGGAAAAGAAGGTTTGGATGTACGATGTTACGGCTATAAACGGGTTGATTGACGGGATAAGCCTCACTCCCTTTTCCGATGATTCGTCTGCATGGAGAGACGAGATTGCCTTAGGATTGAAGAAGACTTCGGTTTTGGCTATTCCGGAAACCCGTTTTGCGAAGGACTTCAACCGTCCCCGCTATCATCTGTTGCCGGCTGCCAACTGGACGAATGAGACGCATGGTTTACTTCTTTATAAAGGTAAATATCATATATTCAATCAGAAGAATGCTTCTGCAATCTTCCTGGGACAGATAAATTGGGGACATTTCAGCAGTCCCGATATGCTTCATTGGACGGAGGAAAAGCCGGCTTTGACTCCTGATGCTGCTTATGACAAGAATGGAATATGGTCCGGGCATGCTGTTATCAATGATGACGGTATCCCCCAGCTGATATACACAGCCGGTGGAGACAAGATGGGAGTGGGTATTGCTTTTCCAAAAGATACTGCGTTGATAGAATGGGAGAAATATGCGGGTAATCCGGTTATTGCCGAGAAGCCTGCCGGATATACCCGTACGGACATGCGTGACCAGTATGTCTGGAAAGAGGGTGATGTCTGGTATATGATTATCGGTTTCGGCATTGAGCAGACCGATACACCCCACGGGGCTTTGCTGCTTTATAAATCGGCGGACTTGAAGAGATGGGATTTTGTACATTTGCTGTTTGAGGGCAATCCGGAAGTGGATGACTCCGGTATTTTCTGGGAAATGCCGGTCTTTAAGAAGATGGGCGGCAAGTATGTTCTTTTGGTGAATAGGGTTCCTCATAAAGGCATACCTGCGCGTTGCCAGTATTGGATAGGAGATTTCAAGAATGAAAAGTTTATACCGGACAACCCAGTCCCTCAAAATCTGGAGGTCATCAACCGCTTGCTGTCCCCCTCTGTTGTTGAGACTCCGGAAGGGGATGTTGCTGCCATTGCCATTATACCCGATGAAATAGGAGGGGAGGCCACTTATGAACAAGGATGGGCACATCTCTACAGTATGCCCAGAAGATGGCAGCTGAAAGATGGGAAACTATGCCAAACACCCCATCCCGTGATGAAACAATTGCGTGAACAACCGACGGTTTATTCCAGACAGGCATTGACTGCTGCGAAACCGCACATTGTGAGCAGAAGGGAACATCAGCTTGAAGTCAAGGCGACTTTTTATCCCGGTGACGCAAAACGGTTTGGATTTACATTGTGTAAGAATCCGGATAATAGCGAATATAGCCTGATTTATTATGATGTGGAAAAGGAGGAACTTATTGTGGACCAGACGCATTCTTCCTTGCGTGCACACATTCCTTTGAAGCTCCGCAAGGACTGGTATCGGTTGGATACAACCAAGCCGGTGGAGATTCGTCTATTTATAGACGGTTCTGTGGTGGAAGGATTTATTAATGATGAGGATGCATTCACTACAAGAATCTTTCCTCTGAAAGAAAACAGTACGCTATTGGAACTATTCTCTGATGGAAAAACAACGGAAGTTGCTGCCGAAGTTTGGAAACTGAAAGATGCAAAGGTAAAGATGAACTTTTAATGAAAATACAGAAAATGAAGATACCAGCTATATTGGGTGCACTTTTAGTGGCAGGAACATTGTCTGCCGGTGCACAAATGAATTCAGACAGTTTATACAAAGAGCCTTATCGTCCTCAGTATCATTTCAGTCCGGAGAAGGGATGGATTGGTGATCCCTCGGGATTCATGTACTATCAGGGTAAATATCATATGTACTGGTGGGGCAAAGTCGAATCTACAGATTTGGTACATTACCAACAGATAACCCCTTATGCCATGACCGGAGCGGATGACAATATCAGTTACTTCACCGGTTCTGCAGTCGTAGACAAGAACAACACGGCCGGCTTCGGCAAGGGGGCTTATGTGGCGGCTTACACCGTTTTTGAGAAGGACTCCAAGAAACAGGCGCAGGGCATCTCTTTCAGTCATGACGGAAAGACATTTCATTATTATGAAGGTAACCCGGTTCTGGACCTTTGGAGTACGGAATTCAGGGACCCTACCGTCTTCTGGCACGAGCCGACCCAAAAATGGGTGATGGTTGTAGCCAAGGCCCTGGAGAAGAAAATAAAGTTTTATACCTCTCCTGATTTGAAGAGCTGGACTTGGACCAGTGATTTCGGCCCTGCCGGTGACAGTGAAAAGTCTTGGGAGTGCCCGGATTTATTCCAGTTGCCGGTTGACGGGGATTCTGACAAGAAAAGGTGGGTGATGGTCGTATCTGTAAACTGGGCGCAAGAACAATACTTTATAGGAGACTTCGACGGCACTTCTTTTAAGCTGATGGATAACCATCCTGCAGAGCCTCTATATGTGGACAAAGGGCTGGACTTTTATGCATCCCGCACATTTCAGGATTTTGACGGAACGTTGGATTCCAAAATTTCGATGGGCTGGGTTGCAACCTGGGACTATGCACCGGTAGCTCCATCGAAGTATGGGAAGGGCTTCTGGTCCATTCCCCGTAATCTGGAACTGAAGACATACAAGGAAGGCGTGAGGCTGGTGCAGAAACCGGTGGAACAGTTGCAAACACTTCGCTATAAGCCTGCATCGGTGAAACGTGCTTTATCGGTGGGGACACAGAGGTTACCCGGCTTTGTTCCCGATGAGAATGTCTACGAACTCGATGCTTCGTTTGCTACTGACGTATCCAACACCTTTGGCTTGAATTTGTGTGTGGGTGAAGGGCGCAAAGTGGTGGTCAGCTATGATACGGATTCACATAATCTGGTGATTGACCGTACCCATTGCTCCGATGTGCAGATTCCTAAATTCAGCCGTATGGCATATGCCAGGGTGGAACCGGTAGATAATAAGATACGTTTGCATATATTTGTAGACAAATCGAGTATTGAAATCTTTGCCAATGACGGGAAGGATGTATTCACATTATTAACCTATCCGGGCGAGGCTCAAACCGGTATCGAACTTTTTGCGCAGAAGAAGGGGACGAAGATGGAGTTGGATGCCTGGATGCTTAAATCAATATGGAGATGAGGAATTTATTGTTTGCATTGCTGCTTTTGCCTTTGATGGCCTCTTGTGTGAAGGATACGGCACAAGTGACTTTGGACTCTTTGCTGGATGAAATGATATCTGTAGAAGAATCCGCACGTTATCCGCTGGTGCCATATCGTTGTCTGCAAGTCAGCAGTTATGACCGCTCCTCCGTGTCTCCCGATTCGCCGGGATGGTTTGCCAACAATGATGGCTATGGCATTGTCTGTACGGATACGGTTGATGGGAGAGTGGAACGTGTGATGTTCGATGAAAAGGGCCCTGGAGCTATTACCCGTATCTGGATAACCACAGTTGACAAGCGTGGGACTTGGAGATTTTATTTTGATGGCGAAAGTACTCCCGGATGGATAGTTCCTGCCTATGATTTGATGCGTTTCGGAATACCCAGGTTGGGTAGGGGACTGCTTCAACCCCACACCAGCTATACTCCGGACGGGAAAGGCGGCAATACTCTTTTCCTGCCCATCCCTTTTGCCCGGAGTTGTAAAATTACATTTGAAGACGAACCGGGCATTGCGCCTACTCCCAAATACTATCACATCAATTATCGCAAGTATCCCGAAGGAACTTCTGTGGAAACCTTCTCTGCGGCATCCGTAGCCCGCGTCGGTAAAAAGATTTCAGAGGTAGATGATGCCTTGCTGCATCCTGCATCCC
>OGGT01000889.1_pt1 | contig 11877 bp, 10 predicted proteins | sample 1571311 | NCBI WGS metagenome assembly OGGT01 (sample SAMEA2581931, study PRJEB24529) | metagenome | biome: Human gut stool | place: China | collected 2011
GTTCGCACGTACTCACATCTGGTACAGTGCCACCATCAGCGGCATCGTGACGATACACAGCAGGGTCGTTACCACATTGATCGCGCTGGCGTAGTCTGCATCTTTGCCGTACACCTGCGCCATCTGGGTCAGTGTGGACGCGGACGGCGTGCAGATGGCAAGCAGTGTAACCAGCAATATTGTTCTGCCCTCCGGCACTAGTGCTGCAAGGCCGCTGTATTTCAACAGTACGATTCCTATCAGCGGGATGCCCACCAGACGCAGCAGTGTGATCCACCATAGTCTGTGATAGCTCATCAGTTTTTTCAGGTCCATTTCTGCGATCAGCATACCGAGTATCAGCATTCCCATTGGACCAACCATGCTGCTGATCGAATCCACCGCATCCTGCACCGGTGCAGGCAACTGGATCTGCAGCAGGAACAGCAGCACCCCAGCAAAAATGGCGATCATGTTGATATTGGTCAGAATCTTTTTCAGGTCGATTCCTTTTTCTCCGCAGAGCTTCATTTTAGCATGGCTCCACAGCAGAAAAAGCTGCACCGAAAGAAATGCGCTGGTGTAAATGACCCATTCCTTGCCCAGAATAGCCGTCACAATGGGAATAATAAGGTTCCCTGCATTGGAATAGATCAGCGAGGTTTCCTCTACACCATCCAGTTTCAGCACCTTGCCCAGAAAGCCGACCACCACGATCAGCACCAGATGCAGCAGCACTGCCGTAGCCAGTGCCAGCAGCAGACCGTTCAGAATCTCGGGCTGATACTTCACCTGAAACGACGAGATGATCACACATGGCATGACCAGATACAATGAGATCATGGAGAGCACCTTGCTGTCCCGACTGCGGACGATGCCGCAGCGCACCAGCACAATGCCCAGAGCCATGACCAAAAACAGAGAAAGGATCTTTTTTGCCAGAATCAAACTTATCATATCGATATTCCTTTGCGGCAGCTGTTGTACGTGCTGCACCCTCACACAAAAAATCAAGTGCAGTATTTTTCTTGTTGTTTTGAAAAATACTGCACCGATCTTTTTTATTTGATTAGTCCTCGGCGGGAAGTTCCAGATCCTGTCCGTTGGAGGCGATCACCTTTTTGTAATACTCGAAGGAATCTTTCTTCCGACGCTGCAGGGTTCCGTTGCCCTGATTATCCTTATCCACATAGATAAAACCATACCGTTTTTCCATCTCGCCAGTGCCGGCACTCACGATATCGATGGGCCCCCACCAAGTGTAGCCGAAGATATCACAGCCGTCAGCCACAGCCTGCTGCAAAGCTTCGATGTGCTTTTTGAGGTACTCCATGCGGGCAGTATCGCGGATGCGGCCATCCGAGTCAATGGTGTCTGCCGTACCAAGGCCGTTTTCAGCAATGAACATGGGCTTCTGGTAGCGGTCATACAGTTCGTTGCAGACGAATCGCAGTCCCACCGGGTCGATTGGCCAGCCCCACTTGGATTTTTCCAGATAGGGATTGTCCGCACCTACGTGACCGCCCGTATTGGAGCGGATCTTCATGCCAGCAATGTGGGTAGAGGTCATGTAGTAACTGAAAGCCAGATAGTCGTTGGTGTTCTGTGCAATCAGCTCAAAATCACCCGGCTCCATCTGCACCTGTACGCCCAGCTCTTCCCACTTGCGATCGATGTAAGAGGGGTAACGGCCGCGCAGCATCACATCCGAGAAGAACAGCGAACGCTGACGAAGCTGATAGGTTTCCATCACATCCTCCGGGCGGCAGGTGTTGGGATATGCTGTGCTCAAAGACAGCATGCAACCGATCTTTGCACCCGGTATCATCTCATGGCAGGCTTTGACAGCCAGTGCATTGGCCACAAACATATTGTGTGCAGCCTGATACTGCCGCTGCGGTGCACTGGCATCATCTGCCACCACCATGCCGGCTGCCAGATAAGGCAGCTTGAGGGTGTTGTTGATCTCGTTGAAAGTCATCCAGTACTTGACCTGATTCTTGTAGCGCTCAAACAGCACCTTGCAGTAGCGCTCAAAGAAGCCGACCAGCTTGCGGTTGTCCCAGCCGCCGTACTTTTTGACCAGCGCCAGCGGAGTCTCAAAGTGAGAGATTGTGATCACCGGTTCAATGCCCCAGCGGTGCAATTCCCGGAACATATCCTCGTAGTAGCTCAGACCCTTCTCGTTGGGCTCGGCATCGTCGCCGTTCGGGAAAATGCGACTCCATGCAATGGAGGTGCGCAGGCACTTCATGCCCATCTCGCCAAACATGGCAATGTCTTCTTTGTAGTGATGGTAGAAGTCGATGGCTTCATGGGAGGGATAGACGCGGCCCTCATGCAGCTCCAGCGCCGGGTCCAGCTTGATGAAACGATCTTTGCCGGTCTCCAGCAGGTCGCAGATCTCCAGGCCCTTTCCATCTTCCAGATAAGCGCCCTCGCACTGATTTGCCGCCAGTGCGCCGCCCCATAAGAAGTTTTTTGCAAAGGTTTTCACGGCAGTTCTCCTTTTATCAGTTCTGAGCGGCCTGCTCTGCTTCTGCCTGCTTATTGGCAATGATCATGAAGGGGACATACACCAGAGTTGCCAGTGCCAGACCAATAATCTGCACCACAACACCCTGCCAGCCGTGGCCAATCAGTGCACTCAGCAGCACGGGCGTACCAAAGGCAACGTCAACGGTGTTGCAGGGCATAAAGCCAATCGTGCTTGCAAACAGTGCAGTACCGGAGCACAGCATAACAGAGAGGATGGAGGGAATCAGCATGGTGGTGTTCAAAACCAGAGGCAGGCCAAAGACCATGGGCTCGCTGATGCCGAACAGTGCAGGGCCAATGGCAACTTTGGCAACAGCGCGATAATCTTCACGCTTGGACACCAGGAAGATAGCCAGGCAGACGGGCAGAGCCACCGGCAGGGCAACGAATGCGACCCAGAAGCCGTAGGTGATGGGAGAGGACGGGGTCTGACCAGCGGCCACAGCAGCAACGTTTGCAGCCAGAGCAGCAGCCAAGAACGGGTCACGCACAGGCTTGATGATCAGGTCGCCATGGATGCCCAGGAACCAGAATGCACGGCAGACCAGAATGATGATGAACAGACCGGCAGGGCTCTGGAATGCGTTCTCCAGAGGATGCTGGATGGTGGTGTAGATCCAGTCGGTCAGGTACTGGCCGCTGATCTGACGGAATGCGTAGCCGCCAATGGAAACACCCAGCAGAGTGAGCACGATGGGGATCAGAGAGTTGAAGGAAGTGGTGATCGCTGCGGGCACAGAATCCGGCATCTTGATTTTGAGCTTATCGAAGGTCATCAGGAAGGCGAACAGCTGGCTTGCCAGAATGGCGACCAGCATGCCCACGAACAGACCCTGAGAGCCCAGCGCTGCGCCGGGCAGGCCGCTAGCGGTACCGGTCTTGTCGTCCACCACCACAGAAACGATCTGCGGGCAGATGGTCAGGTAGGAAGCCAGTGCCATGATGGCAGAGATATGCTCCGGCACATTGTTCTTCTTGCCCAGCTTGAGGCCGATCAGGAACACGATAGGCAGGGTCATGCAGGACAGCGTTGCAAAGTTTGCAGCGGTGAAGATGGGCTTCAGTGCTTCCAGTGCGGGGATCCACTTGGCAAGGCCAGTCGTAGTGCTGCACAGGATGGTATTGAACAGGCTCATAAACGAGCCCACGATAACGAACGGCATGTAGATGGTAAACGAGTCCTTGATAGCGCCAAGGAACTTGTTTTCATCCACCTTTTCGGCCACCAGACTCATGCCGTCAATGAACTTGTCGCTAAATTTACTCATGTTTTTTCTCCTCCAAAAGGGATTTTCCAAACAACTCAGCCGTTGTTCACCAGATCCTCGGCCTGCTTCAGAATGGCAGCACCGTTGCAGCGGCCATAGGCCAGTGCATCAATGACCGCCACCGGTGCACTGTCGCCCACAGTTGCCTTGACCTTGCGCTGTAGATGGCGCACCTGCGGACCCAGCAGCAGCACATCAAAGTTGCCGACGTTCTCCGCGATCTTGTTCTGATCCACAGCCCAGATCTCATAGTCCTTGCCCTGCTCCTTTGCGGCGTCCTTCATCTTCTGGACAACAACGCTCGTGGACATACCCAGGCAGCATGCCAACATGATTTTCATAACGATCCTTCCTTTCTTGTGTTCCGTGTTTATTTATGATTCTGCTTGTAGAGCTCGATGAACTCTTCTGCAAAATCGATGGACATGATTGCCATGGTCAGGTGATCCTCTGCGTGGATCAGCACGATGTTCAGTTCCACGCTCTTGCCCTGAGCTTCGCTCTGCAGCATATCGTTCTGTACATCGTGCGCCTTGGCCATCTGCTCTCTTGCTTCGGCCAGATTTTTTTCGGCCTGTTCAAAATTGCCGTTGCGGGCCTCCTCGATTGCCATCAGTGCCAGCGATTTTGCATCACCAGCGCAGGCGATAATTTCAAATGCAACTTCGTACTTCTCGTCATCAACCATTTTCTTGTTCCTCCAGTCCTTGTTCTTTTTGTCTCAGCAGCCCCAACAGGACCTCGAACCGGCGCTCTGCGATCAATTTGCAGATGCAGGCTTCATCGACCATAAGCTGCGCAACAACCTGATAGAATTTTTGCAGTTTAGCAGTGGCATCGTCCGCGATGGACACCAGAAATACCACCTGTACCTTTGCTTCGCCCCACTGCACGGGCTTGTCCAGAATGGCAAGGCAGACAAAGGTATCTTTGCTGACTGCCTTCCACGGATGCGGCATTGCCACCAGCCCACCAAACGAAGTGGCGGCCAGCGATTCCCGCTTTTTCACGAGCTGTAAAAAATCATCCGGCAGCTTTTTTTTGCCGCACACGAACCGGCACATCTGTTCCAGTACCTGCTCCCGTGTTTCGCAGTTGAGATGTGGCAGAAACAGCTCCGGGCTGAAATATTCTTCCACAGTCCCCTTTTTGCCCTGCATCAAGAGCTTTTTCATCTGGGTCAGTTCTTTTTCGGTGGGGAAGAACTGGATCTGTCGGATGGGCACCGGGACATAAATGGGAATAGGCACCGTGGAAAACACATAGTCGATCTTACTGAAGTTCACGCTCCGCAGCCCGATCACGTCACAGGTCTGTACACGGCCCAAATTCTTGCCGAATTTCTGCTGGTAGCGGTAAGCCAGCAGCTGGGCGCTGCCTTTGCCGCTGGCGCAGACGATCAGGATGTTTTTAGGTGCCCACTCTTTGGCCTTCTGCCGTTCCAGTGCCAGCGCAAAGCTGACAGCGATATAACCGATTTCGTCCTCCTTGATGGGGTTCGGGCTGACGTTTCGCAGCACGCTGCACGCCTGCGTGGCCATCTCATAGGCCAGCGGATACTCCCGCTTGATATCCTGCAGGATCGGGTTCTTCATCCGCATCCCACTCTTGATCCGCGCTAGCAAGGGCACCATGTGCATGCACAGGCCCATGCGCAATTCTAGATTGTCCCGGAAGTCGATGCGGAACGCCTCGTAGATATGAGCAATCATATCCGATACGATGCGGTTGACCTCCTGCGGAATCACCAAATTTTCATCCGAGGTCATTGCGTTTGCCCGGTACATCTGTTTGCCGTTCAGATGCATAGCAATGTAGTAGACCTCCGGCAGTGGAAAAGCCACGCCCGTCATGTTTTCGATCTGCACGGCGATGTGGCTGGCCACTTCTAGGATCCGCTCCGGAAGGTCCGCCTGCATGCCATCCGAGCTTTCTATCGCGTGCCCTGTGCGGATGCGCTCCACTGCGACCTCAAGGTGGACCGCCAGATTATCCAGCGCCATCGTGGACATGGCGAACTTTTCTTTTTCCAGCACCCGGCTGACCAGCTCCTGTATCTGCTGCTCGACCGGGCGGCTCTCGTCCCGCTGCGCCGCAATGCAGATCCTACGGTTCGTCTCACTGCCTACCACGCAGATGCCGTAGCCCGGTTTGCGGCGGATGCTCAGCCCGTATTCCGCCAGCTGCCGCTCCACTTCGCGCAGATCGTTGGAGATTGACCGCCGCGACACGAAGAACTGCTCGCTTAGATCATCCAGCTTGGAATAGCCATCCTTTTCCAGCAGATACTGCCTCAGCCGCTGTATCCGCTCCTGCGCGTCCTGCGGGATGCCGGTCTGTTCTCCCTGCTGTGGTTTGCTGCCCGACACATACGTCTGTGCATCCGTGATCTCAATGCCGAACCCCCTGCCGGGTTTGGCTGTGATGCAAAAGCCATTTTCCTGCATTTCCTTTGCGTAGGTCTTAATCAGGCTCCGCACTGTTTTGCCGCTGAGTTTCAGTTGTGCAGCCAGTTCATCCGCCGTCATAGGGCCACTTTGGTCCAGTATTTCAGCGATCATCCAGATCCGCTCGTCCATCTTTTCACCTCCCCCGGCCTGTTGATTAGCACATTTATTTTCTTATCACTGTTAAAATTATAGCATTTTTGCTCAATTCGTTCCACGTCCAGAATTTCCACATCCACTCCGGAAATTGTTGCATGTATATTTTACCGTTTGGATATTCTGCCAGTCAACACAAAAACCGCCCCGGCTTCCTGTTACGGAAACCGGGGCGGTTCGTTTGCTTTATTTGTGCTTTTTTAAGCCCTTACGCAATCACTTGCGAGGGTTCTTGATTGCAGCCTGGGCGGCAGCCAGACGTGCGATAGGCACACGGAAGGGAGAGCAGCTGACGTAGTCCAGACCGACATTGTGGCAGAACTCCACGCTCGTGGGGTCGCCGCCGTGCTCGCCGCAGATGCCCAGACCCAGATCGGGACGAGTCTCGCGGCCGTCGTGGGCAGCCATCTTGACCAGCTTGCCAACGCCGATCTGATCCAGATGCTGGAACGGATCGCTCTCGTAGATCTTGTTCTCGTAGTATGCGCCCAGGAACTTGGCGGCATCATCACGGCTGAAGCCGAAGGTCATCTGGGTCAGGTCGTTGGTGCCGAAGCTGAAGAACTCAGCCTCCTTGGCGATCTCGCCGGCAGTCAGGGCTGCACGGGGGATCTCGATCATGGTACCGACCTGATACTTCATCTCAACGCCTGCAGCAGCGATCAGCTCGTCTGCGACCTTGACCACAACGTCCTTGACGAACTTCAGCTCCTTGACCTCGCCGACCAGCGGGATCATGATGTGCGGGGTGATCATGCAGCCAGTCTCAGCGGAGACGTTCAGGGCAGCCTTGATCACAGCGCGGGTCTGCATAGCAGCGATCTCGGGGTAGGTAACAGCCAGACGGCAGCCACGGTGACCCATCATGGGGTTGAACTCGTGCAGAGAAGCAACCACGTTCTTCAGGTCATCGAAGGTCATGCCCATATCGGCAGCCAGCTCCTTGATGTCCTCGTCCTTGGTGGGCAGGAACTCGTGCAGAGGCGGATCCAGATAACGAATGGTCATCGGGCGCTCACCCATGATGCGGTACATGGCCTCGAAGTCACCCTGCTGGAACGGCTCGACCTTGGCCAGAGCAGCCTCGCGCTCTTCCACGGTACGTGCGCAGATCATCTCACGGACAGCCTTGATGCGGTCCTCAGCGAAGAACATGTGCTCGGTACGGCACAGGCCGATGCCCTCAGCACCCAGATCCACTGCCTGCTGTGCGTCGCGCGGGTTATCAGCGTTGGTCATGACCAGCAGCTGACGAGCAGCGTCTGCCCAGCCCATGAAGCGGTTGAAGTTCTTGTTGCCGGTAGCGGCCACGGTAGCGACCTGCTCGCCGTAGATGTTGCCGGTGGAGCCGTCGATGGAGATCCAGTCGCCCTCGACGAACTTGTGGCCGTTGATCTCGAAGGTCTTTGCCTCCTCATCGATCTTGACCTCGTTGTCGTTGCCGCAGCCGGAGACACAGCAGGTGCCCATACCACGGGCAACAACGGCTGCGTGGCTGGTCATGCCGCCGCGGACGGTCAGGATGCCCTGAGAAACCTGCATGCCCACGATATCCTCGGGGCTGGTCTCCAGACGGACCAGAACGACCTTCTTCATCTTGCCGGACTTGACCATCTCCTCTGCCTCTTCAGCAGTAAAGACGATCTGGCCGCAGGCAGAACCGGGAGAAGCTGCCAGACCCTTGCCGACGACCTCGGCGGCCTTCAGGGCAGCGGCGTCGAACTGGGGATGCAGCAGGGTATCCAGCTGCTTGGGCTCCACGCGCAGGACAGCCTCCTGCTCGGTGATCATGCCCTCGTCCACCAGGTCACATGCGATCTGCAGAGCAGCCTGAGCGGTACGCTTGCCGTTACGGGTCTGCAGCATGTACAGGTGGCCGTCCTCGATGGTGAACTCCATATCCTGCATATCGCGGAAGTAGTTCTCCAGACGGGTTGCGATCTCAACGAACTGATCGTACACCTCAGGCATCTGATCCTTCAGGTGGCTGATGGGAGAAGGAGTGCGCACGCCGGCCACAACGTCCTCGCCCTGTGCATTGATCAGGTACTCGCCCATCAGCTTCTTAGCGCCGGTGGCGGGGTCACGGGTGAAAGCAACGCCGGTGCCGGAACGGTCGCCGGAGTTACCAAAGGCCATCTGCTGCACGTTGACAGCGGTGCCCCACTCGTAGGGGATCTCGTTCATCTTACGATAGACATTTGCGCGGGGGTTGTCCCAGCTGCGGAAGACGGCCTTGACAGCCTCGATCAGCTGATCACGGGGATCCTGCGGGAAGGGACGGCCTTCGTTCTCCTCGTAGATCTTCTTGAAGGTGCCGACCAGTTCCTTCAGGTCATCAGCAGTCAGGTCCACGTCGTTCTTGACGCCCTTGGCTTCCTTCATCTTGTCGATCTCGACCTCGAACAGGCTCTTCGGGACCATCATAACGACATCCGCGAACATCTGCACAAAGCGGCGGTAGCAGTCGTATGCAAAACGGGCGTTGCCGGTCTTCTTTGCCAGACCTTCAACAGCCTCGTCGTTCAGGCCCAGGTTCAGGATGGTGTCCATCATGCCGGGCATGGACTGACGTGCGCCGGAACGGACGGAGACCAGCAGGGGGTTCTGGTTATCGCCGAACTTCTTGCCGGTGATCTCTTCCAGACCCTTGAGGTGCTCAAAGATATCAGCAGTGATCTCGTCATTGATCTGACGGCCGTCTGCATAATACTGGGTGCAGGCGTCGGTGGTGATGGTGAAACCCTGCGGCACCGGCATACCGGCTGCGGTCATTTCTGCCAGACCAGCACCCTTGCCGCCCAGAGTATTCTTCATGGTGACTTTGTCGCCGCCGAAAGCATCATTGCCTTCGCTGAAGTAGTACAGATACTTTTTGCTCATGCGTTGTTTACCTCCCATTCGTGACTGCAGCACAGCCGCACCGCAGTCTCATCGTTTGCCTTGTCTTAAAAACTCGACCGATGAACATTGTTTGTGAATGCTAAACTATTATACCAGAAAATCCATTCCTTTCCACCATGCAAAATCCCGAATTTGTCTGTTATTTTTTATGCAAATCCCTTGAAATTTGCCAAGTTTTAAGGTAGTATAGAATGGGAGAAAGTTCGAGAGGTTTTTCGTTTTCTGACGCGGATTATCCGTCTGTTGGATACAACTTTCTATCCCTGTAATTTCAGCTTTTTCTTTTTTGTCGGCGCAAAGCTTCTGTTGTATCCATCTTTGGATATGGATGCAACATTTCTCCGGGCAGAAAAAGCTGGTCTGCCCGCCGGGAGAGCACCGTGCCGGAAGGGAGATCTATCGTATGGAAAATTCTGTTTCTTCTGCTGCGCTGAATGCAGCGCGTGAGCAGCTGGATGCCGCCGAAGCCGCCCGCGAGGTCATTCTGCTGCAGCACATTGCAAACGGCGTGATCATCGACAGCCGCACCGTGCAGATCGCACCGGACGTGGTCATCGCCCCGGGTGCCGTCATTCTGGCCGGTACCATCCTGCGCGGCAGAACGGTCATCGGTGCGGGCTGCATCATCGGCCCCAACACCCTCATTGAGGACAGCATCGTAGACGAGGGCAGCACCGTCAACGCCAGTCAGGTATACAGCAGCCACATCGGCCCTCACAACAACATCGGCCCCTTCACCCATGTGCGGGTGAACACCGTCACCGACTACGGCGTGCATCTGGGTGCCTATGTAGAAACCAAGAACTCCAACTTTGCCCGGGGCAACACGGTGAGCCACCTGACCTACATCGGCGACAGCGATGTGGGCAAGTACTGCAACTTCGGCTGCGGCACCGTCACCTGCAACTACGACGGCAAGGATAAGTTCCGCACCCAGATCGGCGATTACTGCTTCATCGGCTGCAACACGAACCTTGTAGCCCCCGTGAAGGTGGGCGATGGTGCCTACACCGCCGCCGGCAGCACCATCACCAAGGACGTGCCCGCACAGGCACTGGGCATCGCCCGGGAGCGCCAGACCAATCTGGACGGCTGGGCAGAGCCCAAGATGGAAGCCTACATCGCCAAAAAGCAGAAGCTGGAAAACGAGCAGAGCAAATAAACCTCTGCCAGAAGGGAGCTGCGTATGAAGTCTGAAAGCTTTCGTAAGCAGGCGCTGAGCCTTGTCCTTTTCTTCGCGGCTGTTGCCGCCGTGTTCGCCCTGACCCGCCTGCGCAGTGACCCCGCCAAAAAGCAGGCGGAGTTCGTGGTGCAGCAGCTGCTCTCCTGCTCCTCTGCCGTGGAGCAGGCCGTGGAGCAGGCCGTGGACGCCGCTGCGCCCTCCGGCAGTGAACCGGGGCTTGCCGCAGCGGACACCGATGGGCTGTACGCCTTTCTTCAGGCGCAGCTGGGCGATGCCATGACTGCCGACTGGGCTCATCTTCCTTACGAATTTATGGCTAAGGTTTCAAATGATATCATTAATAAGGTAAAAGGCGTAAACCGCGTTTGCTATGATATCTCATCCAAACCACCCGCCACAATTGAATGGGAATAACCTAAATATACTCACTGTAGGGAGGAAACTTCCTGTTCCTTCCTACAGCGAATGATTAAAATCTCTCAATAAACTATGGCAGATAATTATATAGAAAGACAGTTCGAACAATATCAAGCTAAAAAGGCCGCTTGGCAAAAGCCTCTCAAACATACTTCCAAGAAGACAAATTCCAAAAGAGTTTTTATAACCGGAGGAGCCAACGGCATTGGCAAAGCCATTGTAAAAGCATTTCGACAGAAAAATTATCCGGTAGCATTCTGCGATAAAGATGAAACTTCAGGACTGCAAACTGCCAAAGAAACAGGAGCTGCATTCTATCTTGTAGACATACAGAATAAAGAAGCCCTGGAAAATTGTATGCTAAAAATCATCAAAAGATGGGGAGATATAGATATCTTAATCAATAATGCAGGAGTGAGTCTCTTTTCTGACCTCACCGAAACAAGTGTAGAAGACTTTGACCAAATCTTATCCATCAATCTCCGACCGGTGTTTATAACCTCAAGACTTCTTGCCATCCACCGCAAAGCTCAAGATTCTCCGCAACATTATGGCAGAATCATCAATATCTGTTCCACGCGCCATTTAATGAGTGAACCGGGAAGTGAGGGTTATGCCGCCTCTAAAGGAGGAATTTATTCACTCACCCATGCACTTGCCTTATCGCTTGCCAAGCAACATATAACTGTCAACTCCATCTCACCGGGATGGATACAAACACAAGAATATGAACTTCTCCGCCCCGAAGACCATACACAGCACCCTTCCGGCCGGGTGGGAAAACCGGAAGATATTGCCCGGATGTGCCTGTTCCTTTGCCAGGAAGAAAATGATTTCATCAATGGTGAAAACATAACAATTGATGGCGGAATGACCAAAAAGATGATTTATATAGAATAAATCATCTCTGCCTTTATCTGCATATTTCCTTTTCCATCGCCATTTTTTCCGGCTTCAGCACCTTCTTCCCTATTTAGTACTCGAA
>OGGT01000931.1_pt1 | contig 11454 bp, 10 predicted proteins | sample 1571311 | NCBI WGS metagenome assembly OGGT01 (sample SAMEA2581931, study PRJEB24529) | metagenome | biome: Human gut stool | place: China | collected 2011
AGCATATTTTGACTACTCATGGCAGTGGGCTTACAGAGAAAAATATAAAGAAGCCGGAATTACAGCACTTTTAGGAACAGGCTTTGATCCGGGCGTAACAAGTGTATTCACAGCTTATGCACAGAAGCATTATTTTGATGAGATACACACAATTGATATTCTTGACTGCAACGGTGGTGACCACGGATATCCGTTTGCAACTAACTTTAACCCGGAGATTAATCTTCGTGAGGTATCAGCACCAGGCTCATACTGGGAGGATGGTCACTGGGTTGAGATTCCTGCTATGTCAATAAAGAGAGAGTACAATTTTGAAGGAGTAGGAATGAAGGATATGTATCTGCTTCATCATGAAGAGATTGAGGCACTTGCTGCTAATATTCCGCATGTTAAGAGAATACGTTTCTTCATGACATTTGGACAGAGCTATCTTACACATATGAAATGCCTTGAGAATGTTGGTATGTTAAGAACTGACCCGGTTGAATTCAATGGACAGGAAATTGTTCCAATCCAGTTCTTAAAGGCACTTCTTCCAGACCCTGCTTCACTTGGACCAAGAACAGTAGGTAAGACTAATATCGGCTGTATCTTCACAGGTATCAAAGACGGCAAGGAGAAGAAGGTATATATTTACAATGTGTGCGACCATCAGGAATGTTACCGTGAGGTAGGTTCACAGGCTATTTCATACACAACAGGCGTACCTGCTATGATTGGTACAATGCTTGTTGCAAAGGGACTCTGGAACAAGCCGGGAGTATTCACAACAGATGAATTTGATCCGGATCCATACATGGATGCGCTTAATAAGTACGGTCTCCCATGGGTTGTCGATGAAAATCCTGTTTTAGTAGACTAAAAAGAGAGGTTAATTATGAGATTTGATGAGTTAAAGACACCGGCATATGTAATAGATGAAAAAATGCTTATTCATAATCTTGAGATACTTCATAAAGTAGAAGAAGATACCGGCTGCCACATACTGCTGGCGCAGAAAGCATTTTCAGCATATGCAGAATATCCGCTGATTGGAAAATATATAAGCGGAACTACGGCAAGTGGAATATATGAAGCCAGACTTGGTGCTGAGTGTATGGGAAAAGAAAATCATGTATTTGCACCGGCATTTACTGATGAGGATATGGATGAGCTTGTAAATATATGTGACCATGTTGTCTTTAACTCAGTTTCACAGTTAAAGAAGCATAAAGCCAGATGTATTGAGGCTGGAGTAAGCTTTGGACTTCGAGTTAATCCAGAGTTTTCTACACAGGGTGACCATGCAATATATGACCCATGCGCGCCGGGCAGTAGACTTGGAGTTACTCTTAAGAACCTGGAAGCCGCTCTTAAGGAAGAACCGGATGTGTTATCTGGCATGGAAGGAATACATTTTCATACATTATGCGAACAGAATTCAGACGACTTGGCGGAAACCTTAAGAGTTGTTGAAGAGAAATTCGGATTTCTCATGAAAGATATGAAGTGGGTTAATTTCGGCGGCGGACATCATATAACCCGTGAAGATTACGACATTGAAACTCTTGAAAAATGTATAAGTCATGTGAAAAAGAAATATGATGTACAGGTGTATGTTGAACCGGGGGAAGCTGTTGCACTTAATGCAGGATATCTTGTGACTACAGTGCTTGATAAGGTTGAAAATGGAATAACAACTCTTATACTTGATGCATCTGCAGCGTGTCATATGCCAGATGTACTGGAAATGCCATACACACCGCCTCTTCGTGGTGGATTGAAAATATCGGACATGGAAGATGAGTATGGAATTGATAAGGACATAGAGATTGATTTTGATATGGACGTAAAAGAAGGCATATGGAAACCGGCGAAGAATGGAAGATACAGATACAGACTGTCATCTTATACATGCCTTGCAGGAGATATCATAGGTGATTATCAATTCGGCAGGGAAATCAATGTCGGGGACAGACTCGTATTTGAAGATATGGCTATATATTCAATGGTTAAGAACAACACATTTAACGGAATCCCGCTGCCGGATATTGTAATTATGGATAGTGATGGGGAATGTAAGGTGTGGAAGCATTTTGGCTATGAAGATTTCAAAGGGAGATTATAGATATGGATTATATAAACAGTACTCCGGCAGCAGACGGTTTTCGCATGCCTGCTGAATTTGAAAGACATCAGGGCTGCATTATGATATGGCCAGAAAGACCGGGTTCCTGGGCTTATGGAGCAAAGGCGGCTAAGAAAGCATTTGCACAGATAGCGTCTGTAATCAGTGAAAGCGAGCAGGTATACATGATTGTATCAGAAGGTAGAAAAGAGGAAGCAGCAAAGATGCTCCCGGAAACGGTCAGGCTTGTAGTCATGGATACAGACGATGCATGGGCAAGAGATACAGGTCCTACATTCGTTGTGAGTGGAAATGTGGATACACCATATGAAGCGCGTGATTTGCGTGGAATTAACTGGGAATTTAATGCGTGGGGTGGAACATATGACGGACTGTACGCGGACTGGGACAATGACAACCTTGTAGCCGGACAGTTTATGTCTTATATTGGCTGTCAGGGATATAATGCAGCACCATTTGTTCTTGAAGGTGGTTCAATACATACAGATGGCGAAGGAACAATGCTTGTTACTGAAAGTTGTCTGTTGAGTAAAGGAAGAAATCCACAGCTTAGCAGGGAACAGATTGAGGATAAATTAAAGCAGTACTGCAATGTAAGCAAGATAATCTGGCTTCCCTGTGGAATATATAATGATGAGACTAACGAACATGTGGATAATGTATGCGCATTTACAGCACCAGCAGAGGTCGTGCTTGCATGGACAGATGATGAGAATGACCCGCAGTACGAGATGAGCAAGGCTTGTCTTTCTGTTCTAGAGAATGTAACTGACGCCAAAGGAAGACACATTAAAGTAAGAAAAATGCTTATTCCTAAGAAACCTGTGTGCATAACTGAGGAAGAACTTAATGGCTTTGAATTTGAGGAAGGCGAGGACATGAGAGAAGCAGGCGAGCGTCTTGCTGCGTCTTATGTTAATTTCTATATTGCCAATGACTCAGTCATAGTGCCGCAATTTGATGACGAGGCGGACAGCCTTGCGGTAAATGTGCTTAAAGAAGCATTTCCTGACAGAAAGATAGTCGGGATATATGCAAGAGATATAATAGTCGGTGGAGGCAATATCCACTGTATTACACAACAGATTCCTGTGTAAAATATCTTCAATATTTTACACTCAAGTTTGTGCTTTGCACAAACTTGTGATATGCAGAAAACAGCGCAAGAATGGAGGGATAATATGAGAAATGTAAAGTATGCAGGCATACAGATGCAGTGTTCACGGTCGGTAGAAGAGAACATTGCAAAGGCTGATAAAATGGTTCGTGAAGCGGCAGCTAACGGTGCACAGATAATACTGCTTCCTGAACTTTTTGAAAGACAGTATTTCTGTCAGGAGAGAAATTATGATTATTACGCATTTGCAACACCTGTTGATGACAATCCGGCTGTGAAACATTTTCAGAAAGTGGCAGCCGAGTTACAGGTTGTGCTTCCAATAAGCTTTTATGAAAGAGATATAAATGTGTTCTATAATACTGTTGCAGTTATTGACGCAGATGGAAGTGTTCTTGGAATATACAGAAAAACACATATTCCTGATGACCATTATTATCAGGAAAAGTTCTATTTCACACCGGGAGATACAGGTTTTAAGGTGTGGGATACAAGATATGCGAGAATTGGAGTAGGAATATGCTGGGATCAGTGGTTTCCAGAGACAGCCAGAGGAATGGCGGTACAGGGAGCAGAAATCCTTTTCTATCCGACAGCGATTGGCTCAGAGCCGATTCTTGAGGTTGACAGCATGCCGCACTGGAGAAGGGCGATGCAGGGACATGCAGCAGCAAACCTCATGCCGGTGATCGCAGCAAACCGTATCGGAACAGAAGAAGTAGTTCCATGTGAGGAAAACGGCGGACAGAGATCAGCACTCACATTTTACGGATCCTCTTTTATCACAGACCAGACCGGAGAACTTGTGGCAGAGGCAGACCGCAAGACGGAACAGGTGATCCTTGCAACGTTCGACTTAAATGAAATGCAGGAGAACCGTCTTTCATGGGGAATCTTCCGGGACAGAAGACCGGAGTGCTACGGGGATATCTGTAAATAAAAAAGGACGCATGAAAAACGAAAAAATTTTCATGCGTCCTTTTTTGTGCAATTTGACATCATAATTTTAGTATCCTAATTCTTCACCAATTAAAATGACTTTAATCCTTCCCTGAATGCCACTTCTTCTAGTAATAACGACCTGATTGCAGATACAGTCAGGAGAGAGGCAGTCGGCACAGACTCCGGTGACAGCACATGGTGTCTGCTTGTTCAGACGTACGCAGTTCATAGGAGTAGCGGTTAAGTGGACACGGTCAACAGCTTCTGCAACGTCCTTTGCAACCTTGTTCATTCCGGCAAGAATAATGACATTTTCAGGACCGTAGATCAAAGCAGCGACACGGTTTCCATTACCATCGATATTGACTAATTCTCCATCAATTGTCATGGCGTTGGTGCTCATGAAATAGTAGTCAGCCATCAGTGCGTCGTGGAATATTTTTCTGGAATCTTCCGGCGTCTTACAGACTGCCCGGTCTAAAAACTGAATATCGGCTGAACGCAGTGCATCCATCATGCCGGTTTCCTCTAATGTCATGGAGCCGCCGTGAGCCACGACTGCACCGGATGGCAGGAAAGAAAGTGCCTTTTCTACGGCTTCTTTTGCGGTCGGGCAGTAGTATGCTTCCATTCTTCTTTTTTCAAAATTTTTGATCATGGTATTGGCGAGTGTTTCGTAATATTTTGCTTTTGGTGTCATATGATCCTTCTGCCACTCAAAATATGATTTAATATACTCACATCGAGATAATGTAAACTCTCACAAGTTTTACTTACTGTTTCATCGTGTATGCTTTGGATTGACCAAAATCATATCTACTCACAAGTTCTTGTACACTCCACAGTCGTAAATTCCCGAAATAGCCTTCGGTACATACCTACGTTTGCGTTTATTTATGCAACTTCGTAAGTCGTAGCATCTCTCAAATTAAGTGCAGCATTGAAATCTCTGTCTTCGATATAACCACAGTCACATTGGAAGATTCTGTCTGAAAGTTTTAAGTCTTTCCTGATAGCTCCGCAACAGTGACAAGTTTTAGATGATGGATACCATCTGTCTACTACACGAAGTTCAATTCCGTTTTCCTTGCATTTCGCTTGGAGTTTTGTTCTAAATTCATAAAACTTCTGCGAAGCAACTGCCTTTGAAAGATGTTTGTTCTTCATCATTCCTGATACGTTTAAATCTTCAATCGTTATATAAGATGGTTTGGTTTTCACTATCTCTGCGATTGTTTTGTTGATATAGTCAGTACGGATGTTGTCAGTTCTATGATGAAGTTTCTGTACCTTAAGCCTTTGTTTTTGTATATTTGCTTTTTGAGTGGACTCTCCTTTCTTTAAATTTTCATACTTTCGAGAAAGACTTCTCTGTTCTCGAATAAGCTGTTTTTCAAGTTTCTTTAATTTTGCTGATTTGTTAATGTTCTTATAAGTTTTACCATTAGAAACAATGGCAAAATCCTTTAATCCAAGGTCAATGCCAATTCCTTCATTGGAATTATTGGCTATCCTGTCATTTGGGATTTCTATAAGAACTGAAACATAGTATCTGTCAGCTTTTATTGAAACATGACCGCTTTTAATTGTTATCCGGCATTTTATCTGGTCCTAAACCATACCACTTTCAGTCAAATTAAAAAGGGGCACAGCATAAATTATTCTGATGGATTTTACATCGGATTGCTTTATGCTGTGCCTCTTGTGATATCATAGTGATTGTCACATAAAAAATAGCAGGCCTGCACCCTGGAAAAGTCTGGCCTGCTACTGCTCACATCCACAGGAAAACCTGTGTACATTCACAACACTATGATAACCATTTTTGTTCCAGATTGCAATCAGATTTCTCAATCTTTTTATGATTCTGTTATTTTTGACCTTCAGCTTCACCAGCTGACCTGTTCCTGTTCCCATTCGGCCTGTTTGTCCGTTCATGGATACTACTGGAGGTCTGTTAAGCTACCCTCCGGAACCCTCCGACTCCGCGTCTGCCGGGTGAAATGCTCCGAATGCGGTACTACCCATGCACTTCTTTTGTCCTCCATCGTTCCCTTCTCCCAGATACCTCTTTCCGACCAGCAACGGATCTGCAATGACTACGAAGAAGGACGCAGCGTCAGCATGGTCTGTGAGACCAATCCATCCATTGACGAAAACAACGTCAAATCCATACTCCGAAACTACAGGCTCTGCTGGAGAGAAAAACTGCGTTCTCTCAGGATTGGCCTCGCTCCACTGGCTACTCTGATCCTTTCCTGTTTTTCGGATTATTCATCGCAGTTCATGCAGATACACCGGCGGGTCAACAGGCTTTTTTCCTATACCACATAGCCTTACCTGACAGTGCCTCTATTGTTTCTTACAATAAAGAAAAACTTTAAGGAGGCCTGACTTATGGAACAGGAAAAGAAACAGGCAGTTGCTCTGATGCGTTATTCAGCGATTGCGCCACTCATTACCGGCACCCAGGAAGACTATGAATCCCTGAGTGCTTACTTTCGTACTGCTTCAGCGAAAGGGATCAAGGCACCGGACGGTTCCATCCGGCACTATTCTCCGGGGACTCTGGAAAAATGGTACCTTTCTTACAGAAAATCCGGTTTTGATGCTTTGGTTCCCACCGGACGGTCTGACTGCGGTGTAAGCCGGAAGATTGATGAAGACCTGAAAGAGCAGATCATTTATCTGAAGCATCATTATCCCCGGATGTCCGCAGCTGCGATCTATAAACAGCTCCAGGATAACGGCAGCATCCGCTCCGGCCAGCTTTCAGAATCTACGGTATGCCGTTTTATCAACCAGCTCGTCTTGCAGGAACGTCTGACGAACAATCAGGATATGCGCCGTTATGAACGCCCACATATCAACGAGGTATGGTGCGGGGATTCCAGTGCCGGCCCCTATCTGAAAACCGGAGACGGGAAAAAGCATCGTGTTTATGTGATCGCACTGATTGATGATGCCAGCCGATTTATCCTTGCTGCGGATGTTTTCTTTAACGACACCTTCGTAAATCTTATGTCCGTTATGAAATCTGCTGTTTCCAAGTATGGCAAACCAAAGGTTTTCAACTTTGATAACGGTGCTGCCTATAAGAACAGACAGATGGAACTTCTGGCTGCCCGGATCGGATCTGTGATCAGCTATTGCAGACCTTATACGCCAACACAGAAAGCCAAGATTGAGAGATGGTTCCGCACCCTGAAGGATCAATGGATGGCATCCCTTGATATGAGGGATTTTCATACACTGGAAGAACTCAGAGGGAGTCTCATGACCTTTGTCAGAAGCTATAACCAGCGCCCACATTCCTCATTGAAGGGAATGTCCCCACAGGAACGTTTCTTTCAAGAGCCGGAACTGATCAGCCGCATCCCAGATGAACAAATCGATTCCTCGTTTCTTCTCGAAATCGAGCGCCGGGTATCTGCTGACTCTGTCATTGTGATCGATCAGGTGGAGTATGAAGTCGATTACCGCTTTGCAAAGCAGCGCATCACCCTCCGTTATACACCGGATATGAAGGACATCTTTATTGTGGAAGCTGATGGTTCCCTTACTCCGATCCGCCTTCTCAACAAGCACGACAATGCCTCGGTCAAACGGGACAAAGTGCGTCTGGCAGGAGGTGAAGACTAATGGAACTCACTGCTCGTTATGGTCTGGAATTCAATCCTTTTTTAAAGAATTCCAAAGAGATTCTTTTTGAAGGTTCCGAGTATAAAGAGGCGAAATTTCGTCTGGATTACCTTGCCAGAACTAAAGGTTTCGGTCTTCTTACTGGTGCTCCGGGCCGTGGAAAAACAACTCTGGTCCGTTCCTGGTCCACCGGACTAAACCCATCCCTGTATAAGGTGATTTACACCAGCCTTTCCACCGTTACGGTGAATGATTTTTACCGGAATCTTGCCGTATCCCTGGGCGCACAGTCATCCTACCGAAAGACCGAAAACTTTCACATCATTCAGGAGGAAATCAACCGCCTTGCCTTGGATAAAAAGAAGACTCCGGTCATCATTATTGATGAAGCGAACTATATCAAAAACGCTGTTCTTAACGACCTGAAGATCCTATTCAACTTCGAAATGGACTCCCGGGACCGGGCTGTGATTCTTCTGGTCGGTCTGCCACAGCTGAATAATACACTGCAGCTTTCCATCCATGAACCGCTCCGTCAGCGTATCATCATGAACTACAACGTTGATGGCTACTCAAAAGAAGAAGGCCGTGCTTACATGGAATGGAAACTGAAAAAGGCAGGCTGTACAGCGCCTGTTTTTGATGATGCAGCCATGGAAGCAATCCTGAATGCTTCTGATGGAACAGCCCGCGTGATCAGCAAGCTCTGCAACGCTTCACTTGTAATCGGGCATAGTCAGTCAGCCAACCAGATCACAGCTGACATCGTGATGCAGGCAATCAATGACAGCACCCTTGGTTGAGAAGGCTCCCGCAATTAATTTGCGGGAGTTTTTCTGTCAGGAAAACAATTCGATGAAACAGTTGCTTTTAAAGTGACGGGCATCTCTGTAGGAACTCCAAATCAGCTCGAAATAATCTGCCGGATGGAGCATCGTTTAATTTGCCGGACAACACTCTATCAGATTTCCTTCCGGATCAGCAATATAGCAGGTTCTCTGTCCCCAAGGTTCAAGTTCCGGTTCAAGCACAGATGTTGCACCATTTTCCACAGCCTTCTTGTATGCCTCGTCCACCTCTTCAAAAGTATCAACATATAGAGCTATTTCATAATGACCATTTAGACCATTGATATACTCATATCGCCGGTTTGTCATCTTCTCAAAATCGTTCCGTCCATACAGTAAAAAAGTGTTCCGTCTTTCACAAGATAAACATTGGAAGTATTCTCTTCTTCCTTAATTTCAAATCCGAGAACATCCTTGTAAAAACGAATCATCTTTGCCATATCATCAACAAACAACCCAAAACCGTCTAATCTCATTTTCCTAATCCTCCATAGATTTTTAATATTTCCTCTGCATTCCTGCGAATAATGTCCCGCACTTCTTCCGGCTCAAGCACCTCAGCCTTTGCTCCAAATGTCATAAGCCATGTCACAAGGTTTTCCATATCCGTATAGTCTGCTGAAAAGAGCAGCCTTCCATCGTCTGTTTCTGTAAAGCAGTTCGCTCCAAATTCTTCAACCAACCGCCACTTCACATCTGGTGTGAAAAGAGCTTTTACCTTTATCCCACCCGGAAATATCTTCTCATTTGACAAATCCGGCATTGGTACATCTCTGCACAGAAATCCACGGTCTGTTTCAACAACACAATCCATACGGTTCAACTTAAACAACCTGTAATCTTCACGGTCTAAACACCAACCCCATACATACCAGCTTGACCACCTAAAAACCAGATAATACGGTTCTATCCTTCGGTTGCTGTCTCCGGATGGGGCATAATACATAAACTGTATGGTATGCCTGTTTTCTATTGCATTTTGGATTACCTCGATCTTCGGGGCAAGAGAGCCTTTATACCATGAAGACAAATCAATCAACATAGAGTCTCTTCCACTGATGAACTCTGATGATCCGGTCAGGATTTTCTCCATCAACCGACCATAGTATCGGTTCCCACTCACACTGTCAAGACTCCTCAGCCCCGCAAGGATCATCTGCATATCTTTGGATGTTAAAATTGTCCTATCCATACGATATCCGTCCATAATACTAATACCACCACCGGTTCCCTGTGCTGTCCTTATTGGAATACCTGCTTTGCAAAGGTCTTCAATATCCCGGTTTATTGTCCTGCGGGATACCTCAAATTTTTCTGCCAATTCAGGCGCTGTTGTCTTTTCTTCCTGCAGTAAGATTGACAATATCCCAATAAGCCTATCTATCTTCATAATTTCCACACTCCATACATATCATATCTAACATAACACGACAACTATATGTCATGTTTATTATATCCACGAAAAATTTTTCTGTATACAATAGAATGCACGCTCCGCAAACATTCTATTGTCATGAATTAGCCTGCATCACTAACAATAGTATACCTCTTATCAGGCTCATAAACCACTTTTTCTCTTTCTCAATCATTGGGGTTCCTATCCAGAATAATATCACCTTATCACAGATACTTCTTCACCTGCTCTGCCGCTTCCTCCATTTTTACCTGTGTCTGAAGCGTCTTGTCACGGGAAGCCACCTCGACGACTCCCTGTTTCATATTTCTCGGGCTCACAATAACACGGAGCGGGATACCGAGCAAGTCGGCATCGGAGAACATGACACCGGCACTCACGGTTCTGTCATCATAAATAACCTCGATCCCCATCTCCTGCAATTTCTCATACAGATCATCCGCAAACTTTCTGACTTCCTCATTGTCCGCTCTTACCGCACAAAGATGAACCTGCCACGGCGCGATCGATTTTGGCCAGATCGGTCCGTACTCATCATGATGTGCCTCGCAGACAGCGGCGGCAAGTCTGCCGACACCAATGCCATAACAGCCCATGATTGGTGTTTTGCTCTCTCCGTTCTGATCCACATAAGTCATCTTCATGGCTTTCGTATATTTATCTCCAAGCTGGAAGATGTTTCCGACCTCGATTCCTCTGGAAATACGGATCGTCTTTTTTCCGCATTTCGGGCAGATACCGCCCTCATATGCCTTTGCAAAATCATGATATTCTGCATCCGGCACATCTCTTTGCATATCAAGTCCCTTATAATGGTACTCGTCCTCATTTGCACCACAGGAAAGGTTATTTCTGTTTTCTAATGATCTGTCATATAAAACGATGGCATCTCCATTTATTTTCAGTCCGACCGGTCCGATATAACCTGCGTTTAATCCGCACTCTTCGGTGATGATGGCTGGATGTATCTCATCTTTCAAATAGTTGACCAGTTTTGTCTCATTAATTTCAAGATCGCCGCGGATAAATACGACCACATAGGTGTCATCCAAATTTTTCTGGTATACAACTGCCTTACAGGAATTGCAGGTTTCATCCCCGAAAAATTTACAGATATCCTCGATCGTATGAATGTCCGGCGTATGCACTTTTTCAAGTTCTGCGGACACTGCATCTCTTGCTATATCAGAGATATTTTCTGCCGCTTCCATATTTGCGCGGAAATCACATTCATTACACAGCACGATAGAATCCTCACCGACCGGGGTAAGAAGCATGAACTCATGGGAAAGGCTTCCACCCATCATACCGGAATCTGAAGCCACCGATACGACCTCCGGGATGCCTGCTCTCTCAAAAATAC
>OGGT01000935.1_pt1 | contig 11395 bp, 17 predicted proteins | sample 1571311 | NCBI WGS metagenome assembly OGGT01 (sample SAMEA2581931, study PRJEB24529) | metagenome | biome: Human gut stool | place: China | collected 2011
AAGCCGATCAAGCCAAACGCCCGTGCAGCTATCAAAATCGTTCAGATTTTCCAGACTCCCAAGGAACAAAGAGGCATTTTCGTACTCCGGCGCAACAGCCCAAATGATACCGTCCAGATTTGACATTTTTTCGACACTGAGGGGCGTTTCTTTTAGGACTTCATAACCCATCAGGACACCCCCTTGCTGGAAAACTGTAAAATCCATTTTCCGTCCGAATTCTTTCGATAGATTGCAGGCGGGGCAATAATTCTGGCGATGCTCCCCATCTCACAATCTTCAGGTAGGTCCTTCAGATCATCTACGGTGTCGCAGATATAATCACCCAGTTTGCTTTCTTCAAAGGATTCCAGCTGAAACTGCATTGGCAGCTTACCATACATTTCCTTGTAAGCGTCAATCATGCTTTCACCACCCGGATGCCGCTCATGCTAATGATGGGCTGCTGATTGATTTGAACTGGTACTATGCCGGTCAGCATAGAGCTATCGAAAACCGTCTCAATTTCAGGCTTTTCGCTCAGCAAGCCCCGGATTTCGATATAATCAACACCGGACACGTTCTCCATAATAGGACGAATGAATTTTTGCAAGCGAATCGTTGCGCCTGCCGAAAGATTTTCCTCCATCAGCAAAGATTTGATTCTCGCTGCATAATCATCGTCCAGCCCGCCAGAACTCGTAACCGTAATAGAAAGCAGTAGATAAACGTCATTCACGCGAGTGAATTCCAAATACTGCCGATTGCCGTTTACATCGGTAGCGTAAGCATAATGCTTTCCGTATGCACGGATGCCACCCGCCTTGTTCTTCCAAATGATATTGGCCACGTCTTCGTCAGTGCCGCCCTGAACCACGATTTCAATGCTGTGCGGTGGTCTACCCGCTGCATCGGTCGTATCATTGTAATTTTCGTATCCAGCCGCAAAGGTCACGCCCTCCACATCGCTGTATAAAAGCGAAACGATGCTTGCAACCGTGCCGGTTCCGCGGCTTGCGACACGGTTTGTATAACTTGTTCTGGCCTCGGCGTCTGTCTGGGTCAGCCGACCCTTAATCGGCGTGATATCATTGGTGCAGGCTGTCCAACCGTCCACGGTAGTAACAATCTGTGTGATAACACCATCAGCCAGCACATAGCTGCCATATTCCGCACTTTCAAACTGGATATTGCTGGTCACTTCCGTAACCGTAATGTACTTGCACAACGTTGCCGAAAAGCTGTCAGCGGCGCCCGATGCAGTCAAAACGATTGAATGTTCTCCTTGATCGTCAGTTTCGTCCGAAACAGTGATGCCGAACTTTACCAAGGCATCAAAGGACTGGACAGCCGCAAGCATCTGCGAGTACGCATCGTCATACGAGGACACGGTCATTTTCTTTGTGACGCTGGAACTTTCTGCATAGGCTCCAACTTCTCCGCTGGTCGCATTGCGAGAAACGCCAAAATCAAACGTAAAGGTTCCTGCAATGCTTTCAATCGGACGAATCGCCAGCTTTCTCCAGTTTGCACTGGAGATTATGGATGCACTGACCGCCTGAAAAGTACGTTGCGGTCTGCTGCTCGACTGAATCAAAGCGCCAACCGGAATGACCGTTCCCTCTTGGCCAGTACAAGAGATAAAATACTTAGTTTTGGCCTGTCCAATGCGGCTCCCCCCGCCCACCTGCATCACGTTATCTAACGCAACGCCGCAGGCCGTATTGGGGAAAAGCTGCTGATATGCAGCAGCATAAGCCTCCCAGAGTTCTGCCGGGGCATCCGCAAAAATTGTAAACAAGACGTTCATCACGCTTTGCGGGTTCTCCGATGGGTCAACTCCGACCTCGTCTTTAAACCTTTTGCAGATGTCGGTGTAAATTTCATCCAGTCGGCGCATTTGAAAGCCCTTATCCGTCACTCCGTAGTCCGACATGGGACAGTTCCACCTCGCTTTCTATTTCTCCTTCGGTGGTGGTCGCGGTAAAAGACGCTCGGAGCGTTCTGGTCTTTGCATCCTTTATAAGGTTGATGGTGCCCACCCCTGTTACGCCATCAACGGCAAGGATTTGGTCTCGCAGGGCCTTCTCGATCAAGGCTCGATTCGGAACCTTCACAAGGATTGTTTCAAAGTAAGGCGTGCCCATAGCGGTATTGAACACCCATTCTCCTTTGATCCAGCGCAGACGAATTTGCACACCCTGCCGAACGGCATCGATGATTTCAAAATCGCCGGTTTCGTTGATGTATAAATCACCATCAGCAGCAAGCGCAAGGTCTTTCAATGCCATTACTGCGGACCTCCTGTCTTTCCGTGTACGCCAGCATGGGTATGCGTATTCATTACGATGCCACCAAGTACCAGCGTGCCAGAAATGTTCACGTTTCCTTGCACCTGAATGTTGCCTTTGATTTCCGTATTGCCGGTAACATCAAGCAACGGAGTGGTAATTTTGGTACTGCCATCCGTCACCTCGATGTTAGAACCGCCTCTTTGAACAAAGACGGAACTGTCTTTCAAGGTTATGGTTGTGTCTTGCTTTTTCAGTTCGATGCAGTCTTTCTTGACCGTGATGGTCGCAGTCGGCGCAAAAACAACTGCTGCGTCCTCACTTCCGGCACGCTTAACCTGCTCGCTAGACGATGCAGGCAAGCCCGGAAGCAAGGTTGCATTGGATAGGTCCCACTTCAAGTCTGTTCCAGAGCCGCCCTCTCCGAAAATAGCCACACATCCATCCCCGGAATGCACAGGAAATGCAAACCCGATTGTGCCGCCTGCTCCGGTAGGCATCAGGATGGCCGTGCCCGAAATTTTAGGGTAGGGTACTTCCCTATCATCATCGGTCGTTACTTTCAAATCCGGCGTTAATTCAGCAGTGAAGTTTTCGGACACGTTACCGACCTTAGCAGGTGCCGAGGTGTGGATATTATCCCTTTGGTTCTGTTCGACTAAAATCACAATTGCATCGCGGAAGTCCTGATCCACGCTACTTCACCTCCACAAACTGCCCAACGCATTGCCAATCGTCGCCCTCCGTATCGCCGGTGAACCTGATTTTTGACGCTCGGTAGTTCCCCTTGTACTCTCTGGATTCCACTTTCACATAATCGTCAATCTGAATATGGCCATTTAGGCAATATGTAACTTCAATGCCTTTTTTGGCCTTTCTTTTGGTCGTATTAGAACTCGCGTTCTTGCTCGTTGAAGATTTGCTACTGGTCGATGCGGATTCAAAGAAAGGCTTCGGTGAACCAATCATACCGGAATCAGCCGAAAGGACATAAGCCGCCATCGTTAGAGGTTCATCCAGAGCACATATTTGAACGATTCCGTTTTGAACGCTCCAGCGAAGCTTGCTTCTATCGCACAGCCGCCCGATAAGCGTCTTTCCTGTGCCAACAAAAGCAAAATTCTTAAAGTCGATCATTTTAGCCTTGGGAGAAAGCTTAACTTCGCACCCCATTTCTTGAGCAACATCCCTGACGATTTTTTCTCCGTTCACAACACCCGAATAACTCAGGCTCACCGTTGTATCTCGTGCGGATGTAAAGCTATCCACAAACTCAATTGTGGTCTGTCGATCCGCGTTGTTTGTTTCGGTTTCAAAACACGTCAGAGAACCGCCCATAATAACAGGCAGGTCATCGCCATATCCAGCACGCAGTTCAATCAGGCAATCTTCCTGCTCCAAAAGGCGCAATGTTTCATCCGCCAGATTCCAAAGTGTGATTTTTCCTGTATTAGAACTTGAACTATCGCCAATTTCACAGGAAAAGGAACATCGGATAACCCTCTTCGTTTTTTCGTTAGGCTTTCCGATTTCGCGGCCAACAGAATTATTTTTCCCGATTCTTACTCGGTACTGTCTATCCCAGATGTCCATCTGTTACACTCCAAGCTGTTTTGCAGGAAGGTATAACAATTTTGCCTTTCCATCAACAAAATCATTGCGGCCAATTGTTTCCTGCTCCGTTTCAACGCCAAGAACGCCCGGCGGACCTCCTTGGGTTTGATAGTAGAAATTCCAAATCGTCCCCGGCACGAGCCGCGCCATGCCGAGGATAGTATTCATTTCTGCGTCATATATACTGAGCATCCAAAAGCCACCGTATGCGTTCCATGTCAGCCGGAGATTGTAGTACACTTCATCAAGGTTCACGCGCATGATGGAATCGTTTCGGTCCGGCACAGAGATTTCATAGTATTCCAAATCCATCGCCTATACCTCACTTAAACAATCCTATGGCTTTTGCCCCAGAACAAAGAATACTGCTGCGGGAAGAAGATTTTCCGCTGCTGGAAGATTTTGCCGTGGAGGTGCTCTTCTGGCTCGCACCGGTATTCTTTTTAGACGTTCCTCCGCGAGCGTACTTTATGCTGATATTGGCAGTTTCTGTCGAATTGATAGACACCTGCTTCAATTTCAGTTCAATACGTTCGCAGTTACTTTCCTCTTTTGGGAACGTCACGCTCTCGATGCAGACATTCTCATAGCTGTCACCGCCGGCCGTAAAGGTCGTTGGTGTTCTTTTCTCCCACAACTGCCGCAACTCCTCGACAGCACTCTGTACCCGGCTCGATGATGCCGGGTGCCGGTCCGCCCATGTAATCGGCGCGTTAGAAATCACCGCTGTGACATCAAGCGTCACCGCTTCCAGACAGATGTGGTCACTGGCGCTATACCCTTCTTCCGTTGGGTAGTCCGGGATCTTGCTGGACAATGTTTCCGGGCGTTTGATGATAGCATCGAATTCAAAATCTCCCAAGCGTGCGGGCTGTGTCGCTTCCATCAGACATCACCTCCCGTAATTAAGCGCATGCGTCAAATCTTTCGTAGATTGCGAGGACTGCGAACTCGCGGTAGACTGCAGTTTGGATGCGGCATTGCGATCAGACACTTGGAACGTGTAGCTTTGTCGGTTTTCCTGTTTTACAGTGATGTTTTTGGTGTTAGTAGTTTGAGCAATTGGCCGCTGCGATGCCGTTGTCGTAGATACCGGCCTTCCCCCCGAAATAAACGCGCTGGCAGCATTTCTGCTTGCGGCAGCGCCCCCAGAAGAAGCCTGCGCCCCTGTCGGTGATTTTCCATTGCTTGTGCGGCCGCTGCCACCAGAGGACTTCCCGCCTCCCATGCCTCTAAAACCAGACGAATTCTTATCAGGACCGTCCCCTTCATCGGAATCATCGGTATCATCACCATTTCCACCGGTAAAGAAATTTTTTACGCCGCTCCACAGATTCTTAGCCCAGGTGATTTTATCACCGAACCAGTCAAAGAATCCTTTCAGCCAATCCCAGATTGCCTGTGCGCTTTCTTTCAATGGCTCCCATGTTTCGCCAAATGCAGCGCGTCCTAAACCGTTCAAAATATCGAGGAAATCTTGCCACAGTTCCTTACAGCCTGTCAGGAATTGCGTCCAATCTCCGGTCTGAAAGCCCGTAATCAAGCCAGCCAGAAGGTCGAACAGATGCCCGCCCAGTGTTATGATGTCCGCGGTCAGGTCAACCAGTCCTTGCCAAAGGGCTTGCAGAACAACTAAAATCGAGCCTTTGTGCTCCTCCCAGAACCGTCCCAGCGAATCAAGAGCGTCTCGGCCAAACTGCTTTGCTCCCTCGAAGAACGCACTGATTTTCTCTCTCAATGCGTCAACATCAACACCAGCCTCGCTCAGGAGCCGCCCAAAGACGCTATCGCCGCCCTGCAGGAAGGTAAAAACATCTTCCAGCACAAGGAACAGCAAGAGCCATTTTGCGGCCGCAAGGGCAGTTTGCAGATTAAATCCTTGCAGGAGTTTCACTGCGCCCGCTAAGAAAGACAAAATCTTGCTTCCGTTGGTTGCAAGGAACAGAGCTGTGGCGACCATCACGATCAGCTTCAGCAGCTGTTCTACGCCGCCAAGTTTCTCGGCAATATTTTTCAGCCACGAAGTCAGCCGTTGTGCTTTTCCTATCAGGAAATCGCTTATGGTTTTTATTGCTTTGCCAATACTGGTTGTGATGCCAAGCATGTCATCTGCGCCTGCAAGCCAAAGCCCCCACTGATTTCTGACATAAGTAAGAGCGTCCCCGATGCCGAAACCGAGTTCATCAAAGTTCTTTTGAATGTCGCTTTCCGCCGCAAAGAACGCTTCTTTCAGTTGCTTTGCGGAAAGTTTTCCGCTCTCTGCCAGATTTTGAAGTTGCTTTTCGGACACTCCCATTGCAGACGAAATGGCTTTCACCACCTCTGGGGCAGCTGTTTTCAAGTTGGAAAAGCTAGATTTGTCCAGCTTGCCCGAAGACATAGCCTTTTGCAGTACGCTCATGGTGTTGTCAAGATTTGCTTCTCTGCCGGAGCCTTTTTCCAGCTTTTCGACAAGCGAAACAAACTTCACAGCATCATCAACTGGGAACAGCTTACTGTTCAGCTGCACCAGCTTTGTCACATCTCCGGCCATGACCCCGTATTCTTCACGGCAATCCTGGGCCCCTTGCAGAATCTTCTGCTGGATATCCGCTTGGTCTCCCATCTCACGGGTTGCCCCGCGGATGGTATCGTTGATACTGCCAAATTCCTCTGCAAGACTAGCAAGCTTAGTAAAGGAAAAGACGATGCCGATTGCGCCAAGTGCTTTAGCCGCAAAGCTTTTTACTTCGCTGATAGCGCTTTTTGCGTCATCAACAGAACTTTTATCGACCTTGAACAGAATTTGATTGACGAACTTTCCGATTACAGTTTCCTTTGCCGCCACTTATGTATCCCCCCTTCTGTCCTCTTGGCTTTTGGCGTACTCAATGTCCCGCTGCATCATAATCAGGTCGTAAAGTTTTAGCATTTCATCCAGATTATAAACATAGGTCAGTTCGTACATCGAAGCCACTCGCTCGCGAATCAGGGTATACATAATCCATTCAAGGTTTGTTACTCTGTCGTTGTCGAACTCTCCGTACTGTTCGAGCTGCCCGCATGGCGCACTTTGAAAAGGCGTCCAAAGAGGGTGCTCGCATCGCTGAAAAAACCGCTGAAGTTCAGACGAACAACTTCAGCACAAAGGGTAAGCATGCCAGCAAGGTACTGACAGAAGATTTCGTCATAAGCATCTTCGTTCATGACTTCATAAACCCCATTTTCTGGATTCAGAACGCGCACATTGCTGTGGCTCAGCAGCAGCTCATTTACCAGCTTGCTCAATGTTCTGCCGTCAATGCGGCCAAGTGCCTTGACCAGCGAATCTTTGTCCATGTCCATCCCTTCAAACATTTCCATGTGAATGGCATCCTTGTCGTTGCTTGCAACCGAAACGGTGCCCAGAATGGGAAGAATGATGGATGCGACATCGCCAAAAATGTAGGTGGCATCCTTGGCACCGAACGGGCGAATCTTAAACTGGTATTCACCAACCGTAATGTCGCGCATTTCCATGCGTTTCATTTTCATATCAGGTTTCCTCCTTTCAGTTCTTCGGCTCCATCTTGCCAACAGCCCGCAGCGTCCACTCCTGATTCTGGCCGGTCTTACCGTAAGCGCACGGGGCAGGCTTGGAAACCCATGCCTTGGGCGCCGTAAAATCTGGGTTAGAACCCAGATCTTTGATTTGCATATTGAAAAGGCCGCTGCCCGGGGTCTGCTTGTTATTGTTGTACTTCTTCAGCAGCCAGTTGTTTGTTTTGGAACCGTACTGCAGAACCAACTTGATTTCATAGCGAGGATCATCCGGAATCGAAATGACCACTTCGCCATCTGCACCGGCTTCATCCGTCACACCATCGCCCTGCGGAGTAATGGTAATAAAGCCATCCTCCGTAAAACCAGACGCGATGTGAATGCCCATGGTGCACAGAACGTTTTTCGGGGAGTAAACGGTTACATCTCCACGCATTTAGCGGTTCTCCTTTCTCAGTAATTCAGTGTGCCGCCAATTTTCGCGGCGATCAGGGCGCCTGCCAGCTGTGCTGTCCATGTCCCACCGGTAAGACGGCGGCTCTTACGAGTTGCGGCATCCAAATCGGCCGCACGCGGCACGGTGACGGTATATGCACGAGACGCTTCCCCATCATCGGAAGAAGCATCCTGTACAATGCCGCCGGCACGCACGCCCTCTTCCAGCGCATCGATGACCGCGTTCTGCACCAGCGCAATTCCCTGATCGGTATACGGCACTTTGGGCAAGCCCAGAAGCAGGTTCAGCACCTTGGACTGAATTTCGGTCTTCAGCCAGTCACGGAAACGAATGGTGTCGATCCACTCGCCACCGCTCACCTTGCCACCTTGCACCATGGCTTTGCTGCCAACAGTTGTGTAGTACGAGATATTGCGTGTTTCCAGACTTGCAATATCCGTGGTGGACAGTCCCTGTGCAGACACCATAGAAAGGGACTTAAAGCACCACTGCTCACTGCCCGGGTCATAGGAAAGGAACCGGGAAGCGTAAGCACAGTTCACGCAGTCGTTCTCGGCGGTAGCGTGAATGATCGCAGTGCGAAGCATCGCATCCGATACCGGAGAGGACGAAATGCCGGTCGTCTCGCAGATACACAGCTTTTCATTGGCTTCTGTCCAGTCGGCAATGCTCTGGTAGAAGTCCTCCTTGATGCCCGCCGGGCAGATGCAGTACCAGCCCGGCATACCGATGGCTCTGTCAAGAGTCACATCCACCTTTTCGGTGGAGCCGCTGGACAGCTTCTGCACCGCAATCATTACCGCGGGCGGCTTCGGTCCAAACACCTTGCTGGCACCAATGTACACAGGATCGTCCGCTGCGAATCCGGCGCTCTTGAGGTCCTGCAAGCTCGCATAACCGGCAACATCAGGTGTAACGCGACCGCCAGGGGCTTTAGGCAGAGGGCCGACAATGAGGATGGTGTCATAACCACCATCAATGGACATCGCTTCGGAGATCTGGATATTGACCTCAACGATTTTGTCGATATTCATGTGGTTTCGCTCCTTTACTCATTTCGGATTTCTTTTTTGACTTCGACTTCGTCAAACCATCCGGCTTCCATGTCTGCAGCTTTTTTGGATGCTGCACTGGCATGGTCTTCCGAATACTCGCCGTCAATCGGAGCCAAGGCAGCGTACTCCTTAGTACGCTGCACAAAATCCACATAAAAAGAACAGCGCGCCCTCTCTACGCCGGGCGCGCTGTTATGGATCGGTTCAGGTGACCCTTCCGTGCATACCGTGATATTCATGGCGCGCATTTTGTCACCTGCGTATTGGCTATCAAAGAACTGAATAGCTTGTTCAAGGTCGTCCACGACCGTTGACAAGCCAACTTTTTTCACCCCGGCAGCATGCTCCGTCTTGCTCTCGGTGACCAGTTCAGCAGAAAACGGAATGCGCTTGCATTTTTCCTGCCAAAGAATCCCGTTCTTGACGTACTCAAACGCGTTCACCAGCTCGATGCGTTCAAAGTCGAGAACGACATACGGAAGCGGTGGACGAACGGAATTGGGATAGCTGTAAATCACTGTGCAATGAGGGTACAGTTCCACAAACATGAGCCGAACCGCCTCGCGGCACTCAGCTGGTGTCATTGGCAATCTCCCCTTTCTCGCCCTCAACAGCTTCAAACTCTGATATCCAGTGCTTCAGGATGGTGTTTCCCCAGTAGATGGACGACTTGCAGGCGTACCACTGCCCCATGTAAAGCAGACGATCTCCCGTTGTCTGTTTATCCGGTTCCGTAGGAAGAAGCTGGACATCACTATACACAGTCAAAACGCCGGTCGTAGAGCGGCCAGAAGCATCGTCCTGATTGCGGCGCGTTTTGGCCTGCACATCAAGTGGAAGCTGCATATCCGAGTAAGTTGTTTCGGCTGTGCCACTGTCCCAGCTGGTGCCCTTATAGCGGCGCACAGTGTACATCTGCTTAAAGATGTTCATTTCTTTCCTTTCTTGATAACGTACTGACAGTTCTGACGCAAGGCGCCTGTATCAATCAGGGGCTTCGTGGAGCTCTTCCCTTTAATATGCACAGGCACCGGGCCTTCCTTGCCATATTCGTTCATCATCCAGCCGCCCTCGATGGTGATGGGCGCGTTGGGTGCCCATTCCTCATCTTTGATTGCATCCTGAATCATGGACTTTGCCTGAGAACCAATCGCATTGGAAACCGCATCAGCTGTTTCCAATGAGGACAAAGCCTTCTGCGAAAACTCTGATAGTTCTTCCGAGTGCTTTTTGATGGTGTCCATAAAGGGACGGGCAGGAATCATCACCGACCCGTCTTTGTGGAGGGTTCCGTAGTGGTTCCAGTAGGCGACCTCGGCCAGCGATGTTTCATCGTCAGCCGCCTTTTGGTCTGCCTGATACCCAACCTCTATGGTCACATTGGACAGTTCGTTCAGGCGCTCCATCGCCGCTCTTCCCTCTGGCGTCAGGTCAAGGCCGATGTCATTGGCTATCGCCATGGGCAGGTCTCCTTATCGAATCATGATAGGCACGATATGCCGGTTCCGAATCGAAATAAACTGCAAGCCGTAGGAAGTAAGCTGGTACTCAGCATCTCCGGTGGCCCCGGCGGTGCTGGTGGCAAAGGATATGCTCACGCCACCTTCGGATACGCTGGCAAGACGCCCAGTGTTTGCAATGGTTCCAAGGGAGTTATCGCCATTGCCTGCCATTTTCATAGCATGACACACCAAAAGCGCCACTGCCAGATTATAGTCCGCGCCGAATTTTTTCTGCGAAATAACCGGTGCTTGCAGACCGATCCAGAACGAAATGTCATCGTCCGGCATAGCCTTAAACTCAGCACCCACGATCTTTACAATTTTGGTGATTGCGGCCACATCGACGGCATCCATCAGGATTCAGCCTCTGCGGAGGCATCGGAAGCAGGCTCCTGTTCTGCCTTGGCCTTGCGCGCCTTCTTCTCCTGCACCTCCTGCATCAGCCCCATGCTGATATAAAAGCCAACAGTGTCAGCAAAGGTTTCGCCAACTTCTGCAGTATCGCCCGGCAGCATGGACGCATCGCCGATACAGATGGGCTTCACGGAAATGTTTTTGATCTTCATGGGGTGTTACTCCTTTCTTACAGGCCGTAGACCAGACAGGCGGACAGCGGATAAGGAATCATCATGCCTGCATCGCGGCCCTCGCAGTTGATAACGATTTCCAGATTGCGATCCTGCGGCGCGTGCTGAAGGAAAGCCATGGGAACCTCGTGGGACATCTTGTCCGGGTCTTTGGTGTACAGCAGGCCGATGTTCTTGCCAGTGCTGTTGTAGTCCTTGTTGCCCTTGGACAGTTCGCCAGCAACTTCCCAGTTCTTAATCTGGGGAGTGTGATCCTTGATGTAGGACAGAACGGATTCGCCGGTGCCATCGATGCGGCGCAGGTTCAGGCTGGTGTACAGGTCGTTGGGCATGACCCAGCTGTCCGGGTGCTCCACATTCTGGGTCAGGGTGTCGATGTAGTTCAGGATGC
>OGGT01000936.1_pt1 | contig 11390 bp, 9 predicted proteins | sample 1571311 | NCBI WGS metagenome assembly OGGT01 (sample SAMEA2581931, study PRJEB24529) | metagenome | biome: Human gut stool | place: China | collected 2011
AAGAATTAAAAAAAACAAAACAGAAGCTTACAAATTATCTTGCACAGAATCAGCGTTAGCATTAGTAAGGGGTATGCTCATGAAATTATATGTGTTCACTAAGAAAGATATAGATAGATTCTTGATAGAGTGCAATTTTACACCGGTGGAACGCAGCGACTACCGCGTAGGCGTACCAAAACACAAGACTTATAAACTGATTTTAAACAGTGACGATGCAGAATTTGGCGGAAGCGGCAAAGAGCGTCCGGTAAATTATAAATCTGTGTCGAAGGAATGTGATGGAAGACCATACTCGTTTGCATATCCGCTTCCGGGCTTTGGTGTGGCAGTATTCCGCTATTAAAAACTGTATAAAATAGCAGAACAGCGTTTGGAATCGTATCGAAAAACTTAATAAATGTGCTGATGTATCCGATATATACATCAGCTATGGATGGCGCAGATATTTCAGGGAAGTGAAAGTATGCGCCATTCTTTTGTCCTGATATAACCGGATTGGTCAGATATAACTGAGTGAAAAGCAGAAATCAGGCAAGGAAAAACTGTACGGAAAGTATGTAAGAACAGAAATGACAAGGAGAGTCGGATCATGAGAATAGATAACCAACAGCAGCAGAATAAGGGCGTGATGGATTTAATGCCGCAGACAGGCGCCGTGGAAGAAAAAAACGGAATTCAGATGTTTGCGGATGCGGTAAAGACAGAGAGTAGTAAAAAATCTGCAGGAACTACGTCTTTTCAGGCAAAAGAGGTTACTTATCTGAATCCGGCAAAAGAAGAGAAAAAGACGGTCATAGATGAAATAGAGCAGTCCGGTTCCATGGATGCAGGCGAGCGAAAAGCACAGATGGCTGTGCTTGCGGAAACTACTTCACCGGAAGATTATGAAAAAATGCAGGAGGATGGCTTTTCGCTGGATGATACCACGAGCAATAAGATTGTGACCGTGACGGATAAGATCAAAGCACAGCTGGCAAAGGCGGGGGTGGATATTTCTAAATTTGGAGATGATCTTGATCTCGAACAGCTTGCACAGATCACGGGCAGTCCGGAACTTGCAGTTCAGATCGCAAACAGTCTGCGGGAAGCGGATCTGCCGCTTGCGGATGATAATTTTAAACAGATCGCAGAGACAGTAAATATGGCGGATTCTTTATCCGCATTGGATGATGGCGCTGTAAAATATCTGATTGATAATCGGTTAGAGCCTACGGTGCGAAATATATATTTTGCTGAGCATTCTGCAAGTGCAGGCTATATTCCGGCAGAACAGCAGGATATTTCGTCCTTCCTTCCACAGGTGAAAAACGTGATCGCATCAGCAGGACTGGAAGTAAATGATGATACCATTGCAACCAGTAAGTGGATGTTAGAAAATGATATACCGCTGACGAAGGAGAATCTTACTTATGCACAGGCTCTGCGCCAGACGGGACTGACCACGGGGGCAGAAGATATTGCCGCACTTGCAGCAGAGGCGGTCAGCGAAGGGAAAAGCGCACAGGATGCGGTGATCCTGTCCGGCTATACATGGATGGAGCAGGCGAAAGACGCTGTGGATACCGTAGAAAATGCCACGGATGAACAGTTTAAGGGAAGCTGCGGCAAACCGGACATCGGGAACTGCGGCATCAGAAAGCCAGACGGTGGGAACTGTGGCATCATCTGAAGCTCAGAGTGAGGATGCAGCGCAGAGCATTGCGAACGAGAGTTATACCCCAAAAGGGCAGCAGCTTCTGACGGCACGCAGACAGTTAGAAGAAATTCGTCTTGCAATGACGGTGGAAGCAAATTACCGTCTATTAAAACAGGGGGTTTCCATTGACACCGAGCCGTTGGTAAAACTGGTGGAACAGCTGAAGGATCAGGAAAATGCATATTATAAAAATCTCCTGATATCTGAAGGTGTGGATGTGAACGACGAGCAGGTGGAACTTTTTAGAGAGGTCGATAAAAAAGTTTCCGATATGCGTTATGTTCCGGCATATGTGCTTGGAATGAAAGATGCCGAGGTGTCGACGATCAATGGTGTCCATAAAGCCGGTATGGAACTGAAAAGTTCTTTTGAAAAGGCAAGTCAGCAGTATGAGACCCTGATGACAGCACCGAGAACTGATCTGGGGGATTCCATCCAGAAGGCATTCCGTAACGTGGATGATATTTTAAACGACCTTGATATGGAACTGACGGATGAAAACCGTCGTGCGGTTCGGATTCTTGGATATAACAGTATCGAGATCACCCAGGATTCTGTGTTTCAGATGAAAGCAGCAGATGAAGAAGTGCAGCGTGTCTTTAAAAATATGACTCCGGCGGTTGTCACACAGATGATAAAACGCGGGATCAACCCACTGGAAATGGATTTTACATCGTTAAACCAGGAGGCAGAGAACATTAAGAGCGAGGAGTCTGGTAGGGAGGATAACCGCAGATTCAGTGAATATCTCTGGAAAATGGAACAGAATCACGAAATCAGTGAGGAGGAGCGAAGCTCTTATATAGGAATCTATCGTCTGATCCGACAGGTAGAAAATACAGATGGTGCAGCAATCGGTGCACTGATACAGCAGGGATCGCCCCTTACGATGAAAAATCTTCTGACAGCTGTGCGGTCTGAAAAACGCAGCAATAAGATGGATTATTCTGTAGATTCTGATTTTAATGGCGTATCCGGGATATCCAATGGCAGCTCGATTACGGATCAGATTGAGGCAGCCTATCAGAATAACTGCTTAAAAGATGCTTCGGAATTACTGACACCGGAGCGTGCGAAAGTGTTGTTTGATCAGGATTCTGACTGGGAGAACATGACGCCGGAGGAATTTAAAGCAGCGCTGGAGCTGGCAAAAGAACAGGCAGATGAGAGTGGCATTGATGCAGATTATGCAAAAGAGCAGCTTGCGCAGTTAGAGCAGGCAGCAAATGCGGATGAGAGTATTTATCGTATTTTGGATAAATATGATATTCCAAATACAATATCAAATGTGCTGGCAATGGAATCCATGCTCAACCAGCGTAATCAGATGTTTCGTAAGATTTTTGGAAGCAGTATGGCAGACCACAATGGAGACAATCAGGTAGATGCGGATGATTTAGAAGCAATTAAGCAGGAATTGTTAGAGGAATTTGGAGAAGCTGTTTCAGAACCGGCAGATATGGCGGCTGCGCAGGAGAAGTTAGGCGAACTTGCAGAAAATGTGATGAAGACGATGATAAACAGCGATCATGTGACGAGTCTTGATGTGCGTGAGATGAAAATGCTTTCCGCGCAGCTTTCCGTAAACAGTATTCTTGCAAAAGAAGAGCAGTATGCTGTTCCAGTAATGGTCAATGATGAACTTATGAATGTTTCTGTTAAAATCGTGCGCGGTGTGGACAAAAAAGGAATCGTCGATATCATGATGGAAAGTGAATTGCGCGGAAAGATCGCGGCGACATTCCAGGCAAAGGAAGATGGTATACATGGACTGGTCGCCACAGATTCAGAGGAGACGGCAGAACTCTTTGAAGAACAGGCACAGAATCTTATGGATTCGCTTGGCGGAGAGAATGATGATGTTACAGAATTACACTGTGCACACATAAAGGACCTTGATCTGAATCATTTCTCCATGGGAGCGTTTGGAGTCGATGCAAAGAATGAAACTCCGACCTCTGAGGATCAGGATACTTACCGTGTGCAGACCTCACGTTTGTATGGAATTGCAGAGCATTTTATCAAAGCAGTAAAAGGAACACTCGCACAGGAGGCATAAAAATTGATTTTCGGACTACATGGATTCCGATAGATAATTTTGTATACCGATATATATGGCATTTACGAGCTTATTTTGGTAGTCGTCTGTCAAAAGAAGATCTGCCTCTGTCGGATTACTTAGAAACCCACACTCTACAATAACGGTAGGTGTGGGTGTTTTTTTGAGCAGATAATAGCTTTCATTTGCTTTTGCAACGCGGTGATTATCAGGATCAACATTTGCGATCAGGCTGTCCTGGATCGTATCTGCCAGTTTTTTTCCATCCTGCGACTGACCAAAATAAAATACCTGTGCACCGCAGACTTCCGGAGACGGATAGCTGTTCTGGTGCAGGCTGACCGTAAAGATGGGGGCTGCCTCCGTGATGATTTTACAGCGGTTTTGCATATCTTCCGCTTTTTTGTTGGTGTTTCCCTCAGAATAAAGACCGATGTCCGAGTCGCGTGTTAGGATAATCCGGATGGAATCCTGCTTGAATTTATCCCGAAGTTTCAGTGCCAGTGCAAGATTGATGTCCTTTTCCAGTGCGTCATTGGTGCCGACTTTGCCGGGATCGATACCGCCGTGCCCAGCATCGATCACGATCGATAAATTACCAGAAGGTGAGCTGGTCTGTCCGGTGTCCCCGGTAAGCTCTGTATTATGTGCGGAATCTGTGTCCGGTGTGCCTTTTGTGTCTATGTGACTGTTTTGTACAAGTATGGCGCTTTGACTTCCAAGAAAAAATGCGGCGATCACCAGACAGACAGCCATGATAAGTTCTATCTTTTTTTTCATAAAAACCCCGGAGTATCGTTTTTATAAAATATTCACGATATCCGGGGTTTATGTCATAATAAAATGATTGAATATTTGAATGATTGTATTTAATTGATGTATTTAATGATAGTGTCCCAGATAGAAGGCAGCTCTAAACCAAGTTTCCAGAAGGAGCCGCCGGCAAGCTGGTTTTCCTGAAAGACTTTTAATTTCTCTTCCAGGGAAGCAGCATCCTCCACCCATATTTTGTAAGTGATACCATTGTTTTCGTATTGTACATAATATTGACCGTCAATGTCTGACCATACCGGTTCGGCAGCATTTGTACTGATCAGTTTTTGAATCTCTGACATGCTTGTTGCATAGGAATCCAGTGTAAAAAGCTGATAGCTGTCGGCTGAGTCACTGGTGCCAGCAGCTTCATCGGCAGCCTGGGCATCGGCAGCAGCATTGTCTGTTTCATCAGTGTCGTTATTATTGTTATCGGATGTCTGTGTTGTGCTGTTAGCACCTGTGGTGTCATCAACAGGTGTCTCGGACCATACACGGGCATAAAACGGCATGCCTAAGATCAGCTGATCTGCCGGAACTTCTTTTAAGGTATTGGCAACGCCTTCTTTTACAAAGCCGATCGAAGCTACAGATCCTGCTTCCTCAGAACCGGCATAATGTTCATCGTATGCCATGACAACAACATAGTCTGCAAAAGTTGCCTGTTCTGCGCGATTATAGAATGCAGTAAAACTACTGGGAACATAATCGTCCACGGAAAGAACAATGCCATTGTTTGCACATTTTAATGACAACTCCCGTATGAACTGAATATAAGAGTCACCGACTTCAGAACTTAATGCTTCAAAGTCAACATTGATACCGTCAAAATTATATTGAATAGCTGCGGAGATCAGGTTATTGATCAGGTTCTCACGTTTGGATGTATAAGTTAAAACGGATGTGGTGTCGACATCTTTGTTTTCCAGATTGCTTACAAGTGCCCAGACTTCAATACCTTTCTGGTGGCAGTAATTTACATAGTCGGAGCTTGCAAGTGAGGCAATGTTTCCGTTATTGTCATTCAGGTAAAACCATGTAGGGGAGATAACATTGATCCCCTTGGTGTTCTGAAGCACGGATGCAATGGTTGTATTGGCATCTGCGTTTGTGATCTGATGCCATGCCATATTGATCTTAAAATCTTTTTTTATATGTGTAAATTCTTCCGCAACATAATCGCTGGTCAGCGTTTTTGTGGATGTTGCGCCAAGTGCTTTTGATTTGATATATCCGATGATTCCTTCTGCAGTGGATACTTTTGTCCAGGTATCTCCTGTTTCTAAAACAGTAACTTCCGTGTTTTTGCCAATATCTGCGAGGATCGGACTCTTGATGCCGCCTTTTTGACGGAGCTGTGTTTTTTGCTTCGCCGGCGCAGTGGTGTAGTCACCCCAGGCAGTCGTAAGAATTACACGGTTTGGTGAGTCAAGTACCTCATAGGAGAAATCGGAGTACAGTTTTAAAAAGTCGATTGCGATATATGCAGTCTGGGCATCCGCCTTGACAATTGGGTGATCTAAGGAATGAGAATCCTTTGTCACATAATAGCTGGTACTGTCTGCATCCGCAGAAATCAAATCTGTTGCAGTTGTGTAAAGAAGTTTGTTTTCATTGTGATCCCAGTAAAAACGGTCATTCAGATAAGAACATACAGTTTCATAATCAAGATAGACAGTTCCGTTAAGGAGTTTTCCTTTTGCGTCGAGAATCTGGTTATCTAAGATCAGGGCTACGTCCTGTTCGCCGGACAGATTATAATAATCAGATAAATTCATATGTTCTTTGGAAGGTGTATATTTTTCTATGATGCTTCCGAGAAGCATAAAACAGATAATGACGACGATCAGAGCGCCGGCAGCCAAAATAGGGACAAATTTTTTCTTCATGTTAAGAACCCTCTTCTTCTTAAGAATTATCGTTTGTGTTCCTATTGTAGCATAATGATATGTAAATTCAAAGTTATTTACTCTTATTTTACGGCAGAGCTTATGTTCGGTAAAACTCTGCCGTTTCTTTTTGTCGGATTTGTATATCGTCTTAGATATTTTTTCTTATTCTGACCGGGTGGGCATTGAGGTACTCCATCCCTGTCAACTGTTATGATACCGGATCTGTCTGCAAAATGTACAGACCGTTATCAAAGGTTCGTTTTTTTGATCTTATCAAAATGTAATTCTGTTAACACCCCCTCGTTGAATATATAATCTCTCATGTAAGAATTTTCTTCTGTGACGGAAAGCTCTTCTGTGACCTCTTTTGAATTGCTTGGCACACCTTCGAACCAGATGGTTGTCCCCATATGTTCTAAGGAAGAGAGCTCTAAATAAAGCTTTTTCATATATTTAGAATCCAATGTAGTTATCCCCCGTTATTACTTACTGTATGACAAAGCGGATCAAAGTCCTTTGTTCCCAAAAGGAAATTCGCTGGTTACAATTATGTGATATATTAAAAAAATGTTTTGTGCAGAAACTTTTCAGCAGATAAATTCCTGCAGAATGGAAAAGTGTTCTTTCTTTATATAAAATGGATCCGGAATGGATGGAACACTGCTTATGGAAATCTGATAAAGACGGGAAAAATCACGAATCTGTTTTGGACTTTCCGTTCGTGTTAGACAGTAAAAACCTTCCCCAAGGTTTGTATAGTGACTGATCGATTCTAATAATTCCCGATATTGCCTGATATTCCATGGTGCGAGACTTCCGATGACAAGTTTTCTGTCACAGCGCAGAAATTCATTGATACAGCATTCATTAAAACTTCCAAAATCAAGGAGCAGGATATGGTATCCCTGATTATATAGCTCCGGCAGTTCGTCCGGTGTTATGTCCGGATAGTAATCTACTCCATGAATGTCAAAAACAGTCCGGTCACCCATAAACCCGCATCTGCATGGGAGCGTGGTTTCAGAGGGAATCGTTGAAAGGTTTTTTCTCTTATGCAGCTCTAACAGTGCAGTTTTTTTATGCAGTTTGGAATGGCACAGGTTTGAAAGTGTAATTGCAAGGTGTGTTACACCGGCACCGGCTGTGCAGCCTAAAATACCTATGGTAAGTCTCTTATTTAAGTCAGTTTTTCCGATGTTCCGGATGATGTATCAGCTCCTTTCGTTGTAGAATTTGCATAATAAGACGTTCCTTCTCTGGAGTCACATAAAAAGGATTGGTGTCTTCAGGAAAACAATAGACCGGATTTTTCAGATATCTGGCATATTTTTTTGCAGCATTTTTATTGCCATGGTTGCAGATATATATGTAAGATCCAGTATTTTCAAGCCGGCTGATAAAAGACAGTGTATCTGCAAAATCCCATGGACTGCCGCTTAACAGGATAAATGTCAGGTCGAAGTGACCAAAGTCAGAATATTCGCTGGTGTGAGTGCCAAAATCCCTTACCCGGATGACAGATGGTAAAACAGGATCTTCAATTCCGGGACCATAACAGGGAGTGGCGGTAAAATTTTTTGACTGAAAGATTCCCTCGTGTTCTGTGAGCGAAATCCCTGTCTGGGTCATGGATATAAGGTTGTCAGAATGATCCATTGGTATATAACAGCAGGGAATATGTCTGTGATTCAGTGTGTTTACCAGGGATACTGAAAAAAATGTTGCACCGGCACCGGAACGGCTGCCGATCACGGCTATGTTTTTTATGAGATGTGCAAATGAGTGACACGCAGAATATCTCTTTTTGGATGACTGTCGGAAGATAAGACCTTTTTTGACCGGATTTTTTCCCCCGGCAAGTTCTGACAGTGCAAGCATAAGATCTGTGGCTGTCTGGTATCTGGAATCCGGATTCCGGTCGGCCGCTTTTTCTATAATATGCGTGAGTGTTTCAGAACAGTCAGGTGTGCATGCTCTGGCGAGTGCTTCTAACACTTTCCCAAGAGAATAGATATCGGAAGCTGTAGTTACGGTATCTCCGTTAAGAGCTTCCGGCGCTGCATATCCTTCTGTTCCGTATAACTGGAAATTTTTACCGAAAACGGTAATAAATGAAGCAATTCCAAAGTCGATTATTTTTACCTGATTTCCACATAATATAATATGCTCCGGTTTTAAATCCTGATACAGGATAGGGTATGGAGATAAATGATGCAGATAATCAAGAACGGCGCAAATCTGCATGCCGTAATTTATGAATTGTTCCTCTGGAATTATTTCCTGATGGAGAATAAGATCCTCCAGTGAATCACCCTGAATAAATTCTTCTATCATATAAAAAAAATGATCGTCTTCGTCGATATCATATATGAGGGGGATGCCAGGATGATTAAGATTCTTCAGAAGGCCGGCTTCCTTTAAAAGCTGTTCTTCTGAAAAGTTGGAAGTGTTTCGTGCCGTGTCTTTGGGGATACACTTAATAGCACGATAAACTTTCAGTTTGAGATGTTCGGCAAGATAGACAGTGCCGCTGCTGCCGGCACCAAGAGTCGAAATAATACGGTATTTGCCAAACAATAATTTGGTATCTATGCGATATCCGCTCCTTTCTGGGCGTGTCATATTCGCATCTCATGCATAGTTTATATCATGAATTATTTTACATTGCAACTTCTTTTGTAATGTTTGTGTAATATATACAAAGATTAATGCTTATAATACAGCATATGTTACAGAAAAAAAGCAGTTATGGTTTTAGAAAGTTTTAATAATGGTATACTTTACATCGATATTGCATTTGTTTATAATAGATGTACAGTTTACAAGGTTTTCCGGATAAAAGGAAGTGATTGTATGAAAATTGAAAAAGTAAATGATAATCAGATTCGCTGCACACTGACGAGAGAAGATTTAGTAGAACGTCAGATCAAGTTAAGTGAGTTGGCATATGGCACGGAAAAAGCGAAGATGCTGTTCCGTGACATGATGCAGCAGGCAGCATACGAGTTTGGGTTTGAGGCAGATGATATTCCGCTGATGATAGAGGCGATTCCGCTTTCGGCAGATACCATTATATTAGTCATTACAAAAGTAGAGTATCCGGAGGAGCTTGATACGAGATTTTCCAAGTTTTCTGATCCGGATCCTGAGGATTTATATGACGATGCTATTGTTGGTGGAAATGCTCCGATTTCCGAGGGGGCAGATGATATACTTGGATTATTCAAAAAACAACAGGAATTGAGAAATGTAGCAAAAACGCAGCAGAATAGCAATTTCGTACCGTCAGATGGCGGTCAGAAAGAAAAAGAAGATCCGGTCAAGGTCCTTGTAGACATTACGAAATTGTTTATGTTCCAGAATCTCACTGAACTGTCAAAACTCGCGGCTGTGTTAGGCGGTTTTTACAAAGGTAAAAATGACCTGTATGAAGATGTTGCAACACACAGATATTATCTTCTGGTAAGTAAGAGCAGCCAGTCACCGGAGGAGTTTAATAAGGTGTGCAATATTTTATCTGAGTATGGAGCCCAGCAGGCATATTCACCTGCGACGGAGGCTTTTTTTGGCGAACATTACAGACTGGTGATAAAAGGAAAAGCGCTGCAGATGCTTGCCGCATTATAACTGACGGACGATGATTTTATGAACGATAGATCAGTTTGATATCAGAAAAGGATCGTGAAGATGAGCAAAATCATTTTCACGATCCTTTTCTGATGTAATCATTTTTACCTGTAAGATGGTATTCCAAACTTACTATGCAAGGTCTTTTGCAAGAAAATCATTGATCTCTTTTACAAGAGCATCCGGCTCAATTCCATGAACCATAGCGGCCTCTTCGATGGTCTCCATCTGGGAAGATGGGCATCCGAGACAATGCATACCGATATTTAAAAGAATTGGCGCGATGTTTTCGTCAATCTGAAGCAGTTCGCCGATCATAGTAGATTTTGTTACCTGTGTCATATAGTCCTCCTTATAAAAAAATAGGTGTTTTTAGTTTTTATCACAGCTTATTATGCCTAGATGTGGTCATTATAATACGAATCGACAGGGATTGCAATCAGTTCCAACGGAAGTACGAAAAAATAAACATGGAGAATCCGTGAAAAAATTTATAATTTTTCAAACAACTGACTCTTTAGAGAAAGTGTGTTGAAACCGATATATACAGCAGAGAATTGGGACATGGAGTGTCGGAAATACAGCATGGATGCGTGGCGGAGACAATAGAAGGAGAAGAGAATGAGAATAAATTACAATGTGTCAGCAGCGATTGCGAATAAACATTTACTTGGAATTGAGGATAATTTAAGTGCATCGATGGAACGGCTTTCATCGGGACTTAAGATCAACCATTCCAAGGACAATCCGGCAGGAATGGCTATTTCCAACAAGATGAAAGCACAGATTGATGGTTTAAACCGGGCTTCCCAGAATGCATCGGATGGTATTTCTGTTATTCAGATCGCAGATGGTGCGCTGAGTGAAACGACCAGTATTTTACAGCGTATGAGAGAACTTTCCGTGCAGGCAGCGAGTGATGCAACAATGACACCGGCGGATAAAGAAGCAATCCAGAAAGAAATCACTTCATTAAAAGATGAAGTTGACCGTATTTCTACAGATACAGAATATAACAGCAAATCACTTTTAGATGGTTCATTAGATACCAGGGTTTACACCAAAAATGCAACAAGAGTGGACATTTCTGATCATGTGAAAGCAGGACAGTATCAGCTTTCCATTGATACTGCAGCTACACAGGCCGGACCGGTAACAGCAAATCAGAATTATAATTCCACAGCACCGGTCGGTGCGTCCGGAACAATGAGTATTAATGGTTCTAAAGTAGAGATAGAGGCAGCCGACACCTAAGAGGATATCGTTATTGATGGAGGATCAAAAGATAATACTTTGGCAA
>OGGT01000937.1_pt1 | contig 11375 bp, 6 predicted proteins | sample 1571311 | NCBI WGS metagenome assembly OGGT01 (sample SAMEA2581931, study PRJEB24529) | metagenome | biome: Human gut stool | place: China | collected 2011
TGCTTGTACTTATTTGGATTTTATTTTCATCTTTAATATGTCTGTTTGTTTATTGAAAATATTTTTCAATAAAACAGATTCAGAAAACGAGCGGACTGCATACGGCAAAGCCCATTAAACAGGCCATGACTATTGGAAAAGACCTATAATATATACGGAAAGTCGTATCACACACACTTCAAGGCTTATTCCGGCTCACGGGAAAGGCTATACGGATGTGCCGAAAAGTCTGTTTCATGAGACGGAAAAGGCTCTTCCGCAGTCCGAAAGAGCCTTTTCCGCATCGCAGTCAGGTGTCAATGAAACGGGTAAAAAGGATAACAGACTGGATGACAGGGTGTTGCATACATAGCTGAAAATCGGCATATTCCAAACAGAACACGACGTGACAGAAAACAACGGCATTCTCATGAAGTTGACGACGCATATTCATGCATAAGCGAACCGCACTATTGCATAATTATGCAAAACCATTATACGTACGGAAGACGTGCGTGGCGGACACACAGCCATGGCAAGAATACGGACGCGCTCAGGGCTGGCGGCACCGCAGCGGCAACGGCGCGCGAAAACGGGACACAAAAAAAAGTCTCCGAAGACAGAATGTCCGCGGAGACTCCAATATGTCATTTGATGTATGTACTTATCAGAAGAAGAGGTAACGGTTGTCCACTACGCCAGCCTTAATGTAAAGCTCGTTCATGAAGTTTCCAGCCCACTGCAATGCCTTCTGGCGTGAGTTGTCGCGCATGGTCTTCTCGTCGAACTTGCCGGGACGCATCTTCTTGTCCATAATCTGGAACACATACACGCCTGCCTCGCCCTTTACAGGCTTAGCGCAGAACTTGCCTTTCGCGGTAGCGGCAACCGCACCGCTGAGTGCCTGCTCGCTCGCTCCCACTGCGGGGATGAACACCGGTGAATTGAATGTGACCTGATTTACCTCAGATACAGTAGCACCCTTTGCCTTTGCCTCATTCACGTTCTTCACGCCTTTAGCCTTTGCCATGAGCGCCTCAGCCTTCTTGTCCTTCAGGAGTTCTTTCTTCACAAACTCGTTCACCTCCTTATCGTCAAGCGTACGGTAGCCTTTCTTGTGTATCTTGTCTACGACAGCGATGAGAAGATGGTCGTTGTCGCCACACTCATACATCGGTGAGACGTCGCCTTCCTTAGCATCGAACACCCACTTGAGAGCATCGCGCGTGCTGCGGATACCGGCAATGCCGTGATCTGCCGTGGTCACATTCTGACGTTCAAGCACTGTGTAACCGTTCTTCTGCGCGTTCTTCAGAAGAGCCTCTGAAGTCTGGTTGGCACTTACATAAGCGCTGAACTTGTTGTAAGCATCAGAATATGTGTCGCGTGAGAAATCTATCGTGCGTTTGATGACAGCGGCGACATACTTGTCGGTCATTGCCCTGCGGTCTACAACCTGCACTATCACGCCTCCCTGTGTGAACTGTATGTTCTTCAGTTCGTTTACTGCCGACGAGTTGATGGCTGTGATATAGTTCTTTGTGTCCTTATCCATTGACGGAGCACTCTCATACTGACGTGTCGTCATCCAGAACTTCTCGCCTGCCTGACCGTATTTCTTTGCGACGAGCTCGAAGTCGGCACCGCCCTTCAGAGCAGTGTAGATAGAGTCTGCGCGCTGTCTGATGTCAGCGGCGTCCTTGCCTATCACCTGAATCTGACGCAACTGTATGGAGTCTGGGAGCTGCTGTCTTGAGACGAGCTTTATGAGGTTGAGGGTGTTGTCGAGCTTGTTCACGATGATTCCTGACGTGCCGCCTACGGCTACAGAGTCAAGCCGGCGTGAGATGTCGTAAGGGAAAGCGTTCTTTGATACAGGCACTCCGAGATATGCTATCTGCGACATGCTCTTGCGCACAACGTCCGTAGGATCGGCTGCGGCTGCGAGTTCCTTGGCATAATTGCCGAATTCCTTCTCAAGAGCGGCGCGGTCCTTGGCTGACGCTGTCACCCTTATGTCGATGTATTTCACGTCGCGGCTCTCCACATACTGTCTGAAACGCTCCTTCAGTTCGTTGTATTTGGCGTTCATGTCAGCATCGCTGTATTTCATCTTGCTGTCCTGAATGCTTGTGTAAGGGAACACTGCGAGGCTCACCTTGCTCTCCTCGTTAGCATCCTTATAAGCCATCTTTGCCTCCACCTTGTTGGATATGAGACACTGTGCGAAAAGGCTCTGATACTTCTGTGAGAGCAGCTGCTGGCGCAGACTCTTCTCTATGAATGTCCAGTATTTGTACATCGGCTCATACTGGGCTGCCATCTGCGGGTTTGTGGCTTTCTGTGCCTTGTAGTCGGCAATGAACTTCTTGAGCGCGTTGGCATCGAATCGGCCTGTCTGCTGATTGATGAAAGGAGTGCTCATGAGCATGGGGTTCGTGCCCTGATTGAGAATGTTCTGCATCTCAGTGTCTGTAACGGTCAGACCGAGTTTCTCTGTCTCGTTCTCGATAATCTTGTTCTGGACGTATGTGTTCCACACCATGTCCTTCACACGGTTCATCTGCTCATCGTTCAGATTGTCCGCCCCCTGCTGCAATTTCATCACTTCAGTGTACTCGTCGACGAGTGCCTGAAATTCCTGAATGTTGATTTTGTCTCCCAATACTTCGCCGACCTGCTGACGCTTGTCGTTCTCCGACGTCTCACACGAGCGGAAGAACTCTTCGGCGATGAACGCAAAAAGACCCAAACCGATAATACATATCAGCAGGATTCCTTTGCTTCTGATTTTTCCTAATACTGCCATTACTTTTGATTATTTATTATTTTTATTGTTTTCTCTTAATTTAAGACGATGCCGGAGATGCGGTATATACAAAAGGATTGCAGGTCGCCGAAATATACCGCACACACCGCGAAATGCGCACAAAAATACTAAATTATTGTCAAACAATGGAATTTTTCATATAAAATTTGAATTCAGGGATTAACTTTTAGCTTCACAAGCTCTATTTTTGACATGGTGCTCTTTATTATCTTGAACTCGAACCTGCCGGCATGAACCACCTCATTGAGTTTCGGAAAACTCTGGTACACGCTCAGTATGAGTCCTCCGACGGTCATATATCCGTCGCTCTCGGGAAGATCTATGCCGAACATCTCGTTCACCTTGTCTATCTCCAGTCTTGCGGAAAGAAGATATTCGCCCGGAGCGGTCTCCCTTGCTATGTATTTGGCATTGTCGTGTTCGTCCTCAATCTCACCGAAAATCTCCTCCACGATGTCCTCAAGCGACACTATCCCGCTTGTTCCTCCGAACTCGTCCACAACCACTCCGAGACTCTTCTTCTGCTGAAGGAAGATACGCATGAGCCCGCGTGCCGTCATGGTCTCCGGCACGAAAGGCATTTTGTATATGCAGTCCTGCCAGCGGTCCGGATTGCGGAACATCTCCGAACTGTGCACATAGCCCACTATATGGTCTATGTCCCCGTTATAGGCAATGATTTTCGAGTTGCCGCTCTCGATGAACTTCATAAGCAGCGATTCATTTCCGTCGCTGTTTATATCCACCGCGTTTATCTCCGTACGGGGCACCATGCAGTCGCGCACCTTGACGTCCGAGAACTCCAGGGCATTATGGAATATCTTCACTTCCTCGTCTATGTCGTCCTCACTTCCGGCATTTTCAATGCTCGACTGCACAAGATAGTCGAGGTCTACCTTCGAAAAGCCTTCGTCGTCGTATTCCTTCCCCATCCGTATTCCGGCGAAGCGGAGCATTGTCTTGGACAGGAACGTGGAGAAACGGCTTATAGGCCATAAGACAAGATAGAAGAAATATGCCGGAATGGCAAACACGGCAAGAAGACGGTTGGCATTGTTCTTGAACAGGACTTTTGGAAGGAACTCTCCCGTAAAAAGTATTATCACCGTGGACAATACGGTGTCGGCAGGCACTGTGAAAGCCGCGTCCATACCCTTGAAGAGCGTGTTGTCAAACAGTCTGGCAATGAGTATGCCGTACATTACAAGCACTATGTTGTTGCCCACAAGCATCGTACTGACAAAGCCGTTGGGATGTCTGTAAAACAAGGATATCAGTTTCTGGGTAAGACTGCCATGGTTCTTGTCCATCTCCACCAGCATACGGTTGCTCGAGACAAAAGCTATCTCCATGCCGGAAAAGAAAGCCGACATGACCATCGTCACAAATATGCCGGTCAAAAGAGGAATATCAGTTTCCAAAATATTATGTTATGATTAATTTTTCAAGTATATAAGTCACTGCCGCAAAGCACGGTTATCTCGGTGCAGCAGGCAGTTTGCGCTGCGGAAGTGCCTGCGGGCGCAGTTTTGCCTTTGCCGTGTCAGGCAGCGCGATTGTAGTATCGTTCTCCTCGTCGGATATGTCGCCTTTCACGAAAGAGCCCGAGCTCTCGGACACGTAATATCTTGTCATGCGCTCGTCACTCCGGAAATATCTGCCCTCAAGCGTCCGCTCAGGTGTCACCACACGCGACGGGGCATACGAATAGAACTCATGCTTGCCCTCATCCCAGAAAAGCTGGCTTCCGGTATATATTATACCGTTCTTGTTGTGCACCGTCACGCGGCTGCGGAGTTCCCAGACACGCTTCTCGTCATAATAATAAGCGGTGTCGCACTGGATATATGCCTGCACATGGAACTTCTCGTCAAACTGCTCGAAGAACAGTCCTTTCTCGAATATCCAGCGCGAAGGCTGGCGGGTCTGATTCACCTCCCAGCGTTCTGTCACAATACGGTATTTTATTATTCCGGAATCGGATATGAGCGTATTCACGCCATAGCTCGTCATCATTGACACCGAATCACGGTCGTGAATGGCTGGCGCAGTATGTTCCTTCTGCTTGTTGCACGAGGCAAAAAGCACCGCACCGGCAAACAGGACAGATATGTGAAAACCGCGGATATCCAATTATTCAACTCCCTTACGTTAGCCTCTGCATACCGGCAGAATCAGTCCATCTTCCACTTTGCGAACCAACGCTCGTTGAACAGAAGCCCTATGTTGATGCGGAACGAATTCTCCTTTATGAACATTTTTGAGTCCTGGCGCACCCACTGAGCCGAAATGTTCAGTATCGAACGGTTGTTTATCTTGTTTATAATAGGTATGCCGAATCCGGCACTGACGCTATATTCCTTAGGACCGTCATGCCCGTTTATTTTCACATAAGGCGTGGCGTAAGACGCACCGAATCTGTATCTCACCCGCTTGAAAAAATTACGGCTTGTCTCATCTGGACATATCTCTCCACCGAGGGTGAACTTATGTCTGTCGCTGAACATGTTGTCAGAAAGCACGTACTGCGGAGCATCGTTCACAACAGTATATACCGGATATTTGTTTTTTGACCACTGCTGAAGAGAATAATCGAATCCCACTTTCAGCTTTCCGGCATGATCCCACATAAGTCCGGCTCCGTACATAGTCGGAATCTCCAGTCCGTTTTTTACGGAGTAGCTCGTTGTGTCGGCGACATAGGTCTGTGAGTTCGTCGAAATGACCAGACACTCCGGATCGGCTCCGAGCTTGTGTCCAGGACTGTAGACCAGACCTAATGTCAGTCTGTCCTTTTTCGACAGTTTGGCTGTGTACTGTAGTCCGACGTCAAGCTTATAGCTGTTCACCGAGGCGGTGTAGTACTTGGACAATGTATTGATGTAGTTGTCTGAATAACTGTTGCTCACGGTACGGTCGTAGCTTCCCCACAGATAAGAGATATTGGCACCGATGGAAAGTCCTTTGAACGGTTCCCATCCCATACCGAAATAAACCTGATGGAAGCCTCCGCTTCCGGAATAAGTGTTTGTGTACACAACCTTGTCCTCATCAGTGATGTCACCGAGTGTCTGATTGTTTGAATAGCTGTATCCTACATTCGAGAACGGCAGAAGACCGAGGCTTATTCCCAGATGGCGTGTCAGTCTGAAGCCTGCCATGATATATTCAAAACTGCCGTTATTGGCGTTTTTTCTTACTCCGTCTTCCTCATAGTTGGTAATCTGACCGGATATTCCCGCATCAAGAATGAAGCTCAATGAATCGACAGATGAATACGACGCAGGATTCAGCACGTTCAGCTGATTGTGCTCACGGAAGCCGAGTCCCAGTCCGTTCATGCCGCGTGAGAAGCCTCCTGCATTCTCGCTGAGAACACCGAGTCCGTACTGGCTGTATGGTGAATTTGTACCGCTCTGAGCATATGACGCCATAGTCATGAGTCCGAAAAAGGAAGCGATAAAGACTTTTTTCATTTTATAACTGATCTTTTGTAAGAATACTGACCGGAAACATGTTGCCGCGAGCCGGTTCTCCACTATCCGACAAACAAGTGGTTGCAAAATTATTGAAAAATTTCGAAATAAACTCACGATAAGTGGGAAATATAAGTTATTTTTGCATCGTGAAACGTTTTATATCTCTTTTAGGATATTTTTCGCTGCTGGTTTGCCTGTCATACGCAAACAACACATCGGCGCAGCCACACGTTGAATCCGGTCTGGACATGGATTCTGTGGAAATAAGCCTGCTCACATGCAGGCCGAGGCAGAACGTGTACAGTCTTTACGGGCACACCGCCATAAGAGTGCAGGACAAGCAGAACCAGCTTGACATAGCCGTGAATTACGGTATGTTCTCGTTTGAAAAGCCTTTTTTCATTCTTCGTTTCGTGTTCGGTCTGACGGACTATTCAATGGATATCGAGGATTTCGAGGCTTTCAGGATATATTACGCCACAAGGGGCGCAGGGGTAAGGCAACAGACCCTTAACCTGACAAAGGACGAGAAGAAAGCCATCATAGACGCTATCATAAAGAATTATGAGCCGCAGAACCGCGTGTACAGATATAATTATTTTTATGACAACTGTACCACAAGAGCGCGCGACATCCTGCTTGACAACATCAACGGCACCATAAGATACCGGACGAGGAACAAAAACAGCGAGTCGTACCGTGAGATGACTCACGCATACAACGAACATCAACGCTGGGCGAGATTCGGAAACGATTTGCTGCTTGGCATAAAGGCGGACTTCCCTACTGCCCATGAGCAACAGCAGTTTCTTCCCGACAACCTCAGAAAAGACTTTGACAACGCTGTAATAATAGACAAGGACGGAGGGAAAAGACCCCTTGTCAGCGATAGCACGTGGGTAGTTCTTCCCGGCATACAGCCCGAATGGAGCGGTTTTCCGCTGTCCCCGACGTCATGCGCCATAATCTTTTTCGTCGTAGTAACGGCTTTTTCCATTTACGAAAGATGCCGAATGAAGATGCTATGGGGTATGGACGTCCTGTTGATGTCGCTCACAGGAGCATGCGGCATCATTCTCTTTGCCATGGTGTTCTCACAACATCCTACTGTCAATATCAACCTTCAGATACTGCTATTAAATCCATGTTCGCTGATATTCTTGTACCCTACAGTGAAATGTCTGCGCAAAAACATCATACACGTATGGCTGAAGGTATGGGCAGTTCTCATTGTCCTATTCATTCTCGGAGGCTTTTTCCAGCACTACGCAGAGGGAATGATAATTGTGGCATCATCTTTGCTGATAAGATATATATTGAAATTTGACCAAATAGTGCGCACCAGAAAATGAACAGATATTTATCGGCGATAATAATACTCGCCGCCCTTACAGGCAACAACGAACTACAGGCACAATCGCTGAAGCCAGCCCCAAGGCTGGTGGTAAATATCATTATAGACCAGCTGCGCACAGACTACATAGAACATTTTTCGCCCCTTTACACGCCTGACGGTTTCAGGAAACTGCTCAATCAGGGCTGTGTCTATGAAGCGGCAAGATATACTTTCTCGCCAGTAGACCGAGCCTCGGCAATCGCATCTATAAACACGGGCAGCACACCTCAGTATAATAATATTGTAGGGACGCAATGGCTGGACCGCGCTACGCTACGTCCTGTCTACTGTACAGATGACGACAAATACGGTGACTCGCCTCAAAAGCTGTCGACATCCACCATAGGCGACGAGCTCAAAGTAGCCACCCGAGGCACCGCGCTCGTATATAGCATCGCACTGGATAAGGACGCAGCCATTCTTGCGGGAGGACACGCGGCTGACGGTGCGATATGGATAAACGGGAAAAACGGCAGGTGGACCACATCGACATACTACTCTGAAGCCTCACAAAATCTTATAAAGGCATATAACAGCACCAACAAATACGCTGCCGACAACGATGCCGTGGCAGACTTCTCCCTATCGTGCGTGAACGACATGGCAATGGGACGCGACGACATTACAGACATGTTGTCAGTAGTATTGTCCGCCAAAGGCAAGGACGAAGCCAACTGGCAGACAGAGATGGAGATTCTTTATCTCAAGCTGGACAAGATAATCGCGACACTTGTAAGGAAAATAGAGGATTCCGTCGGAAGCGACAAAGTGCTCTTCATGCTTACCGGCACCGGTTACACAGACAACGAGCCGGTGGACTATCAGAAATACCGCATCCCCACAGGAACGTTCTACATCAACCGCACGGCAAACCTGCTGAACATGTATCTTGGCGCGATTTACGGTCAAGGCAAATATGTAGAGACGTGCTACCACAACCAGATATACATCAACCGCAAACTTCTCGAGCAGCGTCACATCAGTTTTTCTGACGTCATCTCGCGTTCCAAGGAACTGCTCACACAGGCTGCGGGAGTGCGCAACGTGACCACCAGCCCGTACAACCCTTCTGTAAGCGGAGACCTGCTCATAGAGGTCGCACCGGGATGGAAACTTCTCAACGAAGACACTCAGGAGAACTACATGGTCAGGGCAGCCTTTGTTCCGTTCCCGATAATATTTTATGGCGCGGGAATAAAGGCAGAGCATGTGTCGACTCCCGCAACAGTGGACCGCATTGCGCCCACCATTGCAAAAGCCATACGCATAAGAGCGCCAAACGCATGCTCCGTAGCACCGCTGCAATGAATGCGGTAAGGCACATCCTACAACCAGGCGTGACACCATGCACACGCCTCTCCGCCATGCCACATGTCATGGCTTCACCTATATATTATATTACACTGAATAAATAAAAAACGACATCATAATGAATTTCAACAAATTTTTACAGTCGCTGTTCGGCAACAAATCAACCAGAGACATGAAACTCATACAGCCGCTTGTGGAAAGCGTGAAGGCCGTGTATCCGGAGATAAAGAAGCTGAGTAACGACGAACTGAGAGCCCGAACCAAGGAAATACAGGCTTATGTGCAGAACTCCGCAAAAGAGCAGAAGGACCAGATTGAGGCTCTGAAGGCAAAAATAGAGGACACGCCTATAGACGAGCGCGAGTCCATCTTCAACGAAATAGACAAGCTGGAGAAGGAAGTGCTGAAGATATATGAGAAAGCTCTCGACGAGGTGATGCCAGTGGCATTCAGCATCGTGAAGGATACGGCACGCCGCTTCGCTGAGAACGAGGAGACCGTTGTCACTGCCACAGACTTCGACCGCGAGCTTGCCGCCGACCCGAAAAAGGACTTCATCACAATAGACGGCGACAAGGCGATATACCACAACCACTGGACAGCCGGAGGAAACGACCTGAAATGGGAAATGGTGCACTACGACGTGCAGCTCTTCGGAGGTATCGCGCTGCATCAGGGAAAGATAGCCGAGATGGCGACCGGTGAGGGAAAGACGCTCGTAGCGACACTGCCGGTGTTCCTCAACGCGCTTACCGGCAACGGAGTGCACGTCGTCACAGTGAACGACTATCTTGCCAAGCGTGACTCAGAGTGGATGGGACCGCTCTACATGTTCAACGGTCTGTCGGTGGACTGCATCGACAAGCACCGCCCCAACTCTCCGGAACGCCGCAAGGCATATGAGGCAGACATCACGTTCGGTACGAACAACGAGTTCGGTTTCGACTACCTCCGCGACAATATGGCTATTTCGCCCGCCGACCTCGTGCAGCGCAAGCACAACTACGCCATTGTCGACGAGGTCGACTCCGTGCTTATCGACGACGCCCGTACGCCTCTCATCATCTCCGGTCCGGTGCCTAAAGGCGACGACCAGATGTTCGAGGAGTACCAGCCGCTGGTAGAGCGTCTTGTGGACGTGCAGCGCAAGCTCGCCACACAGTTCCTTGCCGACGCGAAACAGAAAATCAGCGAGGGACAGGAGAAGAACGACCCGAAACTGCTTGACGAAGGTTTCACGGCTCTCTACCGCTCACACAAGGCTCTGCCGAAGAACAAGCCGCTCATCAAATATCTTTCTGAGGAAGGAATAAAATCCGGTATGCTCAAGAAAGAGGAATACTACATGGAGAACAACAACCGCCGCATGCCGGAGGCCGTAGAACCGCTCTATTTCGTGGTAGACGAGAAACTGAACAGCTGCGACCTCACAGACAAAGGTACGGAATGGCTCGCAAAACAGGTGAACGACAAAGACCTGTTCGTGCTTCCGGACATCACGTCGCAGCTCTCGGCACTCGAAAACGAGACAGGTCTCAGCGAACAGGAGCGTCTCGACAAGAAAGACGACATGCTCAACCACTACGCCGTGCAGAGCGAACGTGTACACACGCTGCAGCAGTTGCTCAAAGCCTACTGCATGTTCAATAAGGATGACGAGTATGTTGTCATCAACGGAGAGGTCAAGATTGTGGATGAGCAGACAGGACGAATCATGGAAGGACGCCGCTGGAGCGACGGACTGCATCAGGCGGTGGAGGCAAAGGAGCACGTGAAAGTGGAGGCTGCCACACAGACATTCGCCACAATAACGCTCCAGAACTACTTCCGTATGTATCACAAACTTGCCGGTATGACCGGTACGGCGTCCACCGAGGCAGGCGAGTTCTGGGACATCTACAAGCTGGACGTGGTAGAGATACCTACCAACAAGCCCGTCATCCGCAACGATATGGACGACCGCATCTACAAGACAGCGCGCGAGAAATACTCTGCCATCATTGATGAGATTGTGGAAATGCGCAACAGCGGACGCCCCACCCTCGTCGGTACGACATCCGTGGAAATCTCCGAGCTTCTGTCAAAGATGCTCAGCATGCGCAAGATACCGCATCAGGTGCTTAATGCGAAGCTCCATCAGAAAGAGGCGGACATCGTAGCCGAGGCTGGACGCAGCACCATGGGAACGGTAGAGATAACAGACGAGAACGGTGAGAAACACACCGAGGAGCGTCTTCTCGGTGCGGTGACCATAGCCACCAACATGGCAGGACGCGGTACCGACATCAAGCTTACACCTGAGGTCAAGGCTGCAGGAGGTCACCGCGTGAAAAACGGACAGTTCATAAAGTCAGACATCTTCGACCGCCCGGTCTCTTTT
>OGGT01000944.1_pt1 | contig 11277 bp, 7 predicted proteins | sample 1571311 | NCBI WGS metagenome assembly OGGT01 (sample SAMEA2581931, study PRJEB24529) | metagenome | biome: Human gut stool | place: China | collected 2011
TGGCTTGGTATCGATCTGGGTGATGCTCGGGTCGGACTTGCGTTGTCCGATCCCGAGCTCACCCTCGCACATCCCATAGGCAATATTCAAGTGTATGGGGATTCTTTCCGCGCGTTGGATGAAGTCATCGACGTCATTGGGGACGAGTCGGTGGACCATGTGGTGATTGGCCTGCCGTTGCTGCTGAACGGCGAAGAGGGGAAAAGCGCCAAAAAAGCGAGACGCTGGTCCGTCAATCTTGAAAAACGACTGCATGCGGCCGTGGAGGATGAATCATATTCGGTGACGCGGGTTCCCACCATTGAATTGGTGGATGAGCGTCTGACGACAGTGACCGCACATCATCAGTTGTTCGATGCGCGCATCGGCGGACGCAAGCACCGTCCGATGGTCGACCAGCAATCTGCGGTGGTGATTTTGCAGACGGCGCTCGACCGAAGCAGAGAGTAAGGGGAGAGAGACCTTTGACCGATAATCTGAACGATTTTTTCTCCGATAACGCGCAGTGGGTCGATGATACGTCAGCGGGCTCGTCATTCGATGCCGCGTTGCCGCCGCAACCGCCGAAATCGCGACGCGACATGCGTAAACGACGTGAGCAACAACGTCGTCGTCGCTATGTCACAATCATCGCGGCTGCCGTCGTTGTCATTCTTGTCGTCGTCGGCGGCTTTTTCGGTGTGCGCATGGTTAAACATCTCAGGCAGATGAACGCCAACGGCTCGCAAATCCAGATTGAGGATTACACCGGTTCGGGAGACAAAGACACGACGTTCACCGTGGAAACCGGACAAGGCGCAGCCGAAATCGCACGAAATCTGGTCAAGGCGGACATCGTCAAATCCGAATCGGCGTTCACCTCCGCAGTCGCGGCCGCCGGCGCGACGCTTTACCCGGGTTCGTACGCGTTGAAGACGCATATGAAAGCGGCCGATGTCGTCAAGATCCTGTCCGACCAAAGCAAGGCCGGCGGTTTCGCCGAAGTCAAGGCCGGCGAACGGGTGTCCGATGTCATCGCCAACGCGGCCAAGATGTCAGGCAAGGACGTGTCCGAATTCCAAGCGGTCATCGACGGTGGCGGCGCGGGCATTCTGCCAGATGAAGCGGGTGGCAAATTCGAAGGATGGCTTGAGCCCGGATCCTACAGCGTCCAGGACAAGTCCGCCAAGGACATCCTCAAGGAAATGGTCACGGCACGCGTCAACAAACTGGACACATTGGGCGTGCCAGATGGAAGCGAACGCGAACGTATCATGAACATCGCGTCCATCGCCGAATCCGAGGCATGCAATCCTGACGATTACGGTAAGGTGGCGAGGGTCATCCTGAACAGAATCGACCAGGACATGCCGTTGGGCATGGACAGCACCGTTGCCTACGGGTTCAACACCACAGGCAGCAAGCTGACAGACGAGCAGCTTGAGGATGGAAGCAACCCGTACAACACTCGCGTGAACAAAGGACTTCCTCCGACGCCGATCAGCAATCCCGGCGATTCCGCTATCCAAGCCGCGATGAATCCTCCGGAAGGCAAATGGCTGTACTTCGTCACCACCAACCTCAAGACCGGCGAGACGAAGTTCGTGGAAACCGAAGACGAATTCTGGAAGATTCGCGACGAATACAAAAGCAACAACGCGAATGCCAACTGACGGTATCACGCATTAAAACAACGCGTGCATCGCGATGCTTATCGCCCCGGCCACGACAATGGTCGGGGCGAACGGCGTCTTACCGGCGAATCGCGTATGCTTCTGCGGGTCGAACCGTGTCCAAATCGCAAGCCACAGCAGCCCCAGCACACTAATCGCAAACCACCAGAACACCACTGGAAACAGGCCGAACATGCCTACGGCCAAGCCGATAAGCAACGTCGTGGTGACGTCGCCGAATCCCAAAGCCCCTGGCTTGATGAGCGCGAGCGCACATTGCAGCACGGCGGATAACGCGGCGAACAACAGAGCCTGCAATGCCAGAAACAGTGAATTAACGGACAACGCATACGTGATGTCCACAATGACCTGCGCCAAACACCCTACGGCGATCCACATGCGTGGAATGCGTCGTGCCCGGATATCCTCAACGCTGACGGCCATTCCACAGAGCAGACTCGGCAGGCAAATCATGTACCACATACCGTTAAGATAGTCCACGAATCGTATTTGGCAGAAAAGGAGTGTTGGCATGTTGCGCTGGCAGACAGCAGGTGAATCGCACGGCGAAGCGCTTGTCGCCATGATCGAGGGGCTGCCTGCGGCGCATTGGCACGCCGACGTCTCGGATATGGCCGTGGTGCGCGCATGAAATTCGAACAGGACAAGGTCCGCATGCTCACCGGTGTGCGTTTCGGCGAGACCATCGGCTCTCCCGTCGCCATCGAGATCGCCAATACCGAATGGCCGAAATGGACCGAGGTGATGAGCGCCGATCCGCTTGACCATGACATTCCGCGCGAAGGCCGCAACGCGCCGCTATCCCGTCCCCGTCCGGGGCATGCCGATCTGACTGGCATGCGCAAGTACGGTTTCGACGACGCCCGTCCAGTGCTGGAACGTTCCAGCGCACGTGAGACCGCGTCGCGTGTGGCCTTAGGTGAGGTCGCCAAGCAGTTCCTTGAACAGACGTTGGGCATACGTACCGTCTCCCATGTGCTGTCAATCGGTGGTGCTGGCATCACCGACCCGCAGAATGCGGTGCTGCCGAAGCCTGAGGACCTCGAAGCATTGGACGCTTCGCCGGTGCGCACATTGGATAAGACGGCCGAACAGCAGATGATCGCACGCATCGACGAGGCCAAGGAGAACGCCGATACCTTAGGCGGCGTGATCGAGGTCGTGGTATACGGCGTTCCGGCTGGAATCGGCACGTACGTTGAATCGGACCGCAGGCTGGACGCGGCATTGGCCAGTGCCGTCATGGGCGTCCAGGCCATCAAGGGCGTGGAGATCGGGGACGGTTTCCTTGAGGCGATGCGTCCCGGCTCCCAGGCGCACGACGAAATGGTGGTTGGCGACGATGGCCGCATCACACGTCTGAGCAATCGTGCGGGCGGAATCGAAGGCGGCATGTCCAACGGCCAGCCGATTGTGGTGCGTGCCGCGATGAAGCCGATTCCATCCATTCCAAAGGCGCTTCGCACCGTCGACGTCACCACCGGCGAGGCGGCCCAGGCCATCAACCAGCGTTCCGACAACACCGCCGTTCCCGCGGCGGCCGTCGTGGCCGAGGCGATGGTGCGCCTCACCATCGCTCAATACGTGCTGGAGAAGTTCGGCGGCGACAGCGTGGCCGAAACCAAGCGCAACGCCGAATCCTATGTGGCGTCCTGGCCGGAGCACATGAGGTGACCGATTCGATGGCTGGAATGCGTAGACCCGTCGCCGTCATCATCGGCATGATGGGCGCGGGCAAGACCCGCGTCGGCAAGGAAGCGGCGCAGATGATGCAACGGCCGTTCGCCGACGCCGACAACGAGATCGAACATGATGCGGGAATGAAGATTCCCGAATATTTCGAAAGGTACGGCGAACCGGAGTTCCGTAAGCTGGAAAGCGACGTTGTGCTTGACATGCTGGAGGATTTCGACGGCATCTTCTCCTTGGGCGGGGGCGCTCCAATGACCCCGTCCATCCAGCAGGGGCTCGCCGAATACATCGCCGACGGCGGCAAGGTCGTGTATTTGATGGCCGATCCGAAGGAAGCCATGGAACGCGCCAACCGCGGCGGCGGCCGTCCGATGCTCAACGGCGACGCCAACGAGCGTTGGAAGAAGTTGTACAAGGAACGCGACCCGGTGTTCAGACGCGTGGCCAATGTGCAGGTGCGCACCCACGGACAAACCCCGCAAGTGGCCGCGAGAAAGCTGATGGAAATGATCGATCAACGTATCGTCCACGTCACCGGATCCACCATCGAACCATACGATGTGTGCATAGGCGAAGGTGTGATGAGCCAGCTTGCGCAGGTGCTGGGGGACAAGCCTGCCAAAGTGGCATTGATTCACACCCAGGCGGTGCAACGGCATTCCGACCGCGCGCGCACGCTGTTGCGCCAGTCCGGTTATGACGTGCACGACATCGTCATTCCCGATGCTGAAGCCGGCAAGACCATCGAAGTGGCCAACGGCATCTGGCAGCGTCTGGGGGAGGAAGGCTTCACCCGTTCTGATGCGATTGTCGGTCTCGGCGGTGGAGCAGCCACCGATCTGGCCGGTTTCGTGGCCGCCACATGGATGCGTGGCATCCGCTACGTCAACTGCCCGACCTCGCTGCTGGCCATGGTCGACGCCTCCACCGGCGGCAAAACCGGCATCAACACTCCACAAGGCAAGAACCTCGTCGGCTCGTTCTATACGCCGGCCGGCGCGCTCGCCGACATGGGAGCACTTGCCTCGTTGCCGAACGACATCTTCATCGAAGGTCTGGGCGAAGTGGCGAAATCCGGTTTCATCATGGATCCGGAGATTCTGCGCATGCTTGAAGACCATGCCGACGAGCTGCGCTCGTTCGACGGTTCGACGTTCCTTGACTCCGATCTGAAGGATGTGGTCGCCGAACTCATCGAACGTACCGTGACGGTGAAGGCGTACCATGTGTCCGCCGACCTCAAAGAAGCCGGATTGCGTGAATTCCTCAACTACGGACATACGCTTGGCCATGCCATCGAAAAACTCGAACACTTCCGCTGGAGGCACGGCAACGCCGTTGCGGTCGGTTGCGTCTATGCGGCCGAACTGTCCCATCTGCTCGGCTACATCGACCAGGATCTGGTCGACTACCATCGTTCGCTGCTCGGCTCGCTCGGCCTGCCGACATCATGGAACAATGGCAGCTGGGATGATGTGCTGGCGCTCATGCACCGAGACAAGAAGGCCCGCGGCAACAAACTGCGTTTCGTCATACTCGGCTCGCTCGGCCATCCCATCCACCTCGAGGATCCGCCGGCGGACGCCGTCGAGGAGGCGTTCCGACGCATCCAGCGGTAGGACGCAATCGCAAGAACGAACACAAAAGGAAGCAATATGACCAAAGTAGTGGTTGTCAACGGACCGAACCTCGGCCGTCTCGGAGTGCGCCAGCCTGACGTATACGGCAAGCAGGATCTTGAGACCCTGCGCAAACTGTGCACCGAATGGGGTCATGAACTGGGGCTTGACGTGGAGGTGCGTCAAAGCGACGACGAGGCCGAGATGATTCATTGGATGCATCAGGCCGCGGACGAGAAAACGCCGATCGTGATGAATCCGGCGGCTTTCACGCATTACTCCTATGGTTTGGCGGACGCCGCGCACATGGTGATCGACGAGGGACTGCCGCTTATGGAGGTGCATATCTCCAACCCGTCCGCACGCGACGAGTTCCGCAAGCGTTCCGTGATCTCTCCGGTGGCCACCGGTACCATCACCGGCATGGGATTCTATGGCTACAAGCTGGCAATCGAAGCGGTTGCGCACTTGTTGGAAGAACGCTGACATCGACATTCCGTCATGGATTCAGCCGGATGCCTGTCTTTAAGGCATCCGGCTTTTTCGTGCCAATGAGGACGACGCATATCCCGGTCTCCCCGGATTGGTATACAGTGATATTGCAAACGTATGCAAACCGGGAGCATGGCGAAGTGACGAAGAGGTCGATGACTATGGGCGCAATCGCAAGAAGAATCACACGTGTCATTACGGCGGTCGTATGCGTCGCGGTATCGGTCGGTGTCTCAGTCGCCACGCTTCACGTGCCGACACGTGAAGGCGGCGGGGAACGTTTCAATCCCGCGCGATACCGCAGCGACGTGATCGTGACCATGTTCCAAGCCAATTGGAAATCCGTCGCCCGCGAATGCGGCGAAGTGCTGGGACCCGAAGGCGTCGGCTACGTACAGGTCTCGCCGCCGCAGGAAAGCATCCAAGGCACGCAGTGGTGGACGAGCTATCAGCCGGTAAGCTACAAACTTGACTCCAAAGAAGGCACCGAAGCTGAATTTAAGAACATGGTCCGGCAATGCAAGGCCGCGGGCGTCGGCGTGATCGCGGATACGGTCATCAACCACACCACCGGCGTCGACAAAACACAAGGGACCGGCACCGCCGGAAGCCCCTACGACAATAAAGGCTATTTCCCTGAAGCCGGATACACGCCATCGGACTTCCATGCCCCCTGTTCTATCTGGACGTACCGCGACGCCGAAAGCGTGTGGAACTGCCAGGTATCGGGTTTGCAGGACCTTGATACATCAAGCCCGCACGTGCGCGACGTGCTGTCTGACTATTTTGTGAAGCTTCTCGACTACGGCGTCGCCGGATTCCGCGTGGATGCCGTCAAACACATGCCTCCGGAAGACGTGCTGGCCATCAAGAAACTCGTTGCGAAGAAATCCGGACGTTCCATGAACGACATCTGGTGGACGCAGGAAGTGATTGGCGACAATGCGGAAGCCGCCGAAATCCAACCGAGGAACTATCTCAAAACCGGCCAGGTGAACGAATTCCAGTACGCATATCGGCTTAAGTCCCTGTTCTCCAACTCGCTGGCAGGCGGAAGCCTGTCGATCAAAGACATTCCGCAGAACATCACCGACAGTGGCAAGGCCGGCGTATTCGAGACGAATTGGGATACCGAGCGCAACAACATGACGCTCACCTACAAGGACGGCGACGCCTACCAGCTAGCGAACGCGTTCATGCTGGCCTACCCGTATGGCACCCCCAACGTGTTCTCCGGATACGAATTCCATGACACCGACTCGGGAGCTCCAGGCGCCACTGCAACCAGCGTGCCCGATATTGACTGCTCCAAAGACTCCGGCTGGAGCTGCACCGAACGCTGGCCTGACGTGCACGGTATGGTCGGCTGGCATAATGTCGCAGGCGACGCGCCGCTCTCCGATTGGCAGGATGACGGCGACAACATGATCGCCTTCGGTCGAGGGGGACGTGCCTTCATCGCCATCAACAATTCCGTGCGCACACGTACTGTGACGTACCACACGGCTTTGCCGGCAGGGGAGTATTGCGATGTCTACGCTTCCGCCGACTGTTCCGGCAGCGTGCATGTGCGTTTCGACGGGGATGCCACACTGACGGTTCCTGCCGGTAGTGCAGTGGCCTTCCATATCGCCGCGACACCGTATACCGTGAGACAATGATTGCAATCGTTTGCTGTTTTTTGCAGCTATTTCTGAATGTTTTCTGCTTGACTTGCAGAAAAAAATTTTGATTGCAGCAACAGGTTGCACTTCGGCATATATGAAGTGCATGTGCAGCAGAGGGTCACGCTGTTTCATTGCCACGCGCAGCCATTGACATACAATTAACTCTGATTCGGAGTGTGAACGTATGCATATTCATCGTCGAGTATATTCTGAATTATCCGCGTGGATGCGGATGACCATGGCGCATACGTTGCCGGTCGCAGCGCCTGCCATGGGCGTTTGAACCGGCCTCATAGATGAGAACGGAGAACGATGGTCGTTCAAACAAACCGTCCATTAGGCCGTGTGGTGGCGATGGGCGTCACCGCGGCCATGGCGTGCGCTTCGTTGGTCGCGGCACCGATCGTGGCCCAGGCGCAATCCAAAACGCAGGCCAATCAACAGAAAGATGTCCAGGTGATTGCGTTCCAGCAGACGTGGAACACCATCGCCAAGGAATGCACCAACACCTATGGTCCGGAAGGTGTGGCCTATGTGGAGGTCTCGCCTCCGCAGGAATCCATCCAAGGCACGCAGTGGTGGACCAGCTACCAGCCTGTGAACTACAAGCTCGACTCCAAGCTGGGCACGGAAGCCGAATTCAAGAACATGGTTCAGCAGTGCTCCGCGGCAGGCGTGGGCATCATCGCCGACGTGGTGCTCAACCAGACCACCGGCGCCGACGTGGCCGCCGGAGACCAGAAGGGCGTGGCCGGCAGCGAATACAACGGCTCCACCGGCAGCTACCCGGGCTTCGCCACCAAGCAGTACCCGGACGGCATCACCGCCGCCGACTTCCACAGCTGCACCAAGAACATCTCCGACTACACCAATCAGAAGGAAGTTCAGGAATGCCGCCTGAGCTCCATGTGGGACTTCAACTCCGAAAGCGAGAAGGTGCAGGACATCCAGTCCGACTACCTAGCCTCGCTGTGGAACGCCGGCGTGCGCGGCTTCCGCATGGATGCCGTCAAGCACATCCACACTGACAGCATGAAGGCCATCAAGGAGAAGTTCGCCAAGAAAATCGGCAAGAACGCCAACGACATCTACTGGATTCAGGAGGTCATCGGCAACGCCTCCGAGGCCGCGGGCATCCAGCCGAGCAACTACGTGCAGAACGGCACCGTGACCGAATTCGGCTTCAAATCCGAGATGAACCAGACCTTCAAGGACAAGATCGCCAACCTCAAGGGGCTGAGCGATCGCCTGAGCAAGGATCTGTCCTCCGAGGACGCCAACGTGTTCGTCACCAACTGGGACACCGCCCGCAACGAGGGTGCGCTGACCTACAAGGACGGCGCCAAGTACCAGCTGGCCAACGCGTTCATGCTGGCCTACGACTACGGCACCCCGCGCCTGCTCTCCGACTACAAGTGGGACGTCAACGACAACGGTGCGCCCGGAGCGACCGCGACCTCCGTGCCCGACGTGGATATGGACAAGGCATGCTCCACCAACGATTCCGATTGGAACTGCGAGCAGCGCTGGACCTCCACCCGCGGCATGATCGCCTTCCGCAACTATGTCAACGGCACCAAGGTCGCCGATTGGCAGGATGACGGCGGCGACAACATCGCCTTCTCCCGCGGAGCCAAGGGCTTCATCGCCATCAACAACGGCAAGAAGGACAAGGACGCCTCCTACACGACATCCCTCGCCGACGGCGAATACTGCAACGTGTACGCCACCATGGACTGCTCCAAGACCGTGACCGTCAAGGGTGGCAAGGTCGAGACCACGGTGCCGGCGCACTCCGCCATCGCCCTGTATGCCGGTGCTACCAAGGCCTCGCACCCCGCAGCCTCCGCCGCCACCGATCCGTCCGATCCCGACGTGAGCCAGGAGGAGGATGACGCCCTGCCCGACGACAGAAGCGTCACCATCTACTACAAGCCCGCCAACTCTGAGTGGAAGACCCCGAAGGTCCATTACGGCCTCGGCAACGATTGGGAGCAGCCGGAAGCCGACATGACCCTCGACGTGCAGGGTTACTACACCGCCACCATCAACACCAAGGGCAAAGCGATCGACTTCGTGTTCCACGACAAGGACACCGATGGTTGGGAGAACCCGAAGGACGGCGGCAACTACCATGCCAACGTCGGCATCACCCACGTTGGCGTGAGCGAGCAGGCCGCAACCGTCGGCAACCCCGAATCCATCGGCGCCAAGACCCGTCTCGTCGTGCACTACAAGCCATCCAGCGCTTCGGACAACCGCGGCGTGTACGTGTGGGGCACCGATGTGAACGGCGGCAACATGGACGCCAAGCACCACGCCTTCACCGGCACTGACTGCTGGGGCAAGGTCGCCGTGCTCAATTTCGACGGCAAGTACGACAAGTTCGGCTTCCTCGTCACCACCAGCGATTGGAACAAGTACGGCGCCGACCGTAGCGCCACCGTGAGCGCCGACGGCACCGCCGAGGTGTGGATCGACGGCACCAAGTACCCGGACCAGGGCGAGGCGACCACTGTCGAGACGCTTGATTCGGCACCGGCCGATTACGCCTGCAAGGCCAACACCGTCAAGGTGAAGGTGCACTACAACCGAGACGACGGCCTGTACTACAACGCCGAGGACACCAGCACCACTGTGCCGCAGTGGGATATCTGGACCTGGGCATCCAATTGGAACGGCGGTGCCGCTACCTTCACCACCCATGACGATTGGGGCGAGATCGCGGAGTACTCCTTCACCAACTACACCTACTACAACAACGACGGCGCTTCCGATATCGGCATGCTGCGCCGTTACGGTAAGGACGCGTGGAAGGCCAAGGACCCGGACGACGCCGATCACAGGATCCCGTCCAACGCGCTCGTGTTCGACGCCGACGGCAACGCCTCCGCCGAAGTGTGGCTGCTCGGCGGCGACGCCACGGTGTATACCTCCCCCCCGTCCCTCGGCGCGACCATGAAGTCCGCCGAGATCTCCGGCACCAACCAGCTGTCCGCCAAGCTTTCCAAGAAGGTCTCCACGGATGACCTGAAAGGCAAGGTCACCGTCACGGACGCCGACGGCAAAGCCGTCGATGTCAAGAGTCTCAAGGCCGACGGCACCAAGGTGATCATCACCGCCGACAAGGATCTGGACGTTCGCGGCAAGTACACCGTCGAGATCAAGGGCTTCGGCTCCCAGAACGCCATCGCCGGTTCGGTGGTCCGCACCGACGCCTTCGACAAGAAGTACGCCTACAGCGGCGAGGATCTGGGCGCGACCTTCACCAAGAAGCAGACCGGCTTCAAGGTGTGGGCGCCGACCGCCGCCAAGGTCGAGCTCATCACCTACAAGTCCGCCGACCCGAATGCCGAGATCGATCAGACCATCGACATGGCAAGCGAAAGCAAGGGCGTGTGGAGCGCCACGGTGAAGAAGCTTGCCTCCGGCACCGCGTACTCCTACAGGCTCACCTTCGCCGACGGCACGGTGAACACCTCCGCCGATCCGTACGCCACCGCGGCCGTCGCCAACGGCGAGCGCTCCGTAGTGCTCTCCAAGAAGGCCATGGGCAAGGCGGGCAAGCGCATGCCGGCCTTCGGCAAGACCACCGACGCCTCCATCGCCGAGATGAACATCCGCGACTTCTCCATCAACCCGGCCTCCGGCATCTCCGCCGACAAGCAGGGCAAGTACCTGGGCGTGGTCGAATCCGGCACGAAGACCGCCAAGGGCGCGACCTCCGGCCTCGACTATCTCAAGTCGCTGGGCGTCACCCACGTGCAGATCATGCCGATGTACGATTACGGTTCCGTCAACGAGACCGGCGACCTGAGCTACAACGCCGATGGCGCGCAGAACTGGGGCTACGACCCGGAGAACTACAACGTGCCGGAAGGCTCGTACTCCTCCGATCCGAGCAACCCGAGCTCCCGCGTCACCGAAATGAAGCAGATGGTCAAGGGCCTGCACAAGAACAACATCCGCGTCATCATGGATGTGGTGTACAACCACACCTATTATTCCAACAGCTGGCTGGAACGCACGGTGCCCGGCTACTGGAACCGCCGGTGGGAAAACGGAAGCCTGACCAACGGCTCCGGCTGCGGCTGTGACCTGGCCAGCGAGCGCCCGATGGTGCGCAAATACGTG
>OGGT01000950.1_pt1 | contig 11206 bp, 9 predicted proteins | sample 1571311 | NCBI WGS metagenome assembly OGGT01 (sample SAMEA2581931, study PRJEB24529) | metagenome | biome: Human gut stool | place: China | collected 2011
CTCCATAATAAGCTGTACATTGATCTCATCAATGGAACGGGAACTTACATAAATTTTTCCCTGATATTCCGTGAGAACAAAGGATGCCTTGATCCCCACAATATTTAAAAGCTCATTTGCTGCCTGTGCACAGACGATGGTCGGGCTCTCCACCTCATCTGCCGGACAGATGGAAATTGCAAATGCTCCCCGGTAAACTTCTGCATGACGCACTGCTTCCGCGCGCGCTTTGTAAGCTGCCATATCGTTGCGGAGCATCTTGCGCACTCTCGTCACCTCCGCACCCGCACGTCTTAAATAGGCTGCCGCCTCAAAGGTTCGTACACCGGTTTTTGTCATAAAGTTGTTGGTATCGATCAGGATACCCGCATAAATACAGTCTGCCTCACACGGAGCGAGACGGATATTTTCGGAAAAATACTGCAGCACCTCGGCAATCATCTCACATGCACTTGAAGCATACGGCTCCACATAAGAAAGAACCGGATTCTCGATCACCTCATTTGTCTGTCTGTGATGATCGAATACACAGACGGTCTGCGTGCACTTTAACAGTTCCGGACATTCGGTGTAGCTCGGACGGTTTACATCCACAACGACCACCAGTGTATTTTCATTGGTAAGCATAAGTGCCTCTTCATTTTTGATAAAAAGGTCTGCCGGATATCCCTTTTCCTCGGTAAAACACTCTACCAACGGGCGCAGGGACGAAGTAATCTCATTTAACACGATCTGTGCCTTTTTGCCAAGTACCTTTGCCGCACAGTAAATACCGATCGCTGCACCGAGGGAATCCACATCGCTGATGCTGTGTCCCATAATGATCACATGCTCCCTGCTCTCGATGATCTCACGGAGCGCATGTGCTTTTACCCTCGCCTTAACTCTGGTGTTGCGCTCTACCTGCTGCGTCTTTCCACCATAATAAGTAATATCCTCGCCATCACGCACAACGACCTGGTCACCGCCACGTCCTAATGCAAGGTCAATGGACATACGCGCATACTCATAATTCTGTGTATAACTTTCGCCATTTGCACCGATACCAATACTGAGTGTCACCGCCATCTCATTGCCGACCTTAACTGTTTTTACATCCTCGATCAGGCTGAAGCGGTCTTCGCGGAGTTTTGCAAGATACTGATATTTCAATACAACAAAATACTTATCTTTTTCAATCTTGCGGACTAACGCATCCAGTTCCGTAAAATATTTATTGACTTTCCGGTCGATCAGGGCAACGAGAAGAGATCTTTTGACATCTTCAATACTGTCAAGTGCCTCATCATAGTTATCGATATATACAAGACCAGCAACCATTTTCTGTTCCTGGTTCTCTCTCATGTACTGATTCTTTTCTGTCTCATCAAAGAGATATACCGCCGTCAGATATTCGTTACTCTCATCAAGTGTAACAAGACTGTCCACGCTGTTTAACTCTTCAAAGTAGATTCTTTTTAAGGCAACACGAAAATCCTGTTCTTTCAGCGTGAGGTTTATGGATTTCTCTCCATCACTCTTCTGCAGAAGTTCCTTTGTCAGTGCCGGAAAAATCGTCGTGATCGATTTGTGATATTTTTTATCCTTACCGGTCAGTTCTGTAAACTGCTCATTGACCCATAATATCTTTGCATTATAATCGACGAGTGCATACGGTATTTCAAACTCATTTAAGAGCTGCTTTTGTACTGTTCCGTACTGCGTTGCGAAGTTGATCAGCTCATTAACCAACACCGGCTTATTCCTGACATACACGATCATGGAAACAACAAAATAGATTGTCGTAAATATTGAAAACATAATACCTGACAATATATCTTCCGTATAGATGACAACATTCATACATACCAGAAGAATCGTCATGAACATCGGCCAGTAGAGAGATTTACGAAGTCTCCCTCTGAGCTTTACTTTATTACTTTTCATAGTCTTCTCCTAAATAAAAAGAAACCTACGGCAGGAAATGTGCTCATCACTGCTTACTTTTCCATCCGTCTTGGAATAGTCTTTGCTAACAATTATAGCATTTTGCCCCCTTAAGATAAAGTACTTTTTAAAAAAGGAACCGACGCAGTCACCTCATCTGTTACTGTTCAGAGGTAAACTTGTAACAAAAGAACCGATGGTATAGACTAATCGTAGTCAAAACCATCGGTTTTCTTATGCAAATATTTCTGCAATCTCGCGGAACAGATTGGTCTGCTCTTTTCTGCGCATCAAAACCAGCATGCTCATGCATTTACAGAGATGGTCGATGCTTGACGGACTCCGGAATGACACAGCCTGCGCCTGTTTTCTTTTATATTTTCTCAGCAGCCGTTCGGCTTCGTTATTCGTGGCAGGTACATTCTTATTATGGAGGAAAAGAAGATGATCTTTCTTATACTTTTTCATCCTTTTGTACAGGTTGTATCCATCACGGTAGTATTTCCCAGGCGGCTCATAGTCGTATTCATCCCCAGCTATGGACAGGATTGTTTTATAACGTTCTTCAAATTCGGAGACGGTCTGCGGATCTGGCTCTTCTGATTCAGATAAACCATTCCGGTAATGGATCATTTCCTGCATCAGGGAATGCATCTGCCTGTTCCAGGTACGGTCCTTTTCGTTGTCCATGCTGTCTTTCAGATAACGCAGTACATGTGCAAGGCATTCCTGGTGGCCGGTTCCATACTTATAAAAGGTTACATCATGATCGTGGATCAGTGTTCCCCTGATAGTCTTCAACGACCGTGCCCTTTATTCCATCGTGTCCCTTTTTGCCCCTGGCAAAATAGAGCACACCGCCATCCGGAACCGCACATACAAATACATACGAACTTTCCCCGTTTACACGGGCATTGGTACAGTCTGTATGCATGACAGGGGAAAGCAGCATGTCGCAGAAAATCTCTTTACGCTGGGATTCTGTTTTTTGGGCAAATGACCGGCAGAGATTATTGATCATGCCTTTTGATATGTTTATTTTTCCATCTGTCAGATCAGACAAAAACCTGCGGCTTTTATCAATTGATGTACAGCAGTCATTATTCAGCAGAAACAGGAAAGCACGTAAATTTCCTCCATAGTTAACGTCATCAATGACTCCCTGTGGAAATGGTGCATGGATCCGTTCACCTGTTTTGGAATTATAGTACACATCGGCATGATACTCGGTCACATGCACTTCTACGCTGATGTCGATTTTCTGCTTTGTAATGGTTTTCGATGTTTTCTTAAAGTCAGGGTCATGGAGTACTTCTTCGGGTGCCGGAAGACAGATTTCCCTTGTCGGGGTGAGTTTCTTTCTGCAGTGCCCCCTGTGTCCTGGCTGTCCACCGGGTTTCCTTCCTGTCTTTTCGCGGCTGTTGGATATTTTTTTGCGGGCGATAGATTTTGAAGACGGGATGGATGAGTTTTCATAGTTCCGGTTAATCTGTGCCGTCAGTTTCTGTACTTTTTGTTTTTCATCATCAAGCTCTGTCTTTACTTTGTAAAGTTCCCGTCTCTGGGAAGTTACTTTTTCAAGGGCGGTGTCGCGCTGTTTTTCTGCACGGATGGCCCTTTTTTCCATCATATCCGCCTTTTTTACTGCTTCGGCGACCATACGGTCGCATTCTTTTTGCAGCTGTTCAAAAATCTCAAACCATTGATTCCGAATCGTAATGGCATGGCTGTGTTCTTTTGCTACAGCTGCTTCCAGTTTTACAATTCTGCGTTCCAGGGCACGCACCTGTGTAAGGTGCTGTTTTTCCATTCGGATATATTTTTCGCCCGATTGAAAGGCTGCAAGTTCTTCCTGTGCTGCTTTCAGCCTGTATTGAAGTACTGTAATGGTTTCAAAAGAATTCCCCATCCCCATGCCGCGTCCTTTCCTTAAATGTTTGTCAGATCATCAATGATTTTTTCTAATTCTGCATTATGTTCCTCAAGGGATTTGATCAATGAGGACTGGGTTTCGATGACCCTGTGCTGTAGTCCGTTTGTATGCTCAAGACTGCCTATAAGTTCTTCATATGCTTTGAGTTTGCTTTTATCATCTGCGTTCATTTGTGCCTCCTTAAGTATAGGATAAGTATAGCAAAAACAGGGACGAATGGGAAATCGGACGAATTACGGGACTGGCAGAATGACGGTGGATAACCGGCAGAAAAATGAAAGAAGCAGAACTGGAAATCCGTATTCCAGCCATGTAAAAGCAGGAAAACATGCAGATACTGTTTATAATTTCAAAAGAAAAAGCAGGATTCGGAAGTCGTTAACGAGACTTCCCATCCTGCTTGAGTTTATCCACAAATATATTTTTTTAAATTTCGTCAGTTTTTACAATGGTCTGAACAGTAACCCTCATCTGCCCGATTCCCTTTTCTTTCCATTTGCAGTCTGATCCTGCTGTATTCAGTTCTGGCTCTCCGTATCACGTGGCGCGATCGTCAGATAATTGTCAGTATCCATATCATTGATCAGATTATCCGATAAAATCCTGTCACCGGAAACTTTCGGTTCTTCCCGCACGAAACTCTCCTCGTCGAGTTCATACCCCGTTTCTTCCCTGTAAACAGCGCTGATAAATCCGGATTCCTGTCCACCGCCATAAATTGGAAAAATGATCGTATGCCAGTCATTTTCCATATCTTCACTGATCATTACCGGAGTATGGATCTGCGAAAATGCTCCAAGCACCTCGAACTGACCATTTTCTCCCGGTCTTAAAATAAGTGCCGCATCCCCGCGATTATCAGATGTTGTATCTCCGATCGTGACCGCTACGATCTCATCCGTTCCGTCCTCGTTAAGATCCGTGTAATTATAGTAATACCGTGTCTCTTTGCATTCTTCTTCCGGAATCTGATAATACTCCGTCAGAAATGCTGCAAGATCCGGATATTCCTCATCCTCAGAATATTCTTCCATCACATTGTAGTTTTGTTCGTCCTGCTCTGCCGAAAAGAAATGTTCTTCTAATGTTTTCTCCGTCTGGGTATCTGTCTGTTCCATTGTATTTGCAGTATTTTTTTGTCCGCAGCCTGCCGTACCTGCCAGCACTGTCAGGAAAAATACCATACATAATGTCTTTTTCATGTGTCCTCCACCTGTCCGTACTGCTTACCGTTTTGGTTTATCATATATATTATATGATTCCATGCACAATTCCAAGACATTCTTGCGAAGTTTAAGAAATCCTTTAGACATTTTACTCTTACGTCCAAACCCTACAACAATCTCTGAATCTCCTCCAACGACGGCATGACACGCAGGGCACCTTTTCTTGTTGTAATGATGGATGCTGCTGCATTGGCAAATGTGAGCATTTCTTTTAACTGCTGTTTTGTAAGGTTATCTAAGCCATACTTTAATATATGGTGCAGATGGCAAAGGCAGCATGCCCCAAAGGTGTCTCCGGCACCGGTGGTTTCGATCGTGTTTTTCTGTAAAAATGCAGGAACTTCAACCAGCATATCCTTATAATAGGCTCTGCTTCCGTCCTTTCCCATGGATAAAAGGATGAGCGGGATCTGATAGGTCTGCTGCAGCATGTGGATCCCTTCGGTGTAATCTTCTTTCCCGGAAAACCACTGGATCTCATTGTCCGAAATTTTTAAGATATCACAGACGGATAAACCATATGCCATCTGCGTTCTTGCATCTTCCATGTCTTTCCAGAGCGGCTCCCTGATATTCGGATCAAAGGAAAGAATCGCGCCGTTTTCTTTTGCGACTTTAATTGCATGTCTTGTCGCACTTCTGACCGGTTCATTGGTCATGGATAGTGTGCCAAAATGAAAGATTCGTGTTCCCTTTATCAACTCTTCCGGGACTTCCTCTTCTTTAAGCATCATATCTGCACCGGGATTTCTGTAAAACGAAAAATCCCTGTCACCATCCGGATAAGTATGTACCAGTGCTAACGTTGTATGCACGTCATCATCTTTCTGTAAACCTGATGCATCAATCCCGACTTCCATAATCGTCTGTTCCAGCTGTTTTCCGAAAAAATCATTTCCTACTTTTCCGATAAAAGCTGTCTTATGTCCGAGCTTTGTTAACATTGCCAGTACGTTGCATGGAGCACCGCCCGGATTTGCCTCAAATAATGGATTTCCCTGACTGCTGATCCCATTCTCGGTAAAATCAATGAGTAATTCACCTAAAGCTACAACATCCATACTTTTTCCTCCGTGTCTGATAGTAGTTTTTGTTTTATAATTTTACTATATCGTGATTTCATCACTCAATAATTTCGTCGTTCGTCAAATGCAAATAAATTTGCATTTTCCTCTCTTTCGCTCATTATATTTCTACACTCTGATGCCGCTACAACATCCCAGTCACAACCCTGTCATTTCCTGCAAGGTCTTTTTTCACACAGACGTTTGAAAATCCTGCGTCTGTCATCATTTTAGATACATCTTTTCCCTGATCATACCCAATCTCAAACATCAGAGAACCGCCAGAATTCAGATAATCTTTACTCTGTTCCACGATCTTGCGGTAAAAGTAAAGTCCATCCTCTTTTCCGTCTAACGCCTCAACCGGTTCAAACACCTGCACCTCCGGCATGAGCTGCGGGATCACATCTGTTGGGATATAAGGCGGATTTGACACGATCACATCAAACTTCTCCGTGACCATCTCAAAAAGGTCACTGCGTTCAAAAAGAACCGGCACCTCATTTAATTTTGCATTCTCTTTTGCAACGTTGACCGCCTGCTTGGAGATATCAACCGCATATCCTTTCACGCCCTCAACGTTATGCAAGATACTGATAATAATACAACCGGAACCGGTACACATATCAAGTACTTTCATTCCCGGCTTTACTGTTTTTAATGCTTCCTCCACAAGTGTCTCTGTATCCTGTCTTGGAATCAGGACATTGGAATTTACCTTGAACTTCAGCCCCATAAATTCCGTCTCGCCCACAATATACTGCAGCGGGATATGCTCTGCACGCTTTTTGACGGCAAGTTCATATTCCTTCAGCAGATCATCCGGAAGATCATCTTCCATATGCATATAATAAAATTTACGGTCTATCTTACAGCCCATTTCCAAAAGCAGCCATGCATCTGTTTTCGCATCTGCAATATGCGACAGCTCCAGCACTTTTTCTCCATGGGCAACAGCTTCCCGATATGTCATTCTTATCTCACGCCCTTCTACTTCATTTCCCGGCGGATTTCTTCCACATAAGGTTTCCAGTCAAAAACGGCCTCCACAGAGGCAATTCCAACCTCGATCATCTCATCATCCGGTTCTTTTGTTGTCAGACCCTGCAGCCATAATCCCGGCTTGCTCAAAAGATTCACAACTGCATTATCGCTTCTTCCTGCCAGCCGGATAAATTCATAGGATACACCTGCGATCACCGGGATCAGAAGCAGACGCAAAACCACACGGAGGATTGGAGAATCCACGCGGATAAACATAAAAAACAAAATGCTGACTAACATTACGATCAAAAGAAAACTCGTTCCACAGCGTTTATGGAATCTGGAACTTTTTCTCACATTATCCACGGTAAGATCCATGCCATGTTCAATGCAGTTGATACATTTATGTTCTGCACCATGGTACATATAAACACGCCGGATATCCTTCATCAGAGAGATAAGTGCTACATATCCGATGAAAATCACCAGACGGATCACTCCCTCTAACAATGCGATCACCCACTGGGATGTAATTACTTTCTGAAACAGAGTCGATAAATAATATGGAAGCATCATAAATACTGCCACAGCAAGAACAATCGATAATACAACCGTTCCGCCCATCATGGCATTTTCCTGCTTCTTCTCTTTCTGCTCCTGTCTCCTGCGCTCTTCTTCCGTCATTGGCTCTTTTTTCTTCTCATCCACTTCCTCATCTTCAAAAAAAGAAGCGGAATAAGTCAATGTCTGCATTCCGAGCACAAGCGACTCTATAAAACTGAATACACCTCTTAAAATCGGCATATTTCTTATTTTCTTATTCTTGATGATCCCAGTATATTCTGAAACCTTCACTTCAATCTCATGGTCAGGCTTTCTCACTGCAACGGCGTACTTTTCCTGATTCTTCATCATCACGCCTTCCATGACAGCCTGTCCGCCAATTCCTGAATATCTCATTTTAAAAACCATGTCTTTCTCATAGAGTTTCCATGTTCTAAAAAAGGTTGAGATTTAATAACCTCAACCTTATCTGTAACCACTTTTTTCTATTTGTTGATACCGTATTTCTTGTTGAACTTATCAATACGACCATCAGCTCTGTTAGCTTTCTGCTGACCTGTGTAGAATGGATGGCATTTAGAACAGATCTCAACGTGGATGTCTTCCTTTGTTGATCCTGTAACAAATGTATTTCCACAGTTACATGTAACAGTTGCCTGATAATAATCTGGATGGATTCCTTCTCTCATGATTTTCACCTCTTCTATTCTTATCGTTGATTTGTTGCGCTTGTTCTATATCCTTTATGCCCGTATACCCGATTCGCATATGGCACTTACTGCAAGAATATACACGATATAAAAACTGTCCAGAATCTGTAAAAGATTCTTTATCCCGATAAACAGCTTTTAAAGTATAGCATACGCATCATAGTAAATCAAGATATTTTTTTAAATAATTCTATTTTTCTTTACCATTGCGATATATTCTTTATTATTCTTTGTGCGGGCGAACATATTTAAAATATTCTCCACTGCCTCATCTGCACGCATACCATTGTAAGCCTTGCGCATGATCTCCACTGCCTCTAACTCATCCGGGTCAAGCAGCAGGTCTTCTCTTCTGGTTCCTGACTTTACAATATCGATTGCCGGGAACACACGTTTTTCGGAAAGTTTGCGGTCGAGTACAAGTTCCATGTTACCGGTTCCCTTAAACTCCTCGAACACAACGTCGTCCATCTTACTTCCGGTATCTACCAGTGCTGTTGCAAGAACGGTAAGGCTTCCGCCCTCTCTCATATTTCTGGCTGCACCAAAGAAACGTTTTGGCATATGAAGGGCTGCCGGATCAAGACCACCGGATAACGTACGTCCACTTGGTGGAACTGTAAGGTTGTATGCCCTTGCAAGACGTGTGATACTGTCGAGCAGGATCATGACATCTTTATGATGCTCCACGAGACGTTTTGCACGCTCGATGACCATCTCGGATACTCTCTTATGATGTTCCGGCAATTCGTCAAATGTAGAATAAATAACTTCTACATTATCACCTTCAATCGCTTCCTTGATATCCGTAACCTCCTCTGGTCTCTCATCAATCAGAAGAATGATCAGATGCATATCCGGGTTGGATGCCGTAACTGATTTTGCAATCTCTTTTAATAAGGTTGTCTTACCTGCTTTCGGCTGGGAAACGATCATACCACGCTGTCCCTTACCGATCGGTGAGATCAGATCCACGATCCTCATTGCAACACTGCTGCCCGGTCTCTCTAAACGGATTCTCTCATTAGGGAAAATCGGTGTGAGGTCTTCAAAATTCTTTCTCTGCTGGATCACGCCCGGCTGATAACCGTTGATCGTTGTGATATATAATAATGCAGAGAACTTCTCCTGCTGTGTTTTGATCCTTGTGTTACCGCAGATAATATCACCTGTTTTCAGATTGAACTTACGGATCTGGGATGGAGACACATAAACGTCATTCTCCCCCGGCAGATAATTGTCGGAACGGATAAATCCGAATCCATCCTGCATAACCTCAAGAATTCCATTCACAGTGATTCCGCTGTCAAGATTCTTGATCGTATCATCCTGGCTTGCTTCCTCACGCTCTCCCTCTTTTGATCCCTCTTTGGCTGATTCTGCTGAATCTGCTCTTTTTCTCTCCGGTTTCTCGGAAGGAGCTGACTGTTCCTGTTTTTTCTCCGATTCTTTTGCCGCTTTTTCTTTTTCCTTCTTCGCATCCTCTGCAAGCATTGCTTCTACAAGATCGGCTTTCTTCATTGTGGAAGTGCTTTTAATTCCTCTTGATTTTGCTAAATCACGCAAAACCGTTGCTGATAAGCTTTCATATTTTTCTCTCATTCAATGACTCCTTAATCATAATTGTATCATTTGGGAACAACGTCTGAATCGACTAAATGAATCTATAACTGCAATTTATTATACAACACTTTTTACAAAATAGGAAGTCCTAATTTTCTTGATTAATAAAAAAGGAAATGTTATCATTACTTTCAGAGCTTTAAAACGAATATTTACATAAAGGAGACAGTTCATATCATGGATTTAAAAGAAAAAGCATTAGCCATGCATAAAGAGTGGAATGGCAAATTAGAAACGATCGCAAAATCAAAGGTCAACTCCAGAGAGGACCTTGCAATTGCATACACACCGGGCGTTGCCGAACCATGTAAAGTCATTGCAGAAGATAAAGAAGCAGCCTACACTTATACCATGAAGGCAAACACTGTTGCCGTCATTTCCGACGGAAGTGCTGTCTTAGGACTTGGCAATATCGGGCCATATGCCGCTATGCCTGTTATGGAAGGAAAATGTGTTCTTTTCAAAGAATTCGGCGATGTGAATGCTGTTCCGATCTGTTTAGACACACAGGACACCGAAGAGATCATTGCAACCATCAAAAATATTGCTCCTGCATTCGGCGGAATCAATCTTGAGGACATCTCCGCTCCGCGCTGTTTTGAGATTGAGGAACGTTTAAAGGCAATGCTCGATATCCCGGTATTCCATGATGACCAGCATGGCACTGCAATCGTTGTCCTTGCCGGAATCATCAACGGTCTGCGTGTCACTGGCAAGAAAAAAGAAGACTGTAAAGTAGTTGTCAACGGCGCCGGTTCTGCGGGCGTTGCCATCACCAAACTGCTCCTCACTTACGGTTTCAAACATGTGACTATGTGCGACCGCGAAGGTATCATTGGAAAAGATTACCCGAATTTAAACTGGATGCAGAAAAAAATGACCGAGGTAACAAATTTAGAAAATGCTTCCGGCACACTCGCAGATGCATTAAAGGGTGCTGATATTTTTGTCGGAGTTTCTGCTCCAAATATCGTAACTCCTGAAATGGTTGCCTCCATGAATAAGGACTCCATCCTTTTTGCAATGGCAAATCCGGTACCGGAAATCATGCCGGACGTTGCAAAGGCAGCCGGCGCAAGAGTTGTCGGAACCGGAAGAAGTGATTTCCCGAACCAGGTCAACAATGTGATCGCGTTCCCTGGCATTTTCAAAGGTGCCCTGGAGGGACGCGCCACA
>OGGT01000961.1_pt1 | contig 11104 bp, 7 predicted proteins | sample 1571311 | NCBI WGS metagenome assembly OGGT01 (sample SAMEA2581931, study PRJEB24529) | metagenome | biome: Human gut stool | place: China | collected 2011
ACAGTCATAGGCAAGATCAGCAGAATGACGGATTGCCCTTTGCTGGCGTGGGTGAGGTAATCCTATACGCAACGGTCTAAGTCTACAAAGCCTTTAGAAGGAACAGGAGAAAGCAAGATCTTATTTAATTCATCAGCTATCCGCTCCCGAGAAATAATCTTAATACGTTCCCGGTTACGTTCCAACGCATCAAACGTTTCGTCCTCAATGAAAAAATTCAGCTGAGTAGCAAAACGGATGCAGCGCATCATACGTAAAGGATCATCACTGAACGTTATGTCCGGATCAAGCGGAGTACGGATGGTACGTTCCTTCAGGTCATCCAGACCGTCGAAAGGGTCTACCAGTTCTCCGAAGCGTGCCTTGTTCAGGCAGACTGCCATGGCATTGATGGTGAAGTCTCTGCGGTTCTGGTCGTCTTCCAGCGTGCCATCTTCCACTATCGGCTTGCGGCTGTCGTGGCTATACGACTCCTTGCGTGCACCCACAAACTCCACTTCCGTATCCTTGAACTTGACTTGTGCCGTACCGAAGTTCTTGAAAACAGATACATGCGCACCTCGTCCCAGCTTCTTTCCGAAAGCCTGAGCCATTTCAATTCCGCTTCCTACCACCACTACATCTATGTCCTTGGAAGGTCTGTTCAGGAAAATATCTCTTACATATCCACCTACGACATAGCATTCCAGTCCCAGCTCATCGGCCGTTTCTGATATCAGACTAAAAATTCTGCCAGCGAAGTGTTCTTTCAGTTCCATTGTATGCATTTTTTCAATTTGCCGCAAAGTTACAAAAAAAATCCCTTTGTCCATTTTTTGCCGCTTGCTTGAAATCTTGCATTTGTTTTTCTGGTTGTGGAAAGACATTGAGGAAACATCAGGCTGTTAAGAAACAAACCTTTCTGCATGTTTTACGTTTCGCTTGTGCGAACCCTATGTTTCTCAAGGCCGAAACGTAGGTTTCCCTTCCGCAAAACGTAGGTTTCCGGTGAGGGAAACATAGAAAATGCGTGGAAAAAAGCAGGAATGTGCGGAGGAGTTCCGAAAATAGTTGTATTTTTGCCTGCATAGAATGATAGATAAACGTATGAAAAAGATAGGATTATTGCTCGTTCCGATGGCACTGGCACTTTCTGCTTGCCAGAACGGTGAGAAGCAGGCTGGACAGTTGTTTCAGCGTGCGGAAGCTGCGTATGCGGCAGGTGAGTACAGCCTGGCTAAATTGCAGATAGATAGTATTCGTACCCTGTATCCCAAGGCATTTGAAGTGCGCAAGGCGGGTATCAAACTGATGCAGCAGATTGACCTGGCAGAACAGACCAAGACTTTGGCTTATCTGGACAGCATGATGACGGTGAAGCAGGCTGCGCTTGACTCCATCAAGGGAAAGTTTGTATTGGAAAAAGATACAGCCTATCAGGAAGTAGGAAATTATTTTTATCCCACTCAGGTGGTCGAAAAAAACATCGGCCGTTCGTTCTTGCGTGCACAGGTGAGCGAATTAGGCGAGATGTCGCTGACCTCTATTTATTGTGCGGGAGGGAGTATTCATCATACGGCTGTAAAGGTTTCTGTGGATGATACTTTTGCGGAAACTCCTACGTCAATAGATAGTTATGAAACTACAGATTTAGGACGTCCGGTAGAAAAAGCCGACTATAAACTGGGTAATGATGGAGGGGTGATTGCATTTCTGGTAGCCAATCGTGATAAGAAAAACATCCGTCTGGAATTTATCGGCGACCGGAATTATAAGACAGTGATGCATCCGAATGACGTGAAGGCAGTCGCAGAACTGAGTGAGCTGGCACGTGTGTTGTCTGCCATCGAAGAAATCAAGAAAGAGCAGAAAGAGGCCAACTTGAAAATCAAGTTTGTGAAACGGAAGATGGAAGAGAATACGGAAGAATAATAGAATGCAGAATTACTTGTAAATATTGTCTGATAAGACGGAAAAAGTGAAAGCCGGAAGGATACTTCGTGTATCTGTCCGGCTTTTTGCTTTTTGCGGATATGGTTGATAATTAAGTATTCAATAATTAGGGTAATACTAAGCTTGTCAATCAAGCCTCATTCAGCAAATTCTTTAAACGGCATTCAGGAATAGTACTCCAGAACCTTAGAGAGATGTCTTCCAATGATTGAAAGGAAAAATTAGAATGCGAGAATACAGAATATGCGAGCCAGAAGAACAAGATATGTTTTTTTAGGAACTTTGTTGCCAGATACAGGTTTCTGGCAACTCCTTTTTCGGAGATATGCATTTCTTCTGCAATCTCTTTTACCTTTAATCCTCTTTTTTTACTTAAAATGAATGCGGTTCGTTGCCGTTCAGGAAGCATGTGAACAAGTTTGTCTATGTACTTTTTTAAATCTTCAGCTTCTATTCCTTGTTCAATTTCATTTGAGGCTTCTGTTGCCAGCTGTAATGTCTCAGCTAGTTTTTCTTCATTGATAGATTTGCGGATATGGTTGAATATCAAATTTCTTGTGATAATGAAAAGTAACCCGTCTAAATCTTTTTCTTCGTCCAGCAGTTCGCGCTTTTCCCAAAGTTTAATAAATACTTGCTGTGTAATTTCTTCCTTCTCGTAGTTATCCATGAGATACAGGCCTGTAAAACGATATACGATGTTCCAATATCGGTCAAAAATTGCTTTAAAGGCCTTGGAATTCCCTTGTTTAATTTGACGGATAGTATTAATCATACTGCGAGGTCGAAAAAAATTATTAGCGTTCTTTAAATATTCTATGTGTGCAAATGTAGATAAATAATCTTATTATTGAAAATCTTTTGAATAAAATGAATACGAATGTAAAAAATAACAATAAAGTGATATAGCTTTGTAGTCAATTCTTTTTATGGCGTGTATTTATAGTAAATAAAATAAGTTTAGGTGCATGAACCAGAAAAAACATAAAACAGAAGATTTGGGAAATTGGAAACCTTTTGTGGAACAGTTACACAAGGAATGGGAAAAAGTAAAAAGTGAACAGGTGGATGAGAATCTGGAACTTAAAGAAAAGACTTGGAAAAGGGTAGATAGAAAAATATTCTCTCCTCGTCGTTATATTTTGCGGGCAGGATGGGCGGTTGCTGCAGCATTAGTAGGGGTTATGCTTTATTGGGGATATAAGATACCTGAAAAACATGAAATAAAGAGTGTGGCTTATATAGAGCATTCTTATGTAGAAGGCCGTATGTATATATTGCCAGATAGTTCAACTGTTTGGTTGGAACCAGAGAGTAAGATACGAATTTCTTCAGACTTCCTGAGTAAACGTGAAGTTTGGCTGACAGGAAGTTCTGTCTTCGAAGTAAAAAAGAAAGCCAATACAGATTTCAAGGTCTATATCAATACAGCTTGTATGGAGGTTAAAGGTACAGTCTTTTCTGTAAATCAACCTACGTTAGATACTTCAATTATAGCCTTATATGAGGGAGCCATTGATTTTGTTGGTAAAAACCAGTCATTAATTAGTATGGCACCTTCTCAACGTTTAGTATATGATGTACATACCGGTTCTACTTTGGTCGAGAATTTTCCAGAAAACATACAATGGGTAGATGGAAATTATCGTTTTACGGATATCCGACTTGATAATTTGATGGATTTTATCAGAAAAAAATATCGGGTAGAGGTAGAATTGGATAAAGCTGTAAATCATGGCTTATTGCTGACTGGTACTATACGAAATGATGAAAGCATGGAAGCTGTGATAGAAAAAATATGTTTTTCTTCACAACTGACTTATAAGAAAAATGGTTCCCATTATTTGTTGATGAAATAGAATTTATTGCTGATATATAATAGATGTATATTCCCCGTGAAACTTTGTGTTTGGAAGTCTCACGGGGATTTTTTATTTCTACAGATAAAAATATTTTTAGAAAAAATCTTATTACCCATGTAGTCTTTTTTTCATGATAAGTGTATTTATTACAAAACCTAATTCTTGAATGATGGTTAACTATAAATTAAACACATGAAAAATGAAAAAGAGAAGTTTGTTTTGTAGGAGTTTGATTCTTTCGCTCTTGTTGTATCCTTCGTCGGATGCTTGGTCTGCACCTTTTACCGGGCAGATTCCTTTACGGGGAAATTCAATGTCTTTGTTGGAAGTGGTAAGAGAAATAGAAGAAACCACTGATTATTCTTTCTTTTATAAATCCAGTGATTTGGAAGGAAGTGCTAAGAAAAACTATAATCTCAACGGGGATATTGAGGAAGTGCTTTCAGAAGTATTTGAAGGTAGTGGAATTGTATATAAAGTAAATGGAAAAGAAATTATTTTAAGTAAGGCCTCTGCTAAATCGGTGAAACAGCAGCGTACTATTTCTGGTGTAGTAACTGATGCTACCGATGGTTCGACAGTGATAGGTGCCAATGTAGTTGTAAAAGGCACTACTAATGGTGTTATTACTGACTTGGATGGTAACTTCTCACTTACTTTTTCTGGGAAAAGTTGCACCCTGGAGGTTAGTTATGTAGGTTATAAAAAACAGGAAGTTTATATTACTGATCAGGGACTTGTAAATGTGAAGCTTGTACCGGATAATGAAATGCTGGCTGAGGTAGTGGTTGTAGGACAGGGAACACAGAAGAAAGTTTCTGTAACTGGATCTATTGCTACTGTAAAAGGTTCTACTCTAAAGGTTCCTTCTTCTTCGCTGACTAGTTCTTTGGCTGGTAAGTTAGCTGGTATTATGTCTATGACAAGCAGTGGAGAACCTGGATCTTCTTCTGAATTTTATATCCGTGGTATCAATACATTCGGAGGACGTTCTACCCCATTGATTCTGTTGGATGGAGTGGAAATTTCATCCTCTGACTTGAACCGTATTCCGGCAGAATCTATCGAAAGTTTTTCTTTGTTGAAAGATGCTTCGGCAACGGCTATTTACGGTAACCGAGGTGCAAATGGTGTGATGCTGGTTACTACAAAAAGTGGTACGGAAAACTCAAAAGCGAAGATAAATGTTTCTTTGGAGGCATCTTACTTCCGTCCGATGAATGTAGTGGAATTTGCAGACGGACCGACCTTTATGCGTACTTACAATGAAGCGGCTCAGGCTAGAAGTCTGACTCCTATCACGAATCCGAAATATACGGAAGAACAGATTCTGAATACTGAAAAAGGATTGAATCCGTATGTATACCCGAATGTGGATTGGTATGATTTGATTTTTAAGGAAGGAAACTACAATCAGCGTGCCAATATTAATCTTCAAGGTGGTGGTTCTCGTGTGACATATTATATGAGTTTGCAAGCCAATCATGATACTGGTTTGCTGGATGCACCGAAGAATTATTATTATGATACCAACATCAATAACTGGGAGTATAACTTCCAGAATAATATATCTTATAAGGTAACCAATACGACTACGATTGACCTTCGTATGATGGCACAGATTGGAAATCGTCAGGGGCCTAACTACAGTGTGTCGGATATGTACCAGACTGTAATGAGAGCGAATCCAGTGGCTTTTCCTGCTTATTTCCCCAGTCAGGAAGGGGATGATGGTTTTATTCGCTTCGGTAATGCAGAAATAAAACCAAATGTACTCGGAAAGAACCCTTATGCAGAAATGTTAGGTTCATTTAAAGAAACGAACTACAATACACTGAATACTTCTATCAGTTTAAATCAGAAACTGGACTTTATCACGGAAGGATTGAGTTTAAAAGCTTTGGTGAACTTCAAGAACTGGTCAGAGTCTTCTTATAATCGTTCTATCAAACCTTATTATTATAAGGTAAAAGACGGTAGTTATTTACCGGATACCGATGAGTACGAACTTCAATTGTTACAAACAGGTGATCAATATCTTAGTCAGTCGGGAATTAGCCGTAATTCTGATCAGACCTTCTATTTTGACGCACGTTTGGACTGGAAGCGTAGTTTTGGCGACCATAACTTGTCAGCCATGTTGATGTACATGATGCGTGAATACAGAAATGATGTGTTACCTAATAGAAACCAGGGGTATTCAGGACGCTTGACGTACGATTTTGCTAATAAGTACTTGCTGGAATTTAACTTTGGTTACAATGGCTCTGAACGTTTGGCAAAAGGAGAGCGTTTCGAATTCTTCCCGGCTGCTTCTTTGGGGTGGGTAGTCAGTTCAGAAAAGTTCTGGGAACCAATTAGTAACTATGTTAGCCATTTGAAGGTGAGAACTTCTTATGGTTTGGTAGGTAGTGATGAGTTTAACGGAGGGGCTCCTCATTTCTTGTATCAAAATAATATCAGTATAGGAAGTGCTCATGATTTCTGGACTGGTTTGCCTACTAGTGAGATAAACAGAAAAGGTCCTGCCTTTTATGTATTGGCTGTGCAGAATGCTGGATGGGAACATGTCAAGAAGTTTGATATTGGTTTTGATATGTCACTGTTTAACCAGTTGAATATCACCTTTGATTATTTCCACGATAAGCGAGACAGAATCTTGATGGCGCGTGCTTCCTGGCCTTATATGTTGGGTTACTGGGGATCATTGCCTTGGAGTAATATTGGAGAAGTAGTGAATCAGGGATATGAATTGAGTGTGAACTGGTCTAAACAGTTTGGAAAGGACTGGTCTATTGATTTGCGTGGAAACTTTACCTATAACCAGAACGAATATAAATATGTAGACGAACCTAACTATCCATATACTTGGCAGACTAAAACAGGCAAGCCGCTGAATACACTTACCGGGTATGTCGCAGAAGGATTATTCACTAGCCAGGAGGAAATTGATCAATGGGCAGACCAGTCTCAGCTGGGCTCTAACATTATGCCGGGAGATATCAAGTATCGGGATATAAACGGAGATGGACAGATTACGACAGAAGACCAGGTGATGCTTTCTCCTTACAATGGAGTGCCTCGCATCCAATACGGTTTCGGTTTGAATATATCATATAAGAAATTTGATTTTGGAGTATTCTTTAACGGTTCTGCCAAACGTAAAATTATGATTAATAGTGGATACACTCCATTCCTTGCCGGTGGTGGTGATGGTATCACAGTGGAAACGCTGGAAAGAAACTTGATGCAGTGGATTGCAGACGATCACTGGTCAGTAGATAATCCGAATCCTAATGCAGAATATCCTCGTTTAGGTATTACTGAAGCAGATGTTTCTAATAATACTCAGTCTAGTTCGTATTGGTTAAGAAATGGAAATTTCTTGCGCTTTAAGACACTGGAAATTGGTTATCGTTTCCCTTATTGCCGTGTATACCTGAGTGGAGACAACCTGGCTGTGTTCAGTCCGTTTAAATTGTGGGATCCAGAATTAAGTTGGAATGCTTATCCTTTGCAACGTACTTTTAACTTGGGAGTTCAACTTACATTTTAATGAATAATACATGAAACTATGAATTTGATAAAAAATATATATAAGACAGCACGGATGATAGTAATACCTTGCTGTATGTTGACTGCCTGTAATTATCTAGATGTGATTCCTCCCGCACAGGCCGATTTTGAGGACACCATGAAAGATCAAAATGCAGTAGAAAACTTTTTGTTTACCTGTTATGGCTATGTACCTCGTTGTCAGCCTTATGACTTCAATGCTTTTGAACAGTCTGCAGATGAAATTGTAGCACCGAAGGCTTGGAATGATTTTCAACAGCAAATTGCTTGGGGAACAGTTTCTGCTTCTACTTATATGACTTGGGGAAACGGTAAGAATTTTGATGATTTCGGATTCTGGGTACCGGGGTATAACTGGATAGGATATGTACATCATTTTTTAAGTTTAATAGATGAACTTCAGCCTGTGGGAGTTACTGAAGAGGATAAGGATGAATACAAGGCTGAATGCTGGTTCTTGGAGGCGTATTATCATTTCCGGATTCTTCAGGCTATGGGCCCCTGTCCGATTATCACAGAAAAAGTGGACCCGAATATAACGAACAGCCAGATTCCGGGTCGTTCTCACTTTGATTATTGTGTAGATTATATTGTACAGAAGTTGGATACGGCTGCAACGATTTTGCCTGCTGTCAGAGAAACGGATGATTTGGGACGTGCTACTTCTACCATTTGTAAGGCTTTGAAAGCAAGAGTATTGCTGTGTGCGGCATCTCCTTTGTGGAACGGTTCATTCCCTTATCCAAACTGGAAGAATGTAAATTTTGAAACTCCTGGATATGGAATGGATCTGGTAAGCACTACTTATGACCGTAGTAAGTGGGAGCGGGCGTTGACAGCTGCGCAGGAGGCATTGGCTGCTGCAAAAGCGGCTGGTTATGAGCTGTTCAGTATAGAGGCTGCAGATCAGATAGCAGAAAATGATGGATTAGGCTTACCTTATATACCTGGAAAAGAAACGGAGACAGAGGAAAATGACCTTTTCAAGAGAAGAGTACGTATGTTCCAGTATCTGGTGACTGCTAATGAAGGTCAGGGCAACAAAGAATTGATTTGGGCAAACCGTATTGATTCTGATGTGAATAATGGAGGAGAAGCTACAGATTCTCGTCTGCCGAGTAGAGTGGTGAAGAAAAGCGATGGACAATATGCCGGTGGATGGTCGGGAATGGCTCCTACCTTGTATGCAGTGCAGCATTTCTATACAGAAAATGGCAAATTGCCTAGTCAGGATGCGAATTTCTATCCGGAATCTGGTTGGTATGAACGTTTTAATGATGCCGTTCAAAGTCCGGAATTGGTTACAGACCGTTTGGATGGAGAGGATGTGAAGAATGATATCATAAAATTGAATGCAAAGCGTGAAGCTCGTTTTTATGCTTGGATTGCATTTGATGGATGTGAATATGCGAAGAAAATTAATGACGGAAACTCTCTTTGGTTGAATTTAAAGAATACCAATACGAATGGATGGAGTCAGAGTAATACTCGTAACTGTGCAGGAACTGGATATCTGTCTAAGAAATTCATTGATCCTAACATCCGTTTTGGGGCAAATGGAACAAGAACTCATCGTGCGGCTCGACGTCCTTATATCCGTATGGCTGAATTATATTTGAATTTAGCTGAATGCTATGCGGCATTGGATAATACAACGGAATCGCTTGCCAACCTGAATGAGATAAGAGAAAGAGCGGGCTTGAAAGAATTGACGGATGCAGATTTGACTGGTGATATGACATTGATGGACTGGGTTCGTAATGAGCGCTTTGTGGAATTGTACGAAGAAGGCTTCCGCTATTATGATGTGCGCCGCTGGATGATTGCTCCGACTATGTTGAAAGCTGGAGTCAGATACGGTTTGAATGGATTAGTTGAAAATCCTAGTTTTGAAGAGTTCAATCAGCCAACCTTGATTGATCAGCCCTTTAAATGGGATAACCGTCTTTACTTGATGCCGATTTGGTCTAGACAAGGAATGGATGAACTGTATAGCAATCCTCAGTTAGTACAGGCTCCAGGTTATTAATGTTTTAAGAAATGAATCTGATGAGAAAGAATATAATTTATTTGGCAGGATGTCTTATGTTGTTGAGTGCCTGCAATAACTCCAAGTATGACTTGGAAAATCTTGTGCCACAAGAATATCATAAAATTTTGTATGTAAATAATAGTGGAAAACAAGAAATGACGTTATATGATACAGGTGAGGATTACACTTATACCTTGTCGGTGATTAAGACAGGAAGTGATCCTACTCTGACTGCGAATGCACAGATAAACGTGTTAAGTCAGGAAGAAGTGGATCAGTTGTATAGTAATCCTGAAGCCGTAAACTATAAGGTACTTTCTGAAGAAAGTTTTTCTTTGGAGACTGCTGACTTGGTATTTACATCTGAAGATCATTCAAAATCGGTAAATGTGTCTGTTAACTCAACCAAGGTGAAAGCACTGATTGAAAGTAATCCAGAAGCAAAGTGGGTATTGCCGCTGAGAGTGACTAGTCAGACTGACTCTGTGAATGCAGCAAAGAATGAATTGTTTCTTCAGATTACAGGTGTGGTGACTCCGAATGTGGGATTCTTTGTTCAGAGCGAAGAAGTGAAAGAGTTTCTGTTTGGGGAAGTTCCTTCGATTACGGAAGAAATAGAAATCGGACTGGATACGGAAAACAAATGGGATTTGTCATGTGAATTAGAAATTGAAAGTGCAGACTTTATAGCGGATTATAATGACGAAAATGGAACTGTTTTCCAGATGATGCCGGAAGGTAGCTATTCTTTTGATGAATTAGTTTCTCTTCCAGCAGGAACAACGACTTCTAAGTTGAATGTGACAATTGATGGCTCTAAATTTACTATTCCTGGTGATTATATGTTGCCCGTGAAAATAAAGAGTGTTTCTCAGTTTGCGGTTTCTGCTACGATGAATGTGTACCCAATTAAGATTCGTGTTATGGCGAAAGAACTGGACCGCACGGGGTGGACAGGTACGGCAAACTCGGAGGAAACTACTGGTGAAGGTTCTAATGGAGCAGCAAATAAAGTCTTGGATGGAGATTTAGGTACATATTGGCATTCAATTTGGCAGAACGGTAGTGGACAAAGAGGACTTCCGTATGAGATTGTATTGGATGCAAAACAGAATTATACGTTTACTCAGTTTGCCATGGTACAGCGTGGAGGTGGATTTACAGATACTGGATCGGGTGAGTTCTATGTTAGTACAGATGGAAATGACTGGGGAGAACCGGTAGGACGCTTCACGATGAAGCAAAATACTGACAAGCAAGTGTTTGGTATAATTCCGACGACAGGACGGTATGTGAAAATCAGGATCCTTAGCAGTTATCGTGATCAGAACTGTTCATTGTCTGAGGTCTATGCTTACGGAAAATAAATAAAATTAGGGGGCTGATTTTGTCGGCTCCCTAATTTGGAATATTAGTTTGAGATAGGTTATTGTTTTATGATATAAACTGTTTATGAAGCAGCTTACTTTATTTTCTTTATTATTTGCAGGGGTGGTACAGACATTTGCCCAGCAGGCGGCAGTCACCGGCCCTGATTCTCGTTTGAAACTCGATTTTCAGTTGCAGGACGGCAAGCCTGTCTATTCGGTGACATACGACGGAAAAACCGTCTTGGAGAATTCTCCTCTCGGCTTTGTATCCAATATTGGCGACTTCAGCCGTCAGATGAGCTTTGTCGGTCAGCAGGCAGACAAGGTGGAAA
>OGGT01000963.1_pt1 | contig 11060 bp, 10 predicted proteins | sample 1571311 | NCBI WGS metagenome assembly OGGT01 (sample SAMEA2581931, study PRJEB24529) | metagenome | biome: Human gut stool | place: China | collected 2011
CCCGCCTCCGTCGTCACGGTCATGGCGCTCGCATCGATGGCGAGCGGGCGCCCGCCCTGCTTTTCCTGCACCCACTCGAGGCGGCAGTCGGGACGTGCGGGCGAGGCGTACTTGTCGAGCCTGGCCTTGTAGTCCGCGGGGATCGAGAAGCCGTAGAGGCGGTTCCAGCCGAGGAGCATCGTCTCGTCGGTCACGAAGTTGTTCTTCGGGTCGGTGACGATGATCTTCGCGGTCGGGTTGTGCTTCGCGCACCACTCGGTCACGAGCGCGGCGCGCTCGTAGGGGCCGGGCGGGCAGCGGTACGGATTAGGCGGTGCGACGAGGCAGAAGGTGCCGCCCTGGGGCATGGCCTTGAGCTGGTCGGCGAGGAGCTGCGTCTGCGGGCCCGCGATCCAGCCGCTCGGGATCTTCGTCGCGGCGAGCTCGGCGCTGTAGCCCGGGATGCCTTCGTAAAGCAGCTCGATGCCGGGCGAGACGATGAGCTTGTCGTAGGCATAACGGCCCTTTTCGCCGATGACGGTCCTGCGGTCCGCGTCGAGGCCGACGATCGTGTCCCGAACCACGCGCACACCGTAGCGGTCGGAGAGCGCGTCGTAGGAGACCGTGAGGTCCTCCATCGTGACGGCGCCCGTGATGAGCTCGGACGAGCCGTAGTGGCGGATGAAGTTCGGGTTGCGGTCGATGAGCGTGACGTCAAGATTCTTGTTGAAGAGCTTGAGGTACTTGGCGGCCGTGGCGCCGCCCACGCCTGCGCCCACCACGACGATCCTCGCGCCGCGGGCGGGGCCCAGGAGGCGCCGGGCGCCGCATCGAGCGCGGAGAGCGCGAGCGAGGTCATGAGCCGGCGGCGTTGGATGTTGATGGCTTTCATTTCACGTCTCCCTTGATGCGGATGCCGTTGAAGTAGCGGGCCATGCGTTCGAACTCCTCATCGCTGTACCCTTCGGCGATGTGGCTCATGATCGAGGACGGGCGCTTGTGGGAGCGGAACTCCTTCATGGAGGTGATGAACTCCCCTTCGTCCATGCCTGCGAGCGGCACGAAGTGCTCGCCCTTCAGTTCCCCGTACGTCCCGTGGCAGGCGGCGCAGGTGTGCGCGAGCGCCTCGCCCGTGGGATTGCCCGAAAGCTTCGCGGGATCCGGCGCGGCCTGGGAGGCCGCAGCGGCGAGGATCAGGACCGCGGCGCATGTCGTCTTGATAATGTTCATGATCAGTGACTCCTTAACCGTTGACGACGGCGATGCCGATCGCGAAGTAGCCTGCGACCCAGAGGGCGAGCGAGGCGATGGCGGCGACGCCCACGCGCGAGAGCGCGGCGGAGGGCTGGTAGACGCCTTCGGTCTGGCCGCTCCTCCAGGCGAGCGAGAGAAGGTACGTCAGGTTGAGGCCGCCGACGACGAGGAAGGTCGTGAAGAAGATCACGGTGCTCGGCCAGTCCATGGTGATCTTGTAGGCGAGCGCGTCGTAGCCCGAACCCTCGAGGAACGTCACGAAGCGGAGCACTTCGCGCAGCGCGGCGAGGACGATCGTCATGACGAGGGTCATGCCGAAGGCCATGTAGTTGCAGAAGATGCAGAGCACGCGCTTCTTCTGGATGAAGCTCATCGCGCCGAAGTAGGCGAGCGGAACGAGGCCGATCCACATCCAGACGGAGCCCGCGAACCAGCTCATCGTCTCGGGCAGCGTGGCCATCCAGGCGGCGCCGGCGAGGAGCACCAGGACGGAGCCCACGCGGGCCATGCCGTGGGCGAGGCCCTCGATGAAGTCGACGTAGCCGTAGTCGGTCTCGCCCGAGGAGAGGAGGTAGCGGCGCATGCCGAAGAGCCAGCCTGCCGTCACGGGAAGCGAGAGGAGCAGGAAGAAGAGCAGGCGAGCGGGCGTCACGGAGTGCAGCGACCTGCCGTAGGGCTCGATCTCACCGTTCGGGGCGTACCAGTTCATCCATTCGGCAGGCAGGAGCGACTGGTTGACGACGGCGTGCATGATGAGGCCGCAGACGAGCATCAGCACGAGGCTGCCGGCGAGCCAGACGCCGCCCTTCGGGGCGCCCTCGAGGTGCACGGGCCTGCCGTCGGCTTCATAGCGGTGGTTGAGACCGTAGAAGCGGTAGAGGGCGAGGTAGGCGACCGTAAGGATGGCGAGGAAGCCGAGGAGCCACCAGGCCGAGATCACGTTCGAGGTGTACCAGAACGGGTCGTAGATGACCTGTACGAAGAGGAGCGGCGCGACGCCGAGCACGATGGCGACCGAGACGGCGACCTTGGCGGTCGTGCCGAGGGCGCCCGCGAGGCGCTGCCAGTACGGGTTCTTCGAGAAGGCACCCCAGGCGGCGAGCCCGAGGGTGCCGAGCATCACGTTGACGGCCGTGAGGTGAAGGGCGAAAGTGACGACGCCGAGCACCAAGAAGATGAGCGGGTGTGCGGGCGCGCCGGCGGGATCCGTCAGAGCCATGAGCATCATGTCATTCATTTGGCGGCTCCTTTCTTGGGAAGGATGGATTCAATGTAGGCTGCAAGGGCGCCGCGCTCGGCTTCGGGAAGCGGGACGGGCGGCATGTAGACCGAGTGGCCGCGGTAGAGGCCCGCACCGAGGTAGTCGGCGAGGAAGGCGCGGTCGGCATCGGCCGGGAAGAAGCGCTCGAGGGGGCGCATGCCGGTGGACGTGAGCGAGTGGCAGTTGCTGCAGAGCGTGAGTGCAAGCGCACGACCGGCCTCGGCCTCGTTTTCAGGCGTCACCTTGCGAAGGTGCTCGGGCATGAAGGGGTGCGTGGCGAGAACGCCCTTCTCGGCCATGAGCGGAAGTTCGGAGCGGATGCCCAGCGCGGGGACGTCGCGGCCCACGAGCTGGTTGCCGTAGACGTACTGGCCGGCGACCCAGGGCTTGCGCACGATTTCGCGGGCGGTCTCCTCGGGAGCGAGGCCGAGCACGAGGATGACGACCGTCATCACGCCGGCGAGCCAGGGACGGAGCACCTGCGGCTTCCACGCGGTGACGAGGAAGTAGAGGACGGAGACGCCGATGGAGGCGGCCATCATCATGCCGAAGCTTTCGGGAAGCCTCGTCGCCATCGTCTCGTAGGCGATGTCGGGGAGCGTGGTCATGTACCAGCGGAAGGCGAGCCAGCCGCCGATGACGCCGAGGATGCCGGCGCCCGACAGGACGCGGGCGATCATGGCCTTTTCCTCGCTGTCGGCGATGCGGCCAGCGACCATGCCGCCGACGACGCCCGTGATGGTGAGCATGAACATGAAGCGGGCCGTCATCTGGGCGAAGGTGTTCTCACCGAAGAAGGCGTTGAGCACGCCGCCCGTCTGGTGCCAGTCGCCCTGGCCCGGCCAGAGCATGAAGGAGAGGATGCCGACGATCACGAGGAGCGTCGCGACGGACGCCAGCCCGAAGATGATCGAGATGCGGGTGTGGGTGCGCGGATCCACACGGCCCGCCAGATAGACGAGCAGGTAGACGCCGATCACCTCAATGACGAAGAACACCCATTCGCTCGCCCAGAGCCAGACGAAGGAGTGGATGAGCGCCGAGATCCCGCGGGGGGACGCGATCGTGGCGGCGAACCAGATGCCCGGACCCGTGATGGAGCCGAGCACGTAGCTGAAGATGAGGAGGAAGAGGCCGTAGCGGCGGATGAAGGCGAGGTAGGCGGGCTTGTCCCTCCTCACCGCAAAGTTGGCGAGCCAGGCGAAAAGCACCGCGCCGCCGACGGAGGCGTGAGAGAAGAGGACGTGGATCGTGGCGATGAAGCCGATGATCCAGCCGCTGCCCACGCCGGGTTCGAACCAAGTCGGATAGAGTCCGAGCATGACGAGCTCCTGTTGCATAAATGGTTTTTAATTGCTTTGGAGAGGCGCGCCCGCCCTTGCGCTTCGGCCTGGGGATCCGGGGTACTCGCAAAATCAAGGCAAAGCGCCCTCTCCGACTTGATTCGATTGTAGTTTTCCCTCATCCGCAGCCGCATTGTGGGTTAACCCTAAGTCAACGTTTTTCAAGAACGTTCATCCATCCACGTCCCCAATAGAGAATGATTCCTAAACGAAACTGCCACAGGCATTTTCAGGGGATCTAATCACAAAGTATCGGATTTCGTCGGCTTTAGTAGCTAACTCACTCATGCTTTTGCACCTTCCGTTTTCAGAGCATTTTAGTCTTGCATTATCGCCTCATTAGTCTCGATCGCCTTCTGCGAAGAAGACGAACGTCGCGCCACGCCGGCGCCGACGTTTCCGTCCTTTTGTTTTCCGCTTCAAACGCGCCTCTAAAAGGCGTTTCTGAAAGGAGAAGCATCAGGAGCCTTCAAAATCACGTTCCATGAATTTGACGAGCAACGCCCTTTTCGTCTACGATTCACTCCAACCATTTTTAGAGAATGGCAGCAACCACAGGACCGCACGCCCTTCAACAACCCTTTTCTGGAGTCTTCTCATGGAACGCTTCATCCGCCCGATGGCCCCGGGCTGGTTCGCCTCCGTCATGGGCACGGCCGTCACCAGCCTCGCCCTCACCCTCGCCTCCCACGCGGCCGCGGACGCGGGTCCCGCGCTCGCCGCCCCCGTGGCTCTGGCGGCCTCCGCCCTGCACTGGCTTGCAATTGCTATGATGTCGGTGCTTGGCATTGCCGCCGTCTATCGTCTCATCCGTCACGGGGACGCCTTGATGGAGCAGCTGCGCCACCCCGTCGAGGGGAGCTTCTATGCGACCTTCCCGATCGCGATGCTGGTGATGGCGGCCGTGTGGACGATCCGCGGGGTCTCGCCCGCCCTGATCGCGCCGCTCTGGTGGACGGGTGCGCTGGGCACCTTTGCCGTGAGCTACGTGGTGCTCTTCGGGCTCTTCACGAGCGAGCGCCTCAAGCTCGGCATGGTGACGCCCGCGCACTTCATCCCGGCCGTGGGCCTCGTGGTGATCCCCGTTGCGGGCGCCCCGCTTGCCGCCGCCTCCGAAGGCGTGCTGCGCGAGCTCGCCTTCGCCCTCAACATGACGGGCTTCGGCGCAGGCGTCTTCATGTATGTCGGCCTTCTCGCGCTCACGATGGCGCGCCACTTCCTCGGCGCCCCCGTCGAGGGCAAGATGACGCCCACCCTCTGGGTGCACCTGGCGCCGCTGAGCGTCATCCCGCTCTCGATGCTCGCGCTCCTCAAGACCACGGGCGACGCCTCGCTTCTGCGCTACGGCTCCCTCGTCGCGGCCGCCTTCCTCGGCGCCGCCCTCTGGTGGCTCGTGCTCGCCGTCTCCATGACGATCCGCAACCGCCGCCAGGGCAAGCTCCCGTTCGCACTCTCCTGGTGGGCCTTCGTCTTCCCGATCGGCGCCTGCTCGGTGCTTGCCTACCGCGTATCCGAACTCCTCGCGCTTGAGGTCCTGCCCCTCGTCGCGAGCGGACTCACGCTGCTCGCGCTCTTCGTCTGGTCCGCCACCGCTCTCGGCACCGTCCGAGGCATCCGCACGGGCGCCATCTTCGCACCCGCACACTGACGCAGGCAGCCTCGCCTCCGCCGTCTCCCCCCCCCTCAGGGGCCCCCCCCCCCCCAGGGCCCCTCCGCCACCATGGCGCAGGGGCCCTTTTTCCTTTCCACGCCCCGCGCCTCCTCAATCCGCATCATTCTTCGTTTTCACCGAACGTCCCCTCCCCTAATTCCACGCATTTGGCGCCGTTTGCCTGTAGTTCCCGCGTCAGAAGACCGCCTAATAGCCCACCACTATCGCATTTAATCTCACGATTTCTCGTCAGATTGACCACGTCAACATTCGGCATTTCCTCCGATTGAATGCCTCATCATTCCGCAAAACATCCGAACGTACAGATCTGCCTGCTCACCGTGCTCTTCTTCTGAAGCGCTTCTGACGCGTGAAGCCCAAGCGGGCCCGTCGGCAATGCCACGGGCCCGCTTTTCTCATCTATTTTCAGTCATTCGGCAATGGACGGGACGACGGATCAGGTGCGGTAGACGGGCGCGCTGATCATCGTCTTGAGCTTGTCCTCCCAGACGGCCTCGGGCGAATCGCCCGAACCGGCTCGTCCGGCGTAGATCACGACGGGCTTTTCGTCGAGCGACTCCTCGGGATGTCTGACGGGGAGCATCTGCACGGCGTTCCTGAAGCAGATGTCGACGCAGAGACCGCAACCGATGCATTTCGAGGGCGTCACCTTCGTGAGCGTGATGCCGTTGAGCTTTTCATCCTCAAGCGCCGCGGTCGGGCAGACCGTCGGACACAGTCCGCAGGCCTTGCAGGCCTCGTTGTCGATCTTCGGCGCCCAAAAGCCGGGACGCCCCGGCGCCTCCATCATGCCCGACAGAGCTTCAGTCCCCTTTTTCCTTGCGCTCTTCAGAGCCTCGAGCCAGCGGCCCCTTGCCGGCGGCACCGTGCGAAGAGGCACCGTCTCGAGCCAGGCCAGCGAGGCCTCGTCGAAGGGAATGTTCTCACCTGCGTCAAGCTCCGCCTTTCGAAGCAGGCGTCCCCAGAACTGCCGCCTCCCCGTATCAACAGACTTCGGCGCCGCATGAATCTCCTGCGTAATTTCAGGGGCAACGCGCGAAAGCACGGCCTCCCATCTTCTCATCCGTTCAAGGGGATCGGACGAGACGCCTCTTCTCGCGCAGCGCCTGCAGTCGCCGTGGATCACGTGGAGCGTGCAGGCGCCGCCGGTTCGAGCGGCAAGCGAGGCGACGGGAGACATGTCCATGGTTCCGAGACAGGCCGTCGTGAGATCCGCCATGCGCCTTGCCTCACCCGCAGCCTCCGCACAGGCGATCGACAGCATGTCGGCGTCCTTCAGGCGCTCGAGGAAGGCCCTTTCCTGCGACGCGCCCGGCGTGCGCATGTAGAGCGCCTCGGCGGGACAGACGGCGGAACAGGCACCGCAACCCGTGCAAGAGGCAGCATCGATCTCCACGCTTCTGCTCTTCACAGAAACGGCGTGAACGGGACAGGGCTCGGCACACTTCGTGCACGATGAGGCCTGATGCAGCCTTCTGACGCAGCGCCTCGCCACGAGCACCGGCGCTCCCGCAGGCGCACCGTCAAGCACCCCGTCCCCACGGGCCGCCGCCATCATTTCTTCGAATACGGGCATTCACTCCTCCTCAAAGTCCAAGCGTCTCCGCAATGGAAAACGCCACTCTTCTTCCGTCCGCCACAGCCTCAACGGCAAGAGCGGGTCCCCACACCGCATCGCCGCCGGCCCAGATCTTCGGCACGCCGGTTCGGCCCTCGGCGTCAACGAGAATGCGGTCCGATTCATCATAGACGACGCCCTCGGCAGCCAGACGTTCCAATCGCACGCACCTTTGACCAAAGGCCACGACGGCCGTCGTCGTCCCTATCGACAAGCGTTCGCCCGTTTCGACATTCTCAAGCACGAGCCCCGTCAGCACGCCGTCCGCATCAGCCTCCGCAGCGACAGGCGTCACGTGCGGCATGAAGACGACGCCTTCCTCAAGAGCGTGCCTGACCTCGCGCCTTGATGCCCGAAGTTCCTCCGTCCCGCGCCTGCAGGCGACGATCGTCTCGGAAGCGCCGAGCCTCACGGCCGTGCGAGCGCAGTCAAGCGCCGTATCGCCGCCACCGAGCACCACGGCCCGCTGTCCCGCCAAAGTCGACTTGTTGCCTGAACCCGACGCATTCTCCTTCAGGAAGGCAAGTGCGTCGACGAATCCCGTGCGCACCTCTGCCGCGAAGGACGGCATGACGGCGCGTCCCGCGCCTGTCGCCACGAATACGGCGTCATGACGGGCAAGCACCTCGTCGACGATCCTGCCGTCGAAACGCGTGCCAAGCCTGAAGGCGACGCCCGCCTTTCCGAGCACGGACAGGCGCTTCTCAAGCACGTTCCCATCAAGCTTGAAGGCGGGGATGCCATGGGCGAGCAGTCCGCCCGCCTCTTCGTGCGCGTCGATGACGGTCACGGTCGCGCCGAGTCTGGCGAGCATGTCGGCGCAGGCAAGGCCTGCGGGACCCGCGCCCACGACCGCAACGGAGGCCTTTCTGTTCGGACGGCGGCGCTCAAGGTGCGCACCTCTGGCAAGCGCCGCATCCGCGGCTGCGCGCTCGACGGCTCCGATGGCAACGGGGGCGCCGGAGCGACCGAGCGAGCATGCGCCTTCGCAAAGTCGCTCCTGAGGACAGATGCGTCCGCAGATGTCCGGAGCGGCGCCCGACCTGACAAGCAGACGCCCTGCCTCGGCAGCCCTGCCTTCAGCCATCAGGGCCATCATGTCGGGAATCGGATTTCCGAGAGGGCAGGCCGCGACGCACTCGCCGCAGCGCAGGCACCTCGACGCCTCCTGCATGGCCTCGCGAAGGGAGAGCCCCTCGACCGTCTCGGCGAAGGTCGTCCTTCTGGCCTCAACGGGAATCGCCTTTTCAGGAACGCGTGGCGGCAGGAGCACCTTCACCGCTACGGCACCTTCACCCGCAGACGAAGCCGCTCTGGCGGCGGCCTTCCTCTCGAAGGCGGGGAAATGAATGGCGTGCGTCGGGCAGGCGTCCGCGCATGCTCGGCACTTCGTGCACCTGGCGTCGGTCCACGGCGTGTTGCCGCCCCTCGGATCGAGTCCCTCGGGGCATGCATCGCGGCAGACGCGGCAGTCGATGCCTGCCGAGGCTGCACAAGCCTCGAGCTTCACGGCAGGACGGAAGGTCCTGTTGAGGCGCGCGAGAATCGTCATGACGGCGCCGAGCGGACAGAATGCATGGCACCAGCGGCGAAGCACGAACAGCTCAAGAATGAGAAAGCCCGCAAAGAAGACGATGGAGAGCGAAGGCTCGTTGAATTCGAAAAGACGCCAGAGTGCGATCACGAGCGCAAACGTGAGCCCTACGGGACAAATGAGGCAGAAGACGGGAAATCCGAAGACGGCGGAAGAAGCCAGTGCGCCTCCGAGCACCCAAAAGGGGCCCGTGCCCGGATTGCGTCCCGCCCGATCGGCATCCGTCCGCCCGTCAGTCGACGCGACTTCGTCGCCCTTTCCTCCTGAGATGCAGGATGCGCACGCAGACGACGTGCAGGCCGCGGTTTTCGAAGAGCACGCCCCCGCCTTTTCGGCGGGCCGTTCGTCCTTCATGCCCGTGATGCGGCGCAGAAGCGGCACGGGACAGACCCAGCCGCAGAAGATCCGTCCGAAAAGCACGACGACGGCAGCGACGACCAGCAGTCCGAAGAAGGCCTGCGGCAGGAAGGTCCTGTCGGCGAGCATCGCCTCGAGCGCACCGAGCGGACAAACTTCGGCGATGCTGCCGATGCCGAAGGACGACAGGGTACCCCAGCCCGTGTGCCAGGCGAGGCCGATGCCCGTCATGACGATGAATGCGGCTGCGGTGAGGCTGCGAAGGCGCCTGCTTCCCGCGTTCTTCACGGGAGCGTGCTTCGAGGCGCCGCGTGCGGACGTTTCATTTCTCTTCATCTCATGCCTCCTCTTGCGTCGCCCTCTGCATCGCCCTGACCGCCGGCAGAAAGCGGGCGCACGACGATGCCGCGCAGGCGGCCTCCCCTGTAGGCCTGATAAACGTTGGCGGGGCAGATCTGCTCGCACTTGCCGCAGCCGTTGCAGAGTCCAGAATCGACCACGGGCCTGTTCTGCGCATCAAGCGTGATTGCGTCATAGGGGCACGCCTCCTCGCAGGCCGTGCAGGCCGCGGTTCTGAGCGCGATGCAGGTCTCGGTCACATGAGCAAGACCTATCTTCTCCGTTTCGGGATCAAAGTCCCTGATGGCGCCCGTCGGACAGACTTCGGCGCACTTGCGGCAGAAGTCGCAGAAGCCGCCGTGGAAGTTCATGACGGGCGTTCGCATGACGAGGAGCCCCTCAGCGAACCCGCCCACGCCGATGACGCCCGTGTGGCAGACGCTCCGACACCGGTCGCAGCGAAGACAGAGCGCCTTCATGCGCTCCTCCGCCGATCCGGGAGGCCTGACAAGAGGCGGCGTCTCGCCTTGTGCGGCGGCCCCGAGTGCAAAAAGACCGGCCACGCCGGCCGCCCCTGCAATGAAGCCCCGGCGGTTCGTCGTCCGGTCCTTGAGTGCCGGCGTCCGGGCCGGTTCCGGATTTCTTCTTTTCATAAGCCCGTCTCCGTCATGCGCGGACGCGGGTCGGACGCCCGCGCATGTCCTTTCCGTATTCCGCAGCTGGGACTTCGGGAGTCCCGTCCGCCGCGGACCGCCGGACGTCGTCTCAGGCCTTCAGGTCCTCGAGAAGTCCGCCGTCCATGCGGATGAATTCGTCCGTGACCTTTGCGAGCCCGCGGTAGAAGTCCGTGAGCGCAGTGACCGTCACGTCGGCCGTGAAGCGAGGCACCCAGTTGAGGAGATGCTTCGTGAGGAATGCGTGCTGATCGGCAAGCGACGCCTCAAGCGCCTGCTCGTCGTCCGCCTCAAGAGCCTCAAGAGCCCTGCCCGCAAGAATCGCCATGAACTCGCATTCAAGGCCGATCTGGTCCTCGTGCATGTCGGCCTGCTCGCCGCGCTCGAGCCCGTGCTCACGGTAGATGCGGCAGACGTCCTCCCAGGCGTCCTGCATCACGAGTCTTCCGGGACTCGTATAGACGGATTCGAACGGATAGGAGACGAGGCCGTCGGCAATGCCCGCACCGAGGAAGGTGTGCGCATAGTCGACTGCGAGTTCCGTCACGGGATCCTCGGACTTCGGGTCCCGGAGCCAGTCCGCGATGAGCCTGAAGCCCTCGCCAAGTCCGCCGTCCTCCTCGGGGAAGCCCGCTGCACCAAGCCCGTCAAGCAGGTCCTTGTCGGCCTCGGTCTTGTAGAGGCGCGCGAGCAGCCTGTACATGCTTTCCCTCTGGGCGAGGATTTCGCGAAAGGCCGCCTTTTCGTTCTGATTCATGATGATGTGCCTTTATGTGTTGTTGATGCGCCGGGTCAGCGTGCGAAGAACTGCCAGGCAGGAAGGCCGAGGCACTGCACGGTCCACTGCAGGAGCACGGCACCCGCCGCAATCGAGATGAAGCCGCAGGCAGCGGGGAGGAGTCTGCCGCGCGAAGGAACCGCGCAGACAAGCGGCACCAGTGAGCCGAAGACGACGGAGCCCGCGAAGAG
>OGGT01000964.1_pt1 | contig 11047 bp, 10 predicted proteins | sample 1571311 | NCBI WGS metagenome assembly OGGT01 (sample SAMEA2581931, study PRJEB24529) | metagenome | biome: Human gut stool | place: China | collected 2011
TGCAAAAGTACAAAGTGCTTTGCTGGAAGCAATGCAAGAACGTCAGGTTACTATTGGTAAAGAAACATTCATGTTACCGGAACCTTTCCTTGTACTGGCTACTCAGAACCCTATCGAACAAGAAGGTACTTATCCGCTTCCTGAAGCACAGGTTGACCGTTTTATGCTGAAAGTTGTTATCGATTATCCAAAACTAGAGGAAGAAAAGTTGATTATTCGCCAGAATATAAATGGAGAAAAGTTCAATATAAAGCCAATTCTGAAGGCAGAGGAAATTATCGAAGCACGAAAAGTAGTTCGTCAGGTGTATTTGGACGAAAAGATTGAACGCTATATCGTAGATATTGTATTTGCAACTCGTTTCCCGGACAAATATGACCTGAAAGAATTGAAAGATATGATCGGATTTGGTGGTTCGCCTCGTGCATCTATCAATCTTGCTTTAGCTGCCCGTACGTATGCTTTCATTAAACGCCGCGGTTATGTGATTCCAGAGGATGTACGTGCTGTTGCGCATGACGTGCTCCGTCACCGTATTGGACTGACATACGAAGCCGAAGCAAACAGTATGACTTCGGACGAAATCATCAGTAAGATTTTGAATAAGGTTGAAGTGCCCTAAATGGAAACAAGTGAAATACTAAAAAAAGTTCGTCAGATTGAAATTAAGACACGAGGATTGTCTAATAATATCTTTGCAGGCCAGTATCATTCGGCTTTCAAAGGTAGGGGTATGTCATTTTCGGAAGTCCGTGAATATCAATTCGGTGATGATATACGTGACATAGACTGGAATGTGACTGCGCGCTTCAATAAACCTTATGTGAAAGTGTTTGAAGAAGAACGTGAACTGACAGTTATGTTAATGGTTGATGTTTCCGGAAGTTTGGAGTTCGGTACCGTCAAGCAGTTGAAGAAAGATATGGTGACGGAAATTGCTGCCACCCTTGCTTTCTCTGCTATTCAGAATAATGATAAAATTGGAGTGATTTTCTTTTCAGACCGGATAGAGAAGTTTATTCCTCCTAAAAAGGGACGTAAACATATTCTATATATCATTCGTGAATTGATTGACTTTCAACCGGAAAGCCGTCGTACTAATATCCGTCTTGCATTGGAATATCTGACTAATGTTATGAAAAGACGCTGTACTGCGTTTGTTTTATCCGACTTTATCGATCAGGAAAGTTTCAAAAATGCTTTGACTATTGCTAACCGGAAACATGATGTAGTAGCATTACAGGTTTATGACCGGAGAGTGAGTGATCTTCCTCCTGTGGGTCTCATGCGAATAAAAGATGCGGAAACCGGACATGAGCAGTGGATTGATACTTCATCAAAGGCATTGCGTAATGCACATCATGCCTGGTGGAAGGAAAAGCAGCAGAAGCTGAATGACACATTTACTCACAGCAATGTGGATTCTGTATCTGTACGTACAGATCAGGATTATGTGAAGGCATTGCTGAATTTATTTGCAAAACGAAACTGACAGTTGACATGAGACATCTCTTATTATACTACTCAAAAATGATAAAGGCATGTTGCTGTGCTGTGTTGATTTTATGCTGTGCAACGGGCTTGAAAGCCCAGCAGGTGACGGTGGAAGCTACCATCGATTCCTTGCAGTTGCTCATTGGTGAGCAGGCGAAAATCAAATTGCAGGTCAGCATGGATGCCAACCAGAAATTGCGTCTGCCGTTGCTGCGTGATACGCTGGTCAGGGGAGTGGAGATTCTGGATGTGGCCAAGCCCGACACGCAGTTGCTGAACGACAACAAGCGCTGGCTGGTGTCACAAGAATATACAGTGACTTCTTTTGATTCGGCTCTGTATTATCTTCCGCCGTTTGAGGTGCTGGTCAATGACAAGGCTTACCGTTCAAAGGCCTTGGCATTGAAAGTGTATTCCATTCCGGTGGATACCTTGCACCCCGACCAGTTTTTTGGTCCGAAGTCCATTCAGGAAGTACCTCTTACCTGGGAAGACCTGGCACCGATGGTATATTCCATCCTGTTGCTGATTGCTTTGGGAGTGGTGACGGCCTTCTTTATCATTCGCTATCGTGACAATAAGCCTATCATCAAGATTATCAAGGTAGAACCTAAACTTCCGCCTCACCTGGCTGCCATGAAGAAGATTGAAACTATCAAGGCAGACAAGGTGGCCAAGCGTGAAGATCCGAAAGCTTATTATACGGAACTGACCGATGTCATCCGTATATATATAAAGGAGCGTTTCGGATTCAATGCCATGGAAATGACGTCTGCGGAAATTATCGAGCGTCTGTTGGAGGAGAAGGACAAAGAATCTATCCACGACCTGAAGGTGATGTTTGAAACAGCCGACCTGGTGAAGTTTGCGAAATATGCGCCGCTGATGAATGAAAACGACATGAACCTGGTGAATGCGGTAGATTTCATCAACCAGACTAAGATAGAGGAAGATCCGAACGCCAAGAAGGAGCCGACGGAAATCAAAGTGGAGGAGAAGCGTTCCAAACAGGGACGAATTGCCTTGCTGTGCAGCATTGCCATTACGGGTGTGGCCGCACTGATTGCTTTGTATTTGTCTGTGCGCCATATCATCGACCTCTTTTTCTAATTTAATAATGAATTGAGACTATGATTTTTGCGAATATAGAATATCTGTTTCTGCTCTTGCTGCTGATTCCGTATATCGTGTGGTACGTGATGCGCCGCAAGAAGACGGAACCGACCATGCAGGTATCTACCACACGGATGTACATGCAGGCTCCGCGCAGTTGGAAGATTTATTTGCTGCATGCGCCGTTTGTGCTTCGTATCCTGACGTTTGTGATGATTGTGCTGGTACTGGCACGCCCGCAAACTACCGATAACTGGCAGAACACGGAGATTGAAGGTATTGACATCATGCTGGCGGTCGACGTGTCGACCAGTATGCTGGCTGAAGATTTGAAGCCGAACCGTATTGAAGCGGCCAAGCAGGTAGCGGCAGAGTTTATCAACGGACGTCCGAATGATAATATCGGTCTGACTATCTTTGCGGGAGAAGCATTTACGCAGTGCCCGCTGACAGTAGACCACGGAGTACTGTTGAATCTGTTCCAGAGTGTGAGCTGTGACATGGTACAGCGCGGAATGATTGAAGACGGTACGGCACTGGGTATGGGACTGGCCAACGCGGTGAGTCGTCTGAAAGACAGCAAGGCCAAGTCGAAGGTAGTTATCCTGCTGACGGATGGTGTGAACAATCGGGGAGACATTTCTCCGCTTACTGCGGCCGAAATAGCCAAGCAGTTTGGTATCCGTGTGTATACCATCGGTGTAGGAACTAACGGTACGGCACCTTATCCGATGCAGACGTACGCTGGTGTGCAATATGTACAGATGCCGGTGGAAATCGACGAACAGACCATGAGCCAGATTGCCGGAACAACTAATGGAAATTATTTCCGTGCTACCAGCAATACGAAGCTGAAGGAAGTGTACCGTGAAATTGACAAACTGGAAAAAACGAAACTGAACGTGAAGGAATTCAGCAAACGTGAAGAAGCCTATGCGGTGTTTGCACTGATTGCATTCCTGAGCATCTTGCTTGAAATTCTTTTGCGGAATACAGTTTTGAAGAAAATACCTTAAAATAAGAAGTCATGTTTCGATTTGGAGAACCTCAATATTTGTATTTACTGATCGTGCTGCCCTTGCTGGCTGTGTTCTATTTTTATTCGAACTATCGCCGTCGCAAGAAGTTGCGCGAATATGGTAGTCCGGAGTTGCTGGCACATCTTATGCCGGATGTGTCGAAATATCGTCCGGACGTAAAATTTTGGCTGACGCTTTCTGCGCTGGCCATGGTTATTTTCATGCTGGCTCGTCCGCAGTTCGGTTCAAAGATGGAAACGGTGAAGCGTCAGGGTGTGGAAACGGTGGTGGCACTGGATATTTCAAACTCTATGCTGGCACAGGATGTCACTCCTAGCCGTCTGGAAAAATCGAAGAAGCTGATTTCCCGTCTGGTAGAGACCTTCAACAACGATAAAGTGGCCATGATTGTGTTTGCAGGTGAAGCTTTCACACAGCTCCCGATTACGAGCGACTATGTATCGGCCAAGATGTTTCTGGAGACGATTTCTCCTTCCTTGATTACCACACAGGGTACGGACATCCGCGGATCCATCGACCTGGCTATGAAGAGTTTCACTCCGAATGAAGGGGTAGGACGTGCCATCGTGCTGATTACCGATGGTGAGAACCACGAAGGAGGAGCTATCGAGGCTGCTCAGGAGGCTGCCAAGAAGGGTATGCGTGTATTTGTATTAGGAGTAGGTTTACCCGACGGTTCACCTATTCCGGTGGAAGGTACCAATGAATTCCGTCGCGATAAGGATGGTAATGTGGTAGTGACCCGTCTGAACGAGCAGATGTGTCAGGAGATTGCTAAAGCCGGAAACGGTATTTACGTGCGTGTAGACAATACCAACAATGCCGAAAGGGCACTGAATGCGGAAATAAACAAACTGGCGAAGGCGGATGTAGAGACACAGGTCTTTACGGAGTTCGACGAGCAGTTCCAGGTGCTGGCCTGGCTGGCTATTCTTTTGCTGGCTGCCGACCTGATGATTCTGAACCGCAAGAATCCGCTTTTCAAGAATGTGAAACTCTTTAAATGAAACTGGAGATGAAAGTGAAAGGATATATTCTGTGTATGTGTCTGGCCCTGACTGCCGTGGCCGGATACGGACAGAAAACAGACCGTGATTATCTGCGAAGCGGCAACAAGCTTTACAAGGACAGTTTGTTTGTCAAGGCGGAAGTAGACTACCGGAAGGCGCTGGAGCTGAATCCCAAGTCGGCCGATGCCATGTACAATCTGGGAAATGCGCTGATGATGCAGGAAAAGGCCAAAGAGGCTATGGAGCAGTTTGATGCAGCTTCCCGTCTGGAGAAGGACAAGAAGAAGCTGGCACAGATTTACCACAATATGGGAGTCATTTTGCAGTCGTCCAAACAGTTGCCGCAGTGTATTGAAGCCTATAAGCAGTCCTTGCGCAACAATCCGAAGGATAATGAAACCCGCTACAACCTGGCACTGGCGCAGAAGCAGTTGAAAGATCAGCAGCAGAACCAGCAGAATCAGGACCAGCAGCAAAACAAGCAGGACCAGAAGCAGGATGACAAGCAGCAGAACAAGGACCAGCAAGACCAGAACAAGAAAGAACAGCAGCAGAATCCGCAGCAACAGCAGCAAAACCAGAACCAGATGTCGAAGGAAAATGCCCAGCAGTTGCTCAACGCCGTGATGCAGGACGAAAAGAACGTGCAGGATAAGGTGAAGAAGCAGATTCAGGTGCAGGGACGCAAGCTGGAAAAAGACTGGTAAGGCTGGAAGCAATGAAGAACAAATGAATAATCATAAATAACAGAATAATGCGAAAGATAATATTCTTACTTTTTACGATACTTGCGGCGTGGCAGGTGAAAGCTGCCGACAAGGTACGCTTTGTGGCAGAAGCTGCCGACGTGGTGGTAAGCGGTGACCAGGTGCGCCTGGTATTCACGGTCAATTCGCAAGACATCAAGGATTTCCGTGCTCCTTCCATCAAGGGCTTTGACGTGCTGATGGGACCGAGCCGCTCTCAGCAGAGCAGTATTCAGATTATCAACGGAAAGCGTACATCGAATAGCTCTACGGCGTTCACTTATATCCTCTTGGCAGGAAATCCTGGTACGTATACCATTCCGGCAGCCAGTGTAGAGGTAAATGGAGAGAAAGTCTTTTCCAATGCCATTTCCATCAAGGTGCTTCCGCTGGACCAGAACTCGGGAAATAGTGGCAACAACGGGGGAGGCAGTGCTTCTTCTTCACGCAGCCAGGCAGCAGGTAGCCGTATCTCAGCCAATGATTTGTTTATCACGGCTACAGCCAGCAAGACCACCGTACACGAGCAGGAAGCCATTCTGCTGACTTATAAGGTATATACCGTGGTGAATCTGCGTCAGTTGTATGGCAAGATGCCCGATCTGAAGGGTTTCCATACGCAGGAGGTAGAATTGCCGCAGCAGAAGACTTTTACGCTGGAACATTATAAAGGACGGAACTACAATACGACTGTATGGAGTCAGTATGTGCTGTTCCCGCAACAGACGGGTAAACTGGAAATCCCTTCCATTACATTTGATGGGGTGGTTGCCCAGCAGACCATTTCGGACGACCCGTTTGATGCTTTCTTCAATGGCGGAGGATACGTGGAAGTGAAGAAGAAAATTACGACTCCGAAAGTAGTGATTAACGTGCAGCCGCTTCCTGCCAAACCGGCCGGATTCTCTGGAGCAGTGGGTGAGTTTAAACTGGCATCGTCTATCAATGCGACTGACGTAAAGACCAACGATGCTGTGACTATTAAACTGACACTGAGCGGTACAGGAAACATGAAGCTTATCGGTACACCGGAAGTAAAATTCCCGCAGGATTTCGAAATCTATGACCCGAAAGTGACCGATGATTATAAGCTGACCAACAGCGGACTGACGGGTACGAAGACATTCGAATATCTGGCGATTCCGCGTCATGCCGGCAACTTTACGATTCCGGCAATAGAATTTACCTACTTTGACCTGAAGAGCAACAGCTACAAGACCCTGAAAACAGAGGCTTACAACCTGAAGGTTGCCAAAGGACAGGGAAATGCCGATCAGGTGATTTCAGACTTCACCAACAAGGAGAGCGTGAAGATGCTGGGTAGGGATATCCGCTTTATCAAGTTGGGCGATTCTTCACTTCGTCCGAAGGGAGACTTTTTCTTCGGCACCGTGGGATATTACCTGTGCTACCTGATTCCGTTGCTGCTGTTCGTTGTCTTTGCAGTGATTTATCGCCAGAAAGCCCTCGAAAATGCCAACGTGGCGAAGGTGAAGACCAAGAAAGCCAACAAGGTGGCTACACGCCGTATGAAACTGGCTGGTAAGTTGCTGGCAGAAAATAAGAAGAATGAGTTCTATGACGAAGTGCTGAAGGCTTTGTGGGGATACATCAGCGACAAGCTCAGTATTCCGGTATCTCAGCTGTCGAAAGACAACATTGAAGCCGAACTGACCAACTACGGTGTGCAGGAAGCCTTGATTGCCGAGTTCATCGGTGTGCTCAACGAATGTGAATATGCACGTTATGCTCCGGGCAACGAGAACGAGGCGATGGACAAGGTATATTCCGCTTCTGTGGAAGTCATCAGTAAAATGGAAAACAGTATCAAACATTAAAACGGATAGGAGAGCAGACTAAATATGAAGAAATTGTCTTTATTATTGATAGGCCTGATTGGGTATATTCAGTTTGCCGTGGCAGCTACCACAAAAGCGGAAGCTGACGAAGCATACCAGAAGGAAAAGTTCAGCGAGGCAGCGTCCTTGTATGAAGAAATCCTGCAGACGCAGGGGGAATCGGCCGACATCTATTATAATCTTGGAAACGCGTACTTCAAGCTGAAGAATACGGCCAAGGCAGTGCTCAACTACGAACGGGCCCTTCTCCTGAATCCGGGAGATGCGGATATTCGCTTTAATCTGGGCATGGCACGCAGCAAGACGGTGGACAAGATTACGCCTACTGCCGAGGTGTTCATCGTGACATGGTATAAATCGCTGGTCAACATGATGAGCGAACAGAGCTGGGGCTATGTGGGAATTTTCTCGTTCATTCTTTTGCTGATAGGAGTCTCTTTTTATATCTTCGGCAACCGCCTTTGGATAAAGAAAACCGGATTCATCGGAGCGGTGGTATTTCTGATTGTGACGGTGTGCAGCAATATTTTTGCCAGTGAACAGAAAGCGGAGCTGGTAGACCGTACGGGAGCCATTGTGATGGAGCCGACAATCAATGTCAAGAGTACGCCGAACGAAAGCGGAACCGACTTGTTTGTGTTGCATGAAGGTACGAAAGTCTTCATCGAGGACAATTCGATGAAAGGCTGGAAGGAAATCCGCCTGGAAGACGGCAACAAAGGCTGGGTGAAGACGGAAGCAATTGAAATCATTTAATTCAGATAAGCATAAATGGCAGACATACAGCAACTCATAGAGGCCGACAAGGCTTTGCTACTTTCTCTTAACGGAAGCGACTCCTTGTTCTGGGATGGATTCATGTGGACAGTGACAGACACTAAGACATGGATTCCGGCCGTACTGGTGTTGCTGTATGTCGTGTTTAAGAATAACCGTGTGCCGCAAGGAATAGTCATCACGCTGATGTTTGCTTTGTGCGTTACGCTGGCCGATCAGTTTGCGTCGGGACTCTGCAAGCCTTATTTTGCCCGTTTTCGTCCCACTCAGGACCCTGAACTGATGTACCTGGTGCAGACGGTGAACGACTATCGGGGAGGCTTGTATGGATTTATCTCCAGCCATGCCGCCAATACCTTTGCCGTAGCGATGTTTGCTTCGTTGCTGGTGCGCTATCTGCCTTTCACCTGCATGATGTTTCTGTGGGCAATGATTCCCTCGTACTCACGTATGTATTTAGGTGTCCATTATCCCGGCGATATTTTGTGCGGGGCAGTGGCCGGATCGGTTGTCGGTGTGCTTGTGTACCTGCTGTACGCACGTCTGCGCAAGAAATTCTTCGATTGTCCGCAGTATATCTCCACCCAATACACCAAGGGCGGATATACCAAGGATGACATATCCATTCTGCATGCCACACTGCTACTGACTTATCTCTATGCGATAATCGGAGGAATGATAGTGGCAAAAGGTCTGCATTTCTGACCAGAAAGTAAGATATTTTCGAAAAAAACAGTTGGAAAGTTTGTGCTGTCACAATCTTTTGCTATATTTAAATCGATATTAAAAACAACATTTTGTCTAACACTTAATTATGACTACTATGAACAGAACAATAACCTTTAACGAACTTCGTAAAATCAAAGATTCTTTGCCCACGGGAAGCATGCATCGCATTGCGGATGAGTTGAACCTCAGCGTGGAAACGGTGCGTAATTTCTTTGGCGGACATAACTTCAAGGACGGAAAAAGCGTAGGTATCCATCTCGAACCAGGGCCTGACGGCGGACTGGTGATGCTTGACGATACTACGGTACTCGATAAGGCAATAGCCATTCTGAAGGAAGAACAACGCGCTTGATATAAGATAAGGGCTGTAACAAGAGAGTGGGAGAGTATCCGTTCCTGTTACGGCCCTTATTGTTTATCCGATAATATGATATTAACCTAAAAATGCAGAAGCCATGGAAGAAAAACTTGTAACACTGGCCATTCTTACTTATTCTAAAGCCCAGATTCTAAAGAATGTGCTTGAAAATGAAGGAATTGAGGCTTGCATCCATAATGTCAACCTGATTCAGCCTGTCATTTCTTCGGGCGTGAGAATACGCATCCGCGAAAGTGATCTGCCCAGGGCATTGAAAATCATTGAAAGTTCTGCGTGGTTGGCCGAAGACGTGGTCAATGAGGAAAAAACGGAAGAAAAGCATGGTAAGCAGGTGCTGATACCGGTCGACTTTTCCGATTATTCGATGGCTGCCTGTGAATTCGGTTTCAATTTTGCAGCCAAGATACAGGCAGAAGTAGTGCTGATGCACGTGTATTTCAGTCCGGTATACATGCCGAGTTTGCAGTATGCGACAGAAAACTACGGGTTGCCGATGGAACATGAACTGGGCATCAAGAGCATGCTTGATAGTATCCATGAACAACTTAACAATCTGATAAACAGTATTAAAGAACGGATTCAGAAAGGAGAACTTCCTGATGTGAAGTACACTTGCACTCTAAAAGAAGGTGTACCGGAAGAAGAAATCCTGCATTATGCACGCGAGGAAAAGCCGCTCATAATCATTATGGGAACGCGCGGAAAAGGTGAGAAGGAAATGGATCTTATCGGTAGTGTAACGGCCGAAATCATCGACCGTAGTCCGGTATTTGTCTATGCCATCCCCAAAAATGCACAGAAGAAAAACTTCGATGAAATCCATAAGGTGGCATTCTTTACCAGCTTTGACCAGCGCGACTTGATTGCATTCGACTCACTGGTAACGACTTTCAAGGATTATCATTTTGAAGTATCGTTCATCCATCTGAGCGACAATGCGCAGAAGCGTACGTGGAATGAAATCAAGCTGGTGGGCATCCAGGAATATTTCAAGAAGCAATATCCGCAGCTGACAATTGATTACGACATGTTGGGCGGAGAAAGTCTGCTTAGCAATTTGGACGCATATGTCAAGGAAAAAGGCATTGACGTGCTGTGGCTGTCAAATTACAAGCGGAACGTCTTTGCACGCTTGTTTAATCCCAGCATTGCCCGTCGGATGATTTTCCATTCCAACACGCCGATTTTGGTGATTAAATAAAGTTTTGTCTTAGAAAAACGAATTCTCAGGGGGGCCGTTCCCATCTTGTATGGATTCGGCCCTTGTTCTTATGATTTGCAGAATCGGCAATATCAAGCCCTAAGAACGAATAAAAATGGTTTTTTTAGATCATCTGTTTATTGATGTATAGAATCGTGCGAATAAGGCCTCAAAAAACGCAAGTACATTCATATCAAAACGCCTTTGCGTTTCAAACGTCCTTGTGTTTTTAACTCAAACGCACTTGCGTTTAAATCAAAACGCTTAGGCGTTTTCCTTTAAATATACTTACGTTTTTTGATAAACGTATAATGAATATAATCCGTATTATGTTTAATTAGGAAAATAACATTCTCTCCTCTTTGCAGAAATGCGTTCAAAATTTTATAGGAGCAGGAAATTTCATTGTGGAAAGTAATTCTCGCTCTGTTTTTGAGATTTTCGTATGGTGTTCTCTTCTTCCTTAGTCTTTTGAGAGGATTTCTGTAGAAATATTTTTCAGGAAACGTTGTCTCTCCGTTTTTTTCTTACGGAAAATTAATAAAGAGTAAGCGATTATGTTGGCACATGGAAGAGTCTTTTTCTAGTAAATTTTACGTTGAATCGCAAATTCGCAGTTAAACTTGATAATCGGCCGAATCCCTTGGATTATGCTGTAGATAGCAAAGTTGCAGATACAAAAAAAGCACCTCTTTTAAA
>OGGT01000968.1_pt1 | contig 11005 bp, 5 predicted proteins | sample 1571311 | NCBI WGS metagenome assembly OGGT01 (sample SAMEA2581931, study PRJEB24529) | metagenome | biome: Human gut stool | place: China | collected 2011
GACGCAGGGCTTCCCGGAGGTGCTATTCGAGGGCTGCGCAGGCGGCGGCGGACGCTTTGATGCCGGAATGCTGTGCTACTATCCCCAGATCTGGTGCAGTGATGATACCGATGCCATTGAACGGTTGACGATCCAGCACGGCACCTCCTTTGGCTATCCGGTCTGCACCATGGGTGCCCATGTTTCTGCCTGCCCCAACCACCAGACCGGCCGCACGACCCCCATCGACACCCGTGCTGTGGTGGCGATGAGCGGCACCTTTGGCTACGAGCTGGATCTGGGCAAACTGAAGCGCACCGAGTGCACCGCAGTGAAAAACCAGATCAAGCGGTTCAAGCGGCTGAACGACCTGATCCGCACCGGCGATTATTACCGGCTGACCGACCCGGCAGAAAACACATATTTCACGGCATGGCAGTTTGCCGCAGAGGACGGCAGCGAGGCACTGCTGAATCTGGTGGTGACCCATCCGCAGGCGAATCCCTTGCCCATCCACCTGTGCTTCCGTGGGCTGGAAGAAGATGCTGTGTATGAGCTGGATGGCATCGACTATTTCGGCTCTCAGTATGACCACGACGGCGGCAAAGCCATAGAGGACGGCATTCACAAGGGGATGCGGTTCAGCGGCAGCACGCTGCTGTATGCGGGGCTTGTCCTGCCGCAGCTGTTTGGCGATTACCCCAGCGTGCAGCTTCATCTTACACGAAAAGGATAAAAGGATATGAAGAATCAAACTGCATTTTCCACCCGCTTTGCCCGCCATAAGGACGAGCTGGAATGGCTGTTCATGGAACTGTACCACAACCGGGAAGGGCTGGAGGTTCTGGAGCGGGAGATGGCAGAAGCCTACAACGCCCGCAGCGCCGAGCTGAAAGCACTGGACAAGGCACGCTCTGCCGACCCGGAGTGGTACAAGCGTGGCAATATGTTCGGCATGACCATGTACACCGACCTCTTTGCCGGAAATCTGAAAGAACTGGCAAAGAAGCTGCCCTACCTCAAGGAGCAGAAGCTGACCTATCTGCACCTGATGCCCCTGCTGCAGATGCCCCACCCCCACAACGACGGCGGCTATGCGGTGGAGGACTTCGACACCGTAGACCCTGCCCTTGGCACCAACAAGGATCTGGAAAACCTGACCCGTGAACTGCGGAAAGCCGGCATCAGCCTGTGTCTGGATTTTGTCATGAACCACACCGCCAGCACCCACCGCTGGGCCATGGCGGCAAAGGCGGGCGACCCGTGGTTTCAGGCCTATTACCACCTCTACGAGGACCGCACCATCCCCGACCAGTACGAGCAGACCGTGCCGCAGGTGTTCCCCAACACCGCGCCCGGCAACTTTACATGGTGCGAGGAGATGCACAAGTGGGTGCTGACCACCTTCCACGACTACCAGTGGGACCTGAACTACGCAAACCCGGCGGTGTTCGTGGACATGACCAAGAGCATCCTGCATCTGGCAAATCTGGGCGTAGAGGTGTTCCGCATTGATGCCGTGCCCTACATCTGGAAGCAGCTGGGCACCACCTGCCGCAATCTGCCTCAGGTGCACACCATCGTGCGGATGCTCCGCATGGTGCTGGAATGCGTCTGCCCGGCGGTCATCCTCAAGGGCGAGGTGGTCATGGCTCCCAAGGAGCTGGCCGCCTACTTCGGCACCCCGGAAAAACCGGAATGCCACATGCTCTACAACGTGTCCACCATGGTCAACCTGTGGGGTGCCCTTGCCAGCCGGGACACCCGGCTGCTGAAAGCCCAGCTGGATGCCCTCCACGCCCTGCCGGACAACTGCTGGTTCGTGAACTATCTGCGCTGCCACGATGACATCGGCTGGGGTCTGGATGAGGCGGTGGAAAACCGGCTGGGCATCGACCCGCAGAAGCATAAAGAATATCTGTACCACTTCTACGAGGGCAATTTCCCCGGCAGCTGGGCAAAGGGTGAGCTGTACAACTACGACCCCGCCACCGGCGATGCCCGGAGCTGCGGCACCACCGCCAGCCTGTGCGGCGTGGAGCAGGCACTGGAAAAGGACGATAAAACCGCACTGGACTACGCCGTAAAGCGCGACCTGCTGTTGCACACTGCTATGGCGTTTTTGCAGGGCTTCCCCATGCTGAACTGCGGCGATGAGATCGCACAACTCAATGGCTGGGATTACAAAAACGACCCTGACCGTGTGGAGGACAGCCGCAATCTGCACCGCAGCAAATTCAACTGGGAGGACGCAAAGCAGCGCACCCGGAAGGGCACGCTGCAAAACGCCTTGTGGCAGGGCATGGAGCAGCTGCGCCAAATGCGGGCAGACCCCTGCTTTGCCCCGGATGCGTGGGTGACCACATGGGACAGCCACAACCCCGGCGTGCTGGCGCTGGTACGCAAGCGCGGTGAGGAAACGCTGGTGGGGCTGTTCAACTTTACCGAGTACCCGGCAGGGGCCAGTCTGGACGCTCTGGGCGGCGAGTATCACACCCCGGAGGGCACTTCCGTCTGGCTGGCGGATGTGGAGCTGGAGCCGTATCAGGCACTGCTGGTAAAAACAAATAAGTAAAGCGGAATACTCCGGTAACTTTCTCTTGGTTGGAAAGTTGCCGGAGTATTTTTGTTTCGCGCAAACTGCAAGGTCACTGGATCATTGAAATGTCGGAGATGATTGCCACCGCCAATGCCACGCGTGCCTGCGCAAAAAATCCCCCCGATACCGGGTATCCGGTATCGGGGGGATCTGTCATTCTGAGGCTTTACGGAGGAAGCGCTCAGAGGTTACTTTTTGGGGAACGCCTTGTTCCAGATCTCAATGGTCTTGAACTTGGGCATCCAGCCGTCCGATTCAAACTTGCCTTCCCGTGCATCCAGCAGACCCTGCTCCACGCACCACTGAGCGGCCTTGGCCTGCTCGGCATCGGTGATGTCTGCAAAGGCGGGCTGTGCGGCGGGTTCGGGCTTGCCCTTCTCAGTCCAGATGAGCAGTGCCAGCTGGCCGCGGTTTGCCGGGATGGCCGCGCCCTCGGGCAGGAGGCCGTGCAGGATCACGCGGGTGGCGATCTCGTAGCCGCCCCAGATGGCTGCACCGCCCACGGCCACGGCGGCAATGGTGCCACCTGTGGTATCCATGGGTGCAGGTTCTACGCCGAAGTCTTCATCAATAGGTTCGTCCGGGTCAGGCTTGGCCACCGCGCTGGCCGACCAGTGGGCGATCAGTTTGACCGGGTAAACGGGCATCTCAAACGTCGTGGTCGCGCTCTTGGCATTGTCCAGCTTGAGCTGCAGATTTTCCGGAATGCCATCGGGGAATTTCTCGTAGAAGCTATCGGGGTACTTGATCTCCCATTCCACGAACTCCATGCCGGGGTATTTCTCGGCATCATATGGGGTAGCTGTGATCTTCACCTCGGTGCCGATCTCTGCGGGGATATCGCTGCCCTCGCCCAGAGTGGACTTTGCCGTGCCGCCCTCAACAGTAACGGTACTCCTCAGCACGGAAGCGGGGATGCTGTAAACGGCGGTCAGCTTCACGCCGTCCTGCGGCATGGTAAAGACGATCTTTTCCGTGCCCTTTTCCGTTTCGGAGCCCAGACTACCCTCAATTATGCCAATATTCTTGCTGGAATCTTTTTCCACCTTCCAGTGATGGAACGACTCATTCTCCTTGACAGGCTCATTGGCTTCGATCGTGACGGTCTGGCCCGGCTGTACGAACACCGTGCCCGTCTGTCTTTCGCCCTTTCCGACGCGGATCGTGCCGTTCTTCACTGTGACCTGCATATCTAATACAGGTGCCGGGAAGCTATAAGAAGCTTTCAGCTCCACCGGGCTGGCCGGCATGGTGAAGGTCATATTTTTTTCGGTATTTTTCTGCGCTTCGGTCAGTTCAAAGCTTTCCGGGCTGATCACTTTCCAGCCGCCGAACTTTGTAACACTCGGGTTTTCGTTCTTACCGCTCACCGTGACCTTTTCGCCTGCAAAGGCGGTATTCAGGCCGGTGGTGTCGTCGCCCACCTGCGCGGTGCCGTTTTTCACAGTAATGTTGTAAGTCTCTCTGGGTTCAATACGCAGGTATTTGCTTTCTATTGTCTTAGGAATCGGGGTAATGCGGTAGTCCTTGTACTCCTCCGAAGATTTGTCCGTGAAATAGACATAGGGTTGGCCCTTCTTCTGAGCGAAGATCACTTTGCCAAGGTTCCTCGTACCGTTCCTGTTCAGTTCCACCTTGCCAGCTGCCGTGATATTGATCACATTCTGATTGTCCTCATACGCCTCATCCTCCTCATACTCAAGAGAAACATCTTTTCCTGCATCTATCGTCACATCACCTTTGATTGGTGTTTCACCTTTAATTTCTACCGTACCGCTGCATGTGATATTTGCGCCATTTTCGATCGACCAATTCACACTGCCGGACGTCACCTTCACATTGTCTGCACTGTTCACCGTCAGTTTCGAAGCCGTCGTGCCCCACTTATTACCAAGCTCTATATCGCCAGTACAGTCAATAATCGTTTGGTCGCCAATGCTGCCTTCGGTCGTGACATTGTTTGCCCCATTCACGGTAAGGCCATCCCTTGTCAGGTTTCGGCCGCGATAAGACGAACCGCCTAAATTTTTGAGGATCACATCACCGGAACAGCTGATCTCCGCCTTGCCATTAATTGCTACAATAGCTTCTTCTGCAGCATCGTCACCTTTAAGCTTGGTCACTTTCACATCCTTTGCGCCGTTTACGGTCAGGTCACCGTTCACAACGTGGGACGCATCCGCTTCCAGATCAATGGAAACATCCTCCGGTGCCTTGATGGTCAGGTCGCCTTCAAAGGATTTTCCCTCTTTCAGCTTCAGGGTCTTTTCCTCAATGTCATAGCAGAGGGCACCGTCTTCAAGGATGTCGTTGTAGTTCTTGCTGTTGACAGACTGACCATTGATTATGATATCGAAATCCTGTACAATTTCGTCAACCGGATTGTCGTCCTTGTCCAGTTTGGTGATCGTGCCAAACAGCTTGCTGGGGTCGATTTCAGCTTCCTCTTGACCATTGCCGATATAAATGTCATCGTCATCTACAGTTTTCAGCGTAACATTGCCGCCGGTGATCTTGATGTTTTCGCCTTCGCCAGTCCATCGTCCGCCGCCGATTGCCGCAGCAGGGCCGTTTCCGCCGCCGGACTCTGCATATACAGTGCCGCCCTCAATGGTAATGTTCTTACCGTCACCTCGACTGCCGCCGCCAATACCAGCTGCTTCTCTGCCGGGTATCGCCGTTACATTACCATCGCGAATCGTAATATTTTGACCCGCTGCGAGTTGACCTCCGCCAATGCCTGCACCCAAGTCACCGCCCTTGGCGGTGATGGTGCCGCTTTCGATCACAATATTGCTGCAGCCTTTCTCGGAACCACTGCCAATGCCTGCACCCCAGTAACCGCCGTAAGCCTTCAGCTCACCGGAGCCGCTGATGGTCAGGGTCCCGTTGTCGTCGGCCTTTTCCACACCGGCGTGGCCCCAGCCGCTTTGCAGGGTATTCGTGCCGCTGATGATCAGCTCCACATCACCGCTGACCGAGACTGCCGCACCGGAAGCATCGATATTGACATTATACAGCGTCACTTTTGCTGCCGTGGTGCCGCCTTCGATGGTCAGGGCGTTGGTCGTCCGGCCGCCGTTCGTTGTGATAGACAGATTACCACTTTGCTGGGCTTCATTCTCGCCCTGCTTGGCATACTGTTTGCCATCATCCCCAATATAGACTCTGATGCTGCCGTCCTTGAGATTCATCTGATACGCCGTTTCTTCCGTCATATCGTTCTCTTCGTCCAGCACGCTCACCGCGCTTTTGGCGGCGGTGCTCTGCTGGAGCAGGGCATCGGTGCTTGCGGCCAGAGCTGGGGCAGAAAGGCTGAACATCATGCATGCTGCCAGCGCAGCGGAAGCTGCCCGCCGGGCCAAAATATTTCGTTTCATAGGGGTTCCTCCTTTGCGAAAATTATTACGGGGGGGGGTATGTATTACAGTACCTTGATTATCTCACACTTTACCGGATTTTGGAAGCAAACCTGCGTGAATCGCCCTAAAAGCAGCGTGAAAAGCACGATTTGTGCCGGTTTTGTTGCAGTTGCCCGGCCCACAGGCATAGCAAAGCCCCCGGCAGGTTTGCGCCTGCCGGGGGCTTTGCTGTGTTATGAAAGATCAATCCTTCTTCTCTGCTGTGCGGGCAAAGAAGTTGGCGAGGATCGCACCGGAAATGTTATGCCACACGGAGAACACAGCGCCGGGAATGGTAGCCAGCGGATACTGTGCAAAGTGTGCGGCGGCCAGACTGGTTGCAAGGCCGGAGTTCTGCATACCCACCTCGATGGAGATCGCGCGGCACTTGGTGGAGTCCAGCTTGAGCAGCTTGCCCACGCCAAAGCCGGTGAGGTAGCCCAGCACATTGTGCAGGATGACCACCACAAGGATCAGCAGACCGCTGGTCATGATCTTGGCGCTGTTGGCGGAGACCACGGCGCAGATGATCAGCACGATGGCGGTAGTGGAGACCAGAGGCAGCACGCGGACGGCTTCCTCGGTGAACTTATGGAAGAAGTGATTGACCACAAAGCCCAGTGCGATGGGCACCAGCACCACCTTGACGATGGACATGAACATGCTCATGGGGTTCACGTCAACACGCTGGCCAGCGTACAGCAGGGTGAGCAGCGGGGTGAGGAACGGAGCCAGCACGGTGGAAACAGCGGTCATGCCAACGGACAGTGCAACGTCGCCCTTGGAAAGGTAGGTCATCACGTTGGAGGAGGTACCGCCGGGGCAGGTACCCACAAGGATGACGCCGATAGCCAGCTCGGTGGGCAGGTGGAACAGCTGCGTCAGCGCCCATGCAAGGAAGGGCATCAGGGTGAACTGTGCAATGCAGCCGATGATCACGTCTTTCGGGCGGCTGAACACCACCTTGAAGTCCTCCGGCTTCAGGGTAAGACCCATGCCGAACATGACGATGCCCAGCAGGGTGTTGACCCATGCGGTCTTTACCACGCTGAAGGTGCCGGGGAACAGCAGAGCCAGTGCCGCCACCACAATGACGATGGCGGCCATGTACTTGCCCACAAAGTCGCTTACTTTTTCCAATGTTTTCATGATAAACTCTCCTTTTTCCTGAACACTTATTTTTGCGGATGTAAAGGCAATGAAACATCCGGGAAATGGCTTTCCCGCAAACAAAAACGCCTTTGCCCCTTACGGTTCGTAAGAGACAAAGGCGTATAAACTCCTCTGCGGTACCACTCTTATTGCCGGTGCAAAGCCCGGCCCCTCAGTGCGCATCCAACAATGCGCGGCCCGTGATAACGGGGGCCTGCCGTTCCCGCTTACTGGGGCGCAGATGCCGCCCATTCAGCCGGAAAGCTCGGAGAGGATCTTCCCACGGACGCCCTGCACTGCCTTGCACCAACCGGCAGCTCTCTGCAGCATTCCTTCCGGGTACTTTTTCTCGTCATAGCCGTAATATTCTTGGTGACATGGAGTATACTCCCCTGCAAAGGCAAAGTCAATAGAATGAAGCCTTCTGATTTTTCATGCAGTTCATTTCAGGAGTGAAAGTGGTTCATGCAGCAGACAAAGCAGAACGGCATCGACACCGACTGCTCCGGCAGGATGACGCGAAGCCATGGTCTAAAGAGTAGGCGGCGATGCCATCCCATCACACAACAAAAGACCGCTCATCTTTTCGGGTGAGCGGTCTTGCTGTTTCTGCGGTTTATTCGCCTTTGGCTTTTGTAAGCAGCATGTGCACGTATTCCGCGCAGGCATCCCAGTCGCGGGCGGCGGCCTTGTCCTTCGACATCAGGCTGCTGGCAAGGCCCACGCCAAGGCAGCCCGCCTTGCGGAACTCCGGGATGTTCTCCGGCGTTACGCCGCCAATGGCAACATAGTTTGTGTCGTCCTGGAATCCGATAATCTGGGGCAGGAGAAAAACGACCTCTGAGCCGCTTTTTCCTGTCTGATACGCAAAAAAGATCCCGTTCACCCAGAAGTGGACGGGATCTTTTATTGCTTATGGGGCTTTACTGCAGCCGATCAGGCTTTGACGAAGGCAGCTGCTTACTTTGCAGCCAGGTATTTGCCCAGTTCGCGGCCCAGCGTCAGGCACATACCAATGCTCACACCGGGGATTGGGGTGATATACTCGGGACCAAAGCGCATACCGCAGGTGTTGCCGGAAGCGTACAGGCCCTCGATGGGCTGATAATCCTCGTTCAGCACCTGCTGGTCATTGGTGGTCACAAAGCCGCCGGTGGTCACCAGTGCAAAGCCCAGACTCGGGGTGGTGACATGGGCGTAGAAGGGAGCCTTTGCAACTGCATTCAGGAAGTGCGGGTCCTTGGCAAAGTCGCTGTCGTAGCCCTCGGCGCAAACCTTATTGTACTGCTCCACAGTAGCGGAAAGGGCTGCAGGCTCCACACCGATGTACTCAGCCAGCTGTTCGATGGTGTCGGCGCAGTACCAGCCGTTGGCGCCCTCAGCACCAGCAGCCTTTGCGGCCTCAAAGTTGCCCTTCATGGCTTCCACCACAGTGGGCATGTCGTACTCGAATGCCTGATGGCCGGGGAAGCCGCGCAGGATCTGGGTCTCATAGGTGCTGTCGTAGATGGAGGTGATATTGCCGCGCTTTGCACGTGCCATGAAGAAGCCGTTGATCTCCGGGCCGGCAAAGGCTTCGTTCTGGAAGCGCTGGCCATTCTCGTCCACCCACAGGGGGCCGGGCAGATAGTCGGGCACAGCCATGGAGTCGAAGTTCATGGTGGAGATGTCGCCCTCCAGACGGCCGCCTGCCCACACACCCATCTGGATGGTGGAGCCGTCGCGGCCAAAGGGAGCAAAGAAGTCCTCATCCTTGGTGAACAGACGCTTGATGTCCGGCAGCAGATCGTCCATCATTTCCTTGTTGCCGCCAAAGCCGCCGCCTGCCAGCACAACGCCATTCTTAGCGTTGATCTTAAGGTAATTGCCGTCGCTGTCCTGTGCGATCACGCCGGTGACCTTTGCACCGTCCATTACCAGCTGCACACCCTTGGTGCCAAACAGAGCGGTGGCATTGTCAGAGAAATTCTCCTCCACATAATTGTAGTTGTCCCAGCTCAGGTCCTTCAGCTCCAGCTGACCGGCGGTGTTGTTGTTCTTCTCGCCGCTGGCGGGGTTCTCCCAGTAGTTCTCCCACCATTCCAGCGTGCCGGTGTAGTAGTGCATGCCGTTGTTCAGCTGGTGCACGGTGTACTCGTTGTCCGGCCAGAACTGGATGCGGGTCTTAGCCAGCGTGTCCGGGTTGATGTTGTTCAGCCAACAGTCCACAGTGCTGCCGCTGTTCTTGGCAAACTTCATCACTAGTGCGGTGTTTGCCTTGCCGTGGGTCTGCATCATCCAGTTGTTCACAAACTCCACTTCGTCCACCTTGGGCACACCGTGGCTCAGCAGGTAGTCCGAGTTGATGTGGCCGATATCGTGGCCGACCGTCCACCAGCTCTCGCGGGGCATGGCTTCCAGCACCAGAACGTTCTTGCCCTCTTCGGCCAGCTCACGGTAGCAGCTCAGGCCGGCATAGCCCATACCGATGATGGCAACGTCAACATCGTAGGTCTTGGTGATCTCACTGTCCGGGATGGCTTCCGGGGCGGTGCGCCAGCTGGCAGCCTGCTCAGAAGCTTCCGGGGCAGACACTGCAGTGCCGCCCATGGCCTGTGTGATGCAGTCGTTCATGCACTGCTTCACAGCATCGCTGGTAATGGTTGCACCGGACACGCCGTCGATGGTGCTGTTCTGAGCTTCCAGCAGCTGCTTGATCAGGTCATCCTTTGCGGCCTGACCAATGGAGTCGGTCTCACCGGACAGATCCAGCTGGATGTCAGTAATGGCTGTCTCGCTGAAGGTGGCGGTCATGGTGATATCGCTCATGCCCTTGGCCGTGGCAGTGTAGGTGCCCGGGGTGTACTTTGCAGCGGCAGAAGATGCAGCCGTGCTGCCGGAAGCAGCATTGCAGGCAGCCAGTGCACCGGCGGTGATGCCGCTCATGGCAGCAGCAGAAGCCAGCTTCAGAAAGCTTTTGCGCGAGATCTTTTTCATCTTGGTGGTTCCTTTCGTTTTTCTCTTTCTTCTCAATGTGCGGGGTCGTGTGCCCCTTTCGATTGTTAATTCTATCACAATATCTCGCACTTGAAAAATATTGCTTTCTTCTTATAATTAGAAGTAAAAGTTATAAGCAATTTTTTAAGAGAAAAAGGAGCCGGTCATGACCCTGCAGCAGATGCGCTATTTTATTGCGGTGGCACAGAATTTGAGCTTTTCCAAAGCGGCACAGCAGCACTATGTTTCCCAAACGGCGGTCAGCCAGCAGATCAAGCTGCTAGAAGAAGAACTTGAAACTGAGCTGTTCCAGCGCACACGGCACTCGGTGGCGCTTACCAGTGCCGGGCAGGTATTCTACGAGTATGCGGTGCGCATCACCGATCTTGCGGAGGATGCCGCCCGCCGCACCCGCGCCGCTGCTGCCGAGTGCAGCACCCCGCTTGAGATCGGCATGATGAGCGGGATGGAAAATCTGCCCATTCTGGAAAAGCTGCTGCTGTTCAAGGAGCAGCACCCTGCCATTCCGCTGCACTTCCATCTTGGGGATTTTCCCACCCTGAAAAAACGCCTGCAGCAGAAAAAGCTGGACTTTGCCCTGCAGCTGGAGCTGGTCCCGCTGGAGGATACCCCCTCCCTGCTGCGTGCTCAAGTAGGCCAGCTGCGCCAGTACGTAGTGCTCAACCGCCAGAGCCATCTGTCCAGCTATGCGTCCCTGCACCGCAGCCAGCTTGCCAGCGAACAATATTATGTACCCGCCATGGACCGGGAGCTGTGGAACCAGTTTGCGCAAGTCCTCACCCGCCACGGCAGCGACCCGCAGAACATCAAATTTGCGTATTCCATGGAGGAGTTGATGCTGCAGCTGGCTTTCTACGGCGGCTATACCATCCTTGCC
>OGGT01000969.1_pt1 | contig 10990 bp, 10 predicted proteins | sample 1571311 | NCBI WGS metagenome assembly OGGT01 (sample SAMEA2581931, study PRJEB24529) | metagenome | biome: Human gut stool | place: China | collected 2011
GGCAAGTACATGTCCGCCAACAGCAGGGTTGTTATTAGTAAATGACTTCTTACAGCAAGGACATTTAGTAATGAATCTTGTAAATATGTTAACTTTGTGACAATAGTCTATCCACGACTCGTAACCATATTTACGCGCTTCATCATCAGAAGTTCCTACTGCTTGGATACAAGTTATTTCTTTAATAAAATCCATAATTATTAAACAGTTAGATTAATAGCTGCAAATATACAGATAATTATTAATATGACAGATGAATAACTATAAATCTAATAAATAAGAATTAATATGAAAGCACTACTATATAAAACAGAGAAGCACGTACCAACAGCAAGTGGGTACACTGCACTAGAGAATATGGAGACAGCAGGTATTATAACTACTTACTATCTCCTAGGTATTCCGGTTTATAAGTCACGTAAGATTGCTGCTCGATGTCCTTGGTTTGAAGGGGAGCAAGCTGCAACTCACTGGGAGAGAATGATGGATATTTAAAACTGTTGGTAGTTTCATCCCAATATACTACTTCTATCCATCCCTTACGGGGACCAGCAGAGATAATCTGATGAACTGTAAACTTGTGTTCCAAATCAGAATTGAGACATACTACATCTCCTTGTTTAAAATCAGCCATAATTTTAGATATTAGAATTAATAACTACAAAGATATAAATAATTATTAATATCAGAATTAGCAGATGACATTTATAGCATTCTTAAAGCAAGTGTTCACATCCCACTCGGGTGTATCATCTAAGAGACTCTGCGGAGTGGTTGGGTGGTTCGTCTGCTTGGGAGTACTGATATACTGTGCAGTTAATGTAATCCAAGCTCCATTAATGATAGATACGGTTTTATGGTGTATTATGGGATTACTTGGAATTGACAGTATTACTAGTATATGGAAGAAGATAGATAAGCCTAAGTAAATTTATAAAATAAAAAGCCCAGCCTAGCAATTAAGCTAAGTTGGGCTTTTATTGTTATAATTATTGCTATGTTTATTGAGAATGTTACATACAATTATTTACTGGCATTAGATACAAATGTGCCAGAATCATATGGGTTCCAATTACTAGCGTCTCTACGTATAGTTGTCTGTCCTAAGTTAAATTGCGGAACTTCTACTATATTGTCAAGAACTTTAAATAATTCTTCTAAGGTTAAATCTGGAAGTATTTGATGTAAGTTCTCTAATGTTCTTCTAACGTCAATCATAATAATATATTGTAGCAAACTGTACACCACCCATGCTAATATTAGGTAGTAACATCTTGTATAGTTCTGTAGATTCAAATGTATCTTTATATTCTCTAGGGACTAATAGAGTATCAACATGATGTCCTCTAGACATTCTAGCTAGATAGGAAATCTTATTATCATCGAAGTCTGTAAGTTCTAACATTATAGCATTGTGATGTCTAGGATAGTTCCCACTAAGTATTATCATAGTTATTCTTTAATTTTAACATAGAGTTGACAATGACAAGTTCCTTCTTCCATTTCCCTAAACTCTTTACACATACATACCGTATCGTCATTCCTTACTAAAGAGCAAGGACAATATCTTTTACCATACTTATCTTTATTATGCTTTAATCCTGCTAAAACAGTCTCTTTAATTTCTTTATTATCAGTTACTTTAATCACGGTTCTTATATTGTTCTGTAATGTTAACTAAGTCTCTGTGTGCTACTATTCCCTTATTCGTCATAAATATATAGTTCTTAATAATCGCTCATTAGAGTAAGCATGAACTGTCTTATAATTTCTAATGTATCTAAGATGATTGTTATAAATTCTTACACGTAACTACTCTATAATAAAGAAGAAGTTATATATTTGTACTTGGCATTTCAAGTTATGGTTTCCATTAACTTAATGCTATAATTGATAATTAATAAATATAAAGAATAGACTATGAGGTGGGAGATAGTATTAGCAGACCGACAAAGAAGATTTGAGGAGCTCTTGCAAGATTGTATAAATGGAGATTTGGATAAAATAGCAAGAGCAGATGTCTCGCTTATAAATAATGTGAAGAGTTTAATATGTGCTATAGAACACCATAAATATGATGTATTACGGTTGTTATTAAATAAAGGTGCTGACCCCAATTCTAGTTTACGGTGGTATCATGACCGTAACCATAAGTATTATATAGATACAACTCCATTGATAGAGGCAATTAAAATAAGTGATTTAGAATCTATTAAAATATTACTCGATAATGGTGCAGATATTAATTTCTGTGCGGAGAGAAACCTATCAGATATAGACGCATACTTTAACAAGGCAAGGATTAGAGTGAAAGAACCTTCTGATGATTTGTACATTAAACCAGGAGAGAAGAGAACAGATGATGAGAAGATGTATATTTTGAAATATGAAACGGGAGAGTTAGTCAATGTGTCTCCTATACAAATTGCATACAATTATCATCATGATAGCATTGTTGATTATTTGTTATCTAGAGGGGCTACGATGAAAGTTAATATAAGACCTACTGGAATCTTCCCGTTCCCATTTACTACTTTAGGCGAAATGTTGAGACGCTGTAAATTGTATTTCATCAAACAAGTGGGATTATGTGAAGAGCAGTATTTTGCTTTACGTACTCAAGTTAGGGAGTTTGAGAGTACTAAAGAGTTGTTAAGGGATTGGGAGACAAGTAACTCTGCACCATATCCACGTCTATTTATTCCAGCAACCCAATTACTACCAGATATTTCTCATGAATTTAAATCTCAATACATAGCATTATGCTCTCTATTTATTTTAGAATATTGGAATGCAACAATAAACTCGAAGACCCATATTGCAGCTATGGCGGATGTTGATGTTATTGGATATAAAATATGTCAAATTATATTGTGGCGAGAGATATACCCATCTCATAGATAAGGTCTTTCTTGTTATACTTGACAGTATGGGGATAAATTTATTAAGTAACATCAGTTAGTATCATAGCATTATCAATACTACCTTTAATTGCAGAATATATTTATATAATACCCCTATCTATGAAAGGTTGAATAGTTGTATTATAGGAATAATTCATTACCTTTGTAGCGTGGGTAAATCCTACAAAGAGATTATTAACTTATTGGATAACTAATCTTGCTCTACATTGTTGATGTAAACCAATATGTAAACCGGAGTATAGTTAGTGTAGGAGAGATTTACATAGCTCTCATTGTAATATGTTGATTATTAAAGATATATTGCAATCGTACTCGACCGGTGAAGTTGCCGGCAAGAAGGACTTAAAATCCTTTGGCCATTGCGGCTGTGCGGGTTCAAGTCCCGCTTCGAGTACTCGATTAAGCTCTGTGAATCATTGATTTGCAGAGCTTTTTCTTTATAAGCTCTTGATATGAAAGACCGTTTCTCTATAGCGAACAAAGTGTTTCCCTTAATAGAACAAGTTGTTTCATTATGGCGAACACTTTGTTTCCCTTAACAAAACATTTCGTTTCATCATATGAAAACAAACTGTTTTTCCTTATTGGAACAAACTGTTTCTCTATACTTGAACAAAGTGTTCATCTCTGTGAACTAACAAACTAACTATAATACTATAGTAGATGATATGCGCGTGGCACTTACTAATATGTGCTTGCAGATGAAATAAAAGAATCTATATAAATAGCCTCCTCTTTATTGTTCAGAACAGCTTGGGGCGTTTGTTATTGAACCGATAGCCGATACCCAACATCAGATAATTGGGCTCATGAAATTCCCGGAGGTTATATCCTATATGGAGATACGAATTGCGTGTTACGTCTATTTTCAGGGCAAGAATCTGATAGAAAGACTTCATGTCACCGCCGCCGTGCAGAACATTGGCTCCCAGACCGATACCTACCGTGAAGTAAGGCATGACAAATTCTCCGCGGGCGGATAAGCCCAATGCCATCTGCTTCTTGGCGGGCGGAGTATAGAAGCCGTTCTCTTCCTCGTACGATTCTTTCATGTTCGCACTGTGGTCGTATACGCCGTCCAACGCCACACCGGCGCGGAATTTATAGCCGAAGTTGTACATGGGTGCAAAGCTGAAACCGAACACGTTGTAAGTGCCGGGTGCGGGTACCTGGCCACTACTGCCCTCATGGGCCACTGCTTTCTTTCGCCAGGAGCCGAACAAAGTCAAGTCGTAGCTGACGTGGCGGGGGAATGGAGGAACGATAGGGCGTTGCCATGATTGGGCGAGCTCATCCGCTCTGCGGTTAAAGTTATATACCAATCCCACTTTGCAGTCCACCGTGTTCAGACCGGAGTTGGGATATTGGGTGTTTCCGTTGGAAAAGTGGCTTCCGGTAGCTCCTATCATCAGGTCGAACTTGGGGGAGAGTGCCCACTTTAAGTAGAGGTTCACATTGAGATAGGCATTCACTTTCGAGCCGATAATCTGGTTCTCCGGGTTGTCATATTCATCGTAGGGTTTCCAGCCGAACGATGCGCCGAAGTTCCATTCATAGTTCAAGGATATGCGGGGGCTGAATTGGGCGATGCGTCCCCCTTGAAACAGATAGACCGCCAGCGGGTTGCCCAGCTCTTCCGGATTGCCGAAGTTGAAATAGCCGACTCCAATCCCTTGATAGGCTCCTATATAAGCCTGGTCGGCAACGGTGTGGGGACGGAGCTGGAAGGAGTATTTCAGATGGCCGGCATAGGCATTTTTCATGGGCTTGTATTGGTGGTTGGAGTACTCCAGAAAAGGGTTGGTCTGAAAAATATAGCCAGCACGCCCTTCTACGCCTAATCTATGGATGAAGCGCTGTGAGAAAGGGAGTGTATCCCGTTTGTATTCCGAATGACTATCGGATGTCCATTGTTGGGCGTATATTGTATCAGACAAGAAAAGTACCGCTCCTAAGAAAGCCAGTATTTTCCATATCTGCATTCTATTTTTCATATGCCGTGTCGGTCTTTCTTGTTTATAAATGTTCCAAGTGAAGTTTAATTTCGTGCAAATATAGTTCTTTTCTCCTTTTGGTATTCACAATGAGACAACTATTTGTAAAAAGAGGGGGTAAAACAGAAATCGTCAATAGAATGGCCGACTTCGGTTTTATCCCCTCCTTATTCATTCACCCGGATGTTGTCTTATGATTCAGATGCTGGGTGGCGAGTATTATTTCCGGTCGTTCTCCCGGATTTCCACACGGCGGATTTTCCCGCTGATGGTTTTGGGGAGCTCATCAACAAATTCGATGACACGCGGGTATTTGTAGGGAGCCGTCACTTTCTTCACATGGTTCTGCAACTCCTTGACAAGCTCTTCTCCGGTGCGTGCCTTGTACTCTTTTGCCAACACAATCGTAGCTTTTACCACTTGACCGCGGATTTCATCGGGCACACCGGTAATGGCACATTCCACTACGGCTGGGTGGGTCATCAATGCACTTTCCACTTCGAACGGGCCGATGCGGTAACCGCTACTTTTGATAACGTCGTCGGCGCGGCCCACGAACCAGAGGTAGCCGTCTTCGTCCTTCCAGGCTACGTCTCCCGTGTAGTAAATGCCGTTGTTCCATGCCTCGTGGGTACGGTTGGCATCGCGGTAGTATTCCTTGAACAATCCCAGCGGTTTGCCTTTGTCGGTACGGATTACAATCTGTCCCTGCTCACCGGCTTCCACGGAACGTCCTTCGTGGTCTATCAGGTCTACGTCGTATTGCGGATTGGGCAATCCCATGCTGCCGGGTTTCGGTTCCATCCAGGGCATGGTGGCGACGGTGAGGGTCGTTTCGGTCTGTCCGAAACCCTCCATCAACTTGATGTCCGTCAATTTCTTGAAGGTTTCGAATACAGTGGGGTTCAAGGCTTCTCCGGCGATGGTGCAGTATTCCAGACTGGATAGGTCGTACTTCGTGAGGTCTTCGTGGATGAGGAATCGGAAGATGGTGGGCGGCGCACAAAGCGACGTGACGTGATAATCTTGTATCTTCTCCAGTATGGCTGCGGGAGTGAATTTCTCGTGGTCGTATACAAATACGTTGGCGCCGGCAATCCATTGTCCGTAGAGCTTGCCCCACACGGCTTTTCCCCAACCGGTGTCGGCAATGGTGAGGTGTAGGCTGCTCTCTTTCAGGTTGTGCCAGAAGCTGCCGGTGACGATATGTCCCAACGGATAGGTGAAGTCGTGGGCCACCATTTTGGGCTCTCCGGTAGTGCCGCTGGTGAAGTACATCAGGGAGATGTCATCGTTCGTATTCGGATGTTCAGGTTTCACGAAAGGAGCGGCAGCCTCGATACCTTTGTGAAAGTCTTCGAATCCTTCGGGAACTTCCGGCCCGACGCTTACGAGGCGTTTCACAGAAGGAGACTCCGGCATGGCTGCCGTGATATGGTCGGTGATGACGCTTTCGCCGGCACAGACTATCATTTTAATATCTGCGGCGTTGCAGCGGTATACGATGTCTTTCTTCGTCAGCAGGTGGGTGGCGGGAATCACCACTGCACCGAGTTTGTGCAGTGCCACAATGCTGAACCAGAATTCATAACGGCGTTTCAGTATCAGCATCACCATGTCTCCGTGCCCGATGCCGAGGCTTTGGAAATAGGAAGCCGTCATGTCTGTGTACCGTTTCATGTCGGCAAAGGTAAACTGCCGGCATTCGCCCTGGTCATTGGTCCACAACAGTGCGGGTTTGTCGGGTTGCTCGGCGGCCCAGGCATCCACTACGTCGTAGCCGAAGTTGAAATTCTCCGGTACGTTTATCTTCAGGTTCTTGATGAAGTCCTCCTGTGAGGTGAAGGATGTTTGAGATAAAAATCTTTCTACCATAACTTTATTACATGATTACTGCCAGGAATTTTACAGTCTTTCCGTCAAGCGCCTTCATGCCGTGCGGCAGTTTGGAGTTGAAGTATAGACTGTCTCCTTCGTTTAAGATTAAGTCTTTGCCGTCGATGCTGACCATCATACGGCCTTCCAGTACGAGGTTGAACTCCTGACCGGCATGGCTGTTGTAATGTATCGGCTCGCTGTCCGGTTTCGGTTCTACGGTCACAATGAACGGGTCTGCCGTGCGGTTGATGAAACCGGCTGCCAGCGATTGGTATTTATATGCCTTGGTACGTTCTATACTGGTTCCTTTTCCGGCACGTGTCAGGAAGTAGGAGCTCATTTTGGGCTCTTGCCCAAACATCAGTGCGTCCAGTGATATGCCGTAGTGCCGTGCTATCTTCTGCAGCATGCTGACCGAGATGTCGAATTCTCCGGTTTCGGCCAGGCGGTACTCTTCTGCAGAAATGTCGCAGTCACGGGCGATATCGTCGGCAGTCAGTTCCAATACGTCACGCAGTCCGCGCAGGCGTTCGGCTATTTGTCTGATTTGTTCGTCCATAATTATATTTTTTTAATGGGTTGTTATTAAAGTGTGGCAATGTGCCAATAGGCTGCACAATGTTTAATTATACCGTAGCTCATAGGCATATCGGGACATCGTTACATTAGCACATTAAATATCATTTACTCGCTTTGATGGCTTTAATCACAGTGGAGGTGAATCCTTCATGTTCCAGCTCGTTGATTCCCTTGATGGTAATTCCTCCGGGGGTACACACCTTGTCAATCTCAACACTGGGGTGCGTGTCGTTGTTCAGAATCAGCTCGGCTGCCCCTTTCACGGATTGTGCCACCATGCGCATGCCGTCTTTGGGATAGATACCCATTTCAACGCCGGCCTGCATGGCTGCCTGGATATACTTAAGCACGTAGGCGATGCCGCAGGAAGTCATGGCAGTGGTTGCCGCAATCTTTTCTTCGGGAATGAGCATGGCGAGTCCCATCTGGTTGAAAATGTCCAGCATCAGTTGCTCCTGCTCCTTGGTGGCATTGCGGCTGGCGATGAGTGTCATGCTTTCCATCTCGCTGATGGCGGTATTGGGAATAAGACGGAACATGGTCATTTCTTTGTCTGCTACATAGTGTGTCAGCTCTTCAAAAGGAATGCCGGCTGCAACGGATATAAGAATCTCTGTGCCTTTTAGTTCCAGTTCCTTTATCACTGGCTCCATCAGCCATGGCTTCACGGCAAAGATTATCATATCTGCACCGGCTGCCGCTTCCTGGTTGTCATTGGTCACTTGCAATGCGGGGAATTCTGCCTTCAGCTTGTCCAGCTTGCCCTGGGTGGGGTTGGAGACAATGATGTTACCGGCAGGGATGATTGTTCCTTTTGCCAGCCCTCGGGCAATGGCTCCCCCCATATTTCCTGCACCGATAATTGCTGTTTTCATATCTTTTTGTTGTTAAAAGAGTTGTTTTGCTGGCAAAGGTAGATAAATTTTCTACAAAAAACGACCGAGAGAGAAAGGTATTCTGCTTTTCGGTCGTTTCTTTTGCTGGCTGATTATTTGTGTCAAATATTAAAGTACTTTCTTGAAGCGTTCCAAGAATTCCTTTGCTTCATCCATGCCGAGGCACAGAGGCGGCAGCAGGCGAAGTACATTCGTACCGCTTACACCGGTGAATACATGCTGCTCTTTCAGTAGTCTTAGGCGCAGTTCCTTGATGGGTTCTTCAAATTCCAGCCCTATCATGAGTCCGCGTCCGCGAACGTCCTTGATTTGAGGGAATTTCTTTAGTTCCGTTATCAGGAAGTTGCCGACTTGGGCTGCATTCTCTATCAGGTTTTCCTGCTCTATCACATCCAGCACGGCAAGGGCGGCACTGCAAGCCAGGTGGTTTCCGCCGAAAGTGGTTCCAAGTTGCCCGTATACTGGTGTAAACATTGGGCTGATGAGTACGCCTGCCATCGGGAAACCATTGCCGATGCCTTTTGCCACGGTGATGATGTCGGCTTTGATGCCGTTGTACTGATGGGCGAAGAACTTGCCGCTGCGTCCGTAGCCGCTTTGGATTTCATCGAGAATCAAGACCGTGTTGTGTTCCGTACAAGTCTGGCGGAGAGCCTGCATGAATTCGTCTGTCGGCAGTTGGATGCCGCCTACACCTTGTATGCCTTCGATAATCACTGCGCAGACATCTCCTTTGGACAATTCGACCTTCATGGCTTCGATGTCGTTCAACGGGAGGTAGGTGACGTGCCCGCAGTTGTTGATGGGAGCGATGATTTTAGGATTGTTCGTTACTTCCACCGCCAGTGAGGTACGTCCATGGAATGCTTTTGAGAAGGATATCACACGGGTACGGCCATTGTAGAAAGAGGCGAGTTTCAAGGCGTTTTCATTGGCTTCGGCACCGCTGTTGATGAGGAAGAATGAGTAGTCGTCATAGCCACAGACTTTTCCCAAGCGTTCTGCCACTTGCTGTTGCAGCTTGTTAATTACTGAGTTTGAGTAGAATCCTAACGTAGCAACTTGGTTACTCACCATCTCTACATAATGTGGATGTGCATGTCCGATTGAGATGACTGCATGGCCACCGTAGAGGTCGAGGTATTCGGTACCGTTCTCGTCCCATACATGGCAGCCTTTTCCTTTGACGATGTTGATGTCAAAGAGAGGGTATACGTCGAATAAATTCATTTTTTTTAGAATGCAGAAGGTTTCAACCGTAATCCTACGGTCTCTTCCAGGTTAAACATTAAATTCATGTTGTGGACTGCTTGTCCGCTGGCACCTTTCAGGAGGTTGTCGATGCAGGAAATGATAAGCAGCTTGTCACCGTGCTTCTCCAGGTGGATGAGGCATTTATTGGTATTCACCACTTGTTTCAGGTCAATGTTCTTTTCCACGACAAATGTAAAGGAATCTTTGGCGTAGTATTCTTCGTACATACGGATGATTTCTTCCAGAGCCACTTTGGTCTTTACTACGATGGTAGTGAAGATACCGCGCGGGAAGTCACCCCGGTAGGGGATAAAATCTATTTCTGCATCGAAACTGTTTTGCAGCTGGCGGAGTGATTGCTTGATTTCGGGCACGTGCTGGTGCTCGAAAGCTTTGTAAACACTCATGTTGTTGTTGCGCCAGCTGAAGTGGCTCGTGGCACCCGGTTTCACTCCGGCACCCGTACTTCCGGTGATGGCATTCACCATGATGTCATCATTCAGCATTAGGTGCTTGGCGAGCGGCAGCAGCCCCAATTGTATGCAGGTGGCAAAGCAGCCCGGATTGGCTACATGCTTTGCCTTGCAGGTGGCGCGGCGGTTCAGTTCCGGCAAGCCGTAAATGAAGTCGTGGTCAGGAGAGGCTATGCGGTAGTCCATGGAGAGGTCGATGATTCTCAACTCCTCGGGCACGTTGTGGCTTTCGAGGAATTTTCTAGTGTCGCCATGTGCCGTACAGAAAAACAGCACGTCGATTTCTTCCAGCGGAAGCTGGTCGGTAAATACCAAATCTGTTTCACCGTACAGTCCTTCGTGTACATCAGTAATTTTGTTGCCGGCGTTGCTTGAACTGTTTATGAATACGATTTCCGCTTCCGGATGGTTGAGCAGTAAACGTATCAGTTCGCCTGCCGTGTATCCGGCTCCGCCGATGATTCCTACTTTAATCATTTCTATAATATCTATTGGATTCTTCTGGTATGATAATCAATAATATAATGTATATAATTACACCTGCAAAAGCAGTAAAGACGGTAGCGAACGTATAAACGATGCGTACTAAAGATACGTCAAGTCCGAAAAAGTTTGCCAGTCCTGCACATACACCGGAAAGCATTCTTCCGGTTCGGGGACGTGTCAGTTTCCGTTTCTTGTCCGTCATTTAGATTTTCTCGTCTTTGTGATTTGAATAATATGCACGCAGTGCCGTGGAGGTTACTTTGATGAAGCCCTTGGCATCTTCTGCCGTCCAGCCTTTCTGCATTTCACCATATTCACCAAACTTAGTCTTCACCAAATCGTCTTTAGATTCAACGCCTACCGTAGAGAACGAAAGCGGACGGAGCTCAAGGATAGCCGTACCGTTGACATTGCGCTGCGATTCCTGAAGCATAGCTTCGATATCGCGCATCACCGGTTCCAGATACTGGCTTTCATGCAAGAACATGCCATACCAGTTGGCAACC
>OGGT01000977.1_pt1 | contig 10962 bp, 10 predicted proteins | sample 1571311 | NCBI WGS metagenome assembly OGGT01 (sample SAMEA2581931, study PRJEB24529) | metagenome | biome: Human gut stool | place: China | collected 2011
TGGACTGCGCTTCCTGCACCACACGGACAAACTCGGCTCGGTCATGCTTGGCATACTCGGCAATGGCTTTCAGCATTTCAGAGACAAGGGACAGTACCACATCTTCATTGATACGGTGCTGTGTCGTGCAGAGCTTTCCAACTGGGACTTTGCTGTATTGGGAACAGGTATATTGAGAAATACGCTTGCCGTTGTTGGTACGGTGGACATACATCTTGCCGCCGCAATCGGCACAATAAAGCAAGCCTGTGAGGGGAGCTGCTTCGCCCCAGCCGTCCGGGTAGCGTCTGACATTCCCACGGATTTTCTGCACAAGGTCAAAGGTCTGCTGGTCAATGATAGGCTCATGGGTATTCTCGAAAATTGTCCATTCGTCCTCCGGGACATAATGGCTTTTCTTGTCCTTGAAGTGCTTTCGGGTCTTGAAGTTGATGGTGTGTCCCAGATATTCACGCTTTTCAAGAATGTTGCAGATGGTGGAAGAACCCCAGCCGTACACATCTTTGAAAGTCTTGTTTTTGTTCACGCCCTCGCCGTGCTGGGCAAGGTAAGCGGACGGAATGAGGACTTTTTCTTCTTTCAGCTTGCTGGCGATCTGATACGGACCGTAGCCGTCAATCGTCATGGCAAAGATGCGCTTGACCACCTCGGCGGCTTCGGGGTCAACCAACCATTGGTCTCTGGCTTCGTTCCAAAGATAGCCGTAAATGACCGTGCCTGTGAGGTGCTTGCCGGACTTGCCTTTGGACTGGAAAGTGGAACGGATTTTACGGCTGGTGTCTCTGGCGTAATACTCGTTCATAATGTTGCGGAAAGGGGTAAAATCATCGTCCCCTCTGGCACTGTCCACGCCGTCATTGATGGCGATAAGGCGAACGCCACGCTGACGCAGGATTTCCATAATCTGACCGACTTTCAGATAGTCACGACCCATGCGGCTCATGTCCTTGATACACAGATACTCCACATTCCCGGCTTCAACCTCTTTCATCATTGCCAAAAATCCGGGACGGTCAAAGCAAGTACCACTAATGCCATCGTCCGTGAAATGGACAATGTTCGTAAAGCCCTGCCGTGCGGCGAACTCCTCCAACATAGCCTTTTGTGATGTACTCTGTAAAGGGTGGTTTCTGCCACCTGAATACATAACGGCTGGCGGCTCATTTGTGGTGAATGTATGCAGCCGAAAGGCGGTGGTCAATCAATAGAATCCAGTATTTTCTTGATGGGCACACAGTACAGAGTATGAAAAAGCTGCTGAAACTCTCCTTTTCTGGATTGTTCAGCAGCTTTTTATGTAAAATCCTTTGCAAATATATCTGCCCCCACGCAGGGTTCCTTGTGCTGAGCAAATCTGTTAGAATAATCGGAATAAGTCGAACAGAATTATTCTATTCTCACATCAACCTTTTCGATATGGACATAAACCATTGGTAGAGTAACGATTATTTGGTTTCTCGGCTTTCGGGTGTTCTCAACGTAATAGCATACACTGTTTCCGCTTTTCCATCGGTTATGTTTCCACCGTATCGGAATAGTTCTGGCACTTTAATCGGGGCTGAACTCCTTATCAGTGATAACATAATTAAATTCATTTGTGCCGAAGATTTCTTTATCTAAATCTGTAATGGTAAATGTAGTTCCATCAAATTTCATATTTCCGCTGGTGCTATCAATGGTTGTATCGTTTTCCACAGTATTCAGATAAGCAATCCGGTCTCTGCCATGCAGTTCATAGGCTTGCCAACCATCCACCCCCTGAAAATAGGCTGTAACCTTGGCAAATGGTTCATCATTCTCCTTTTTGCAAACGAGATAACTGCTGCTATCCTCAGATACCCATGTAGCAGTCATTCCCCAAGGACCTTCCTTGCTGACATATTCTCCGAATTCATGATTGTTTGTCCAGGTAATTCCCAGGTAAGTCATAAATCCTACAACTACCAAGACAGCTACCAGAGCTACTGCAAGGATAACACCAATTACAGTCTTAGTTTTCTTTTTCATCTGAATCACTCCTTCTTAAATTTGTCTGTTAAGAAATTTTTGATTTAGCTTACGCTCACATTATATCAATATTCAAAAGGATAGTCAATTTAATCCGTCTAAGGGCGCACTTACTCACCACTCAAAAGTGGGCGGTGCTACTGCCTGCGGCAGTCGTGCGCTCTCCGAGGGGGGGACGGTTGCCTTCTTCGGCAGGTAGCACTATGCAGCCAAGAGGGGTTGACACCCCTCTGTTTTTACAAAGCCGTATTGCAATGCGAAATATCCCCTTGACAAATCGACTCCTGATTGGAAATGGAATTGCTCTCACGCTGTTGGTCATCATCTTTGCCAAAGTCATCACGGCTCAGTCGTTCGTACAGAGCTGTGATTTTCTCATTTTTTCTCATAACTTGCGCTCCTTTCTTCGGTTTTAGGTTGTGTGTTCTAAGAGACTTCCCAACCGCTTGATTAAGAAGTCTTTTAGAGCATACAACACCTTGTTCCTGCAAATAGTTCCAATACTTTCATCGTCCCATTCTGGTAGTGGTGCGCACCTCACCCCATGGGACTACTCATTTCCTCCTTCTTTTTCCTCTGTCTATAGACTTTTTTCCCTGTTTCCGCAAAAGGCATAACTTCTGCCGGCCTTTACTGCCTGATTGCGCTGTAACAAAAATAAAAATGGCATAACCTTTCCGAATCTTCCAAAAAAGTTATGCCATGCTTAGAACTGCCCAACGGCTCTGCCGGTGGGTGTCTGACGGGTTAAGCCGCTCTTTTGCGGCATAACCCCTTTAACCTGCACTATTTTCGACCCTGTTTTACAGCCCTATTTCATCCCCATTTTCGGAGTCTTGGATGCCTCCGCACTCCGGGTTTTCTGTTATTTTCTCCAAATCGGCTCACACAGGGCAGAATACAGCTTAGTCGGTCACTTTATCCAGTTTTGCAGAATAACGGCACACGTTGCCACACACAGGCTCACACGGCGGTGTCTGTGCCGTTTCCTTTCCATTGTCCTGTCACTTTCTTAAAAAGCGAGGATGGTCATATGTGGCTCCAGTTCCGGTTCCTGCCCTGTAAACTGCTCAATCTCTCCAAATCGTCTGGTATATTCCTCAATTTGCTGCTCTGTCAGGGAAATGAAATCACCGTCCGGGGTATCCCCGCAGATAAAAAATGGACCGCAGATGATGTCATCACCATTCCTGCGGTTTGGCTGCATTCCATTTAGTTTTCCTTCAGCGTTGATTACTGCCACACATCCATCTCCAAAACCAACGCACTCAATGTCTCCCTCCACCTCTTCCTGACTTGCCTTAAAGTCATTCGCAATCTCCTTCACACAGGGAGGTTTCCCCGGCTCTACTTTCAAAATCTTTATCTTGTCCATGCTTCCTCCGTTCCCTACTCATTCTCCGCAGCACTGCCGGATGCCACACTGTTTTTGCCCTGCTGGCGGTTTGCCTTTTTGATTGCAGGCGGCACATCCCCTCTGCTTTCAATGTACTCACGGACCGCCTGCGGCACATATTTCTCATACATTTTCCCAAGGACTTCCTTCAGCTCTGCATCAAAATCCGCATCCTTTTTTCCCATGTACTGTTTCACAGCATTTAACTTTTCCTCATCATATTTAATCGTAACGACTGCCTGTTTCATCTCTTTACCTCCAAATTTAAACTCTCAGTTGAAATCATTTTCAGAAAAACACACCTTTAAGAAAGTACCATTCCTGCCTGCTCTTCCTGTCCGCTTTCCTTTATCATGGACAGCGTCTGTGTTTCCTTCACTGCCTGCTCCTGTTCCAAAATGCCGCTTACCGATGGCACAAAGGCAAAGTATCTGGCGTAAGATGACCCTTCGCTCTCCACCAGAACACCTTCCTCCATGCCCTCTCCGGTTACTAAAAGACAGTGCCGCACCCCATCTTTTTCATACATGAAATCCACATTTTCCCTGATAAAATCATGCTTGTGCATCAGATGATTGGTAAAAGATTCATACTCTCCAGCCGGAAGCATGATAACCTTTTCCACACAGAATTCTTTCGCCTCTATCTTCGGCTCTTTTCTGGAAAATACTGCTCTCATAGTTCCTCCTTCCCATAAACTCCCCGTTGAAATATTTTCAGAAAAACACACTCTTAAGAAAGCACCATTCCTGCCTGCTCTTCCTGCACGCTCCCCGGTATGACAGACAGCCTGTGCGTATCCCTGTCATATCGGTAAATCTCATCGGACAGATAGTCTGCCTCCGGGAACGCCCTGTTTGCTCCATATACCCCATTCCTCAGCCGTTCCATGTCAAGACCTTCCCGCTCCACCATGAGATACACATCGTGGATGGATGCCGGAAGGACGATCAGATTTCCATCCAGCTTTTCTGCTGATTTCTGCAGCGTTGCCTCGTCCATCATGTACACCGCCCCATGGTCCACGTTGTTAGTAAGGACATAGAAGTCGGCATCCGTCCTCCAGATTCTCTCCGGTTTTTTCTCCATCGAAAGGATATTCTGGTCATAGTGATGCCCGTAGGCATCCTCAAAGTCCATAAGGACCGGCGGACGTTTTGCAAACATATTTGCCCATGCATCCTGAAAAAGCACCTCTTCTTCTATCCCCCAATGCTCCATCTGCTCTCTGGTGACAAGTCCGCAGTCCCTCTGAAACTTTTCTTCATGCCCGCTGAGACGGCATACTAGCATGAGGTTTTCCTTCTGCTGATGCGCCAGTCCGCCCCATTCCTCTCTGCCTGCCGCATTGCACACTTCCAGAAACAGACAGTCTTTTATTTTCTCTTCATATCCGTTCACTTATCCGCCTCACATTCCCATGCTCATCGTATTTTCTGCTGTCTCTTCCACGGTTTCTGGCACCGGCTCTCTCGGCTGCTCTTCCTGATTCTGTGTCTCCCTGCTCCGTCTGCCGGATGCCCTCTGCTGTCTTGTGCCTCCCATTCTCTGGGATTCCTGCTCCTGATTTGCTGTCTCCTGTGGAGTTTCCATCCTGCTCTCCACAAATTTTCTGACCTGTGCAGGAACATTTTTCTCATAAGATTTATCGAGATGGCTCTTCAACAGCTCCTCCACGGTTTTTCCTCCCTGCTCTGCCAGAAAGAAACTTAATGCCTCCAGTTTCTCCCCGGCAAAGGTGATTTTTATTTCTTTTTCTGCCATATCGCTCCTCCTTCATTTCTATTTTCTGGCGGAAAACAGATGCCTGCGGCATCAAAAAATTTACTGCGGTCTGCCATACAGTACCTGCTTATCGTTGTCAAACAGGGGACGGTACACCACCTTCCCTTTGGAATAGGACGCATCCACGACCATGCCATCCCCGGCATAGATTCCCACATGCGTGATGTTCATGTATCTTCCATTTGGTTTGTGGCTCCAGAACACAAGGTCCCCCGGCTGCAGTGATTCCTTTGCAACCGTCAGGTTATGCTCCACCATATATCTTCCCTGCTCTGCCGCCGTTCCCGGCAGGGAGATTCCTATCTGTCTGTAGCACCACAGTGTCAGGTAACTGCAGTCGACATAATTCCCGGTTCCGCGGAGTGCCTGCGAGTACGGATGCCCCAGTCTTGATAATGCAAGCTGTACGATATCACTTCCATTCCCATTGGCCGGCAGATCATACACAGGGATATCCCCTGCCCCGTTCCAGCCGCTCCAGTCGGAAAATTCATCCCCCTCTGTAGGGGCCGCTGTGTCATACTTTGCCACATACCACACATTGACTGCATTGGACTGTTGTTCATAAGTTGCGGTAACTCCATAGTCGGATGCAAGTTTTTGGAAGATTTTTGTCTTATCCCCAATGGCAACTGCCACGGTATATTTTTCCAGCGTGACTGTCCCGTCCTCCTGCTCTGCGTTTTGTGTCCGTTCCTCATAATCCACAAAACAGTCTGCAAATTTTTTATAATCATCCGTCTCAAGCCGTACCCGGTCTGCGCCGAAATACAGAGAATAAAAAACGGATTTGACCAGATACCTGTCGCACAGTTCCCCTTCTGTCATGCCATCAATGTCATCTAATATGGCATCCAGCTCCGCAAAACTTTCCTGCATCTGGCGGACATAAGCCTGATAATCCGCAGGCATTCCATCCGGTGCTTCCCCTCCATCGAATGCCAGATGCACTGCCGCCCGGTTATGTTCTGTTCCACCGGAAGCAATGCTGATGTAGCACATGACGGCAAGGATGACCGGAAGGCACAGGGCTGCCAGTACAGAGGCAATCCCTGTCCACACTTTTTTATTGGTTCCGGCTGCTATGGCTGCCCTTGCGATCAGAGCGGCAGTTGCTGGCTCCATGATGCTTCCTCCATTCTCTCTGCTTCCATCTCCTGTTTCATGCGCTCCCTGCTCTTTTCAACACCTGCCATCAGAACATCCTCATCAAATCCCGCCTCCTGATATCCGGTGCGGATAGTAGCAAGGTAGTGTTCCGAAGGGACTCCCATGGCATACCCCTCCGTCATGGTATATGCCATCATTTTCTCCCGTTTTCCATCCATCTCCACTTCCAGTATTTCTTTTCCATACAGTCTCGGATATCCCTCATAACGGTCCAGATTAAACTCATCTCTCGGACTGATCTCCCAGATTAACACCGGCACACTCTCCCCTTTTTTCGGCTCCACCGTGGCTACCGCCCCGTTCCTGTTTCCACGGAACAACAGCTCATAGTCCTTGATTTCCCCGGTTCCTACCACCTTTGCATCGGGGCAGCGCAGTGCCATCTGCCCCCGGTTTAAGTTCGAGCCGTATGCAATATATCTTCTTCCTGTCATGTTCATATTCTTGTTTCCTTTCTCTGCGTTTTGTTTTTACATGGTCATGTTCATTCCCTGTGCATCCTCCGGCACCTCTTCTTCCATGCTGTCTGCCTGCTGTGCATGTCCGGTTTCCAGTTCTTTCTTTTCTTTCATCGCACGCAGTCTTTCCTTCTGTCTCACTGCCTGTTCCGGGTCCTTCCATGCAATGCCGCCCTCCAGATTTTCCAGAAGAAACTTCCGCGCCGTCTTAAATTCATCCCCGATCATTCCCAGCCTTAACAGCCAGGTACGGAATGTATATTTTTCGTTGGTGCTGGCAGTCTTGACCCGGCTGGCACATTTCTGGTTCAATGCCTGCGCAGAAATGGCAAGGCAGAGCTGGATATATGCCTTTATTTTTCCTGCATGGGTAGTGGAGTTAAACAGACGAAACTCAATCGTTCCCTTCTGGAACACGCTGTGCAGATTCAGACAGTGGTAACGGCTTTCATGGTAATGCCTGTGCCTTCCATCAACCCCCTTGTACCAGATCCTGCTCACTTCCTCCAGACTCTTTGGTTTCTTCCGGTTCAGTTCCTGCAAAAAGTCCTCTTCCACCTTCTGGCAGTAACGATGCTCCCTCTCTACATCTACCTGAAGTGCCTTATAGATCAAATCTTCCTTGCTGTACATGATGTTGGTGATGTTCCGCAGTGTCCTTGCATCATGGGGTGCCGCGTTGATATGCACATGGATGCCTGTATTCTTTCCCGCCACCGCACCTGCATGCCGGAGCTGCCGGATGAGTTCCTGTATGACAGGGATATCTGCATATTCACAGATGGGAGAAACAAATTCTACCTTGTACTCACTCCCCGCATAACCGCCGCCTTTTTTCTGTGCCTCAATGCTGGAGTCATACATGACTTTCCACCTGCGGCCTGCCGCATCCCTGACACTGTACACTTCATAGCTTCCACCGTCATAGCTGGCTACAGAGGAAAAATAGGCTGCCATGACCTCCGCAGCACGCTGTCTGGTAATGCCTGTCATCTCGATCTCAATGCCGAATTTCTGCTCCCTCATGTCCATAGTCTGGCATCCCTCCTTCCTTTTTCCCTGCCTTATCGTCCTCCGGCACTTCCGAACAGTTTCTCCTTGTACTCCGGTGCATGTACCATGAGGTTGTAACGTTCATTGCCGCATTTATAGAGGCACACGCCCCTCTGCGGATAACGGATCAGGTTGTATTCACTCTGCTCAAGCTGCAAGGTATCGATATAAAATTTGGAATCGATGTTTCCCGCATTGAACAGGAATACATGGGTTGGGATGGAAAACAGCGGTTTCGTGTACTCCCGGATTCCATCGATATTGAAGTCCTCCAGATTCTGGCTGGCAAGGATGACGGCACTGTCCTTTTTACGTACACGTTTCATAAAGTTGCGGATATATTCCACGGCGGTCAGGTTGGTAAGGAACAGATAAAACTCATCAATGCAGGCTGCCGTACGCCCATTGGTCAGAAGTTCATTGGACATGTAGGAAAGCACATTAAACAGCATGGCATCCTTCACATTTTTGCTCGCCTGAAGCAGTCCCTTGACACCGAAAGTCAGAAAACTGCTGTCCGTGATGTTTGTATGTCCGTTAAAAAATTTGGACTCCGCTCCCTTACACATGGAGTGAAGTCCAAGACAGATTTCCTGCAGAAGCTCTGCGGTATACAGTTGTTTCTTCTTCGCATCGTAATGCTTATATTCCTCCTCCATCAGATCGTAAAGGTCAGACAGGATCGGGTAATCCTTTGGCGTAAGCCTGCCAAAGTCCGTATCATCCCCTATGTTCCACTTCTCATAAAGTTTCGCTAACATGATCTCTATCGTATCAAGCTGGCTGTCCGTAAAATTCTTATAGCTTCGGAAAAAGTCTTTTAAGAAGGAAATATGCTGGCTTAATTTTGAGGAACAGCGGAACGCATAGGGTGCCTCTGTATCTTCCGGGCTGCCGTTTTCATCCCATGTTTTGGGTTCTAACACATTGATGATATACTCCCCGCTCATCAAATCCACAAAACAGCCTCCCAGATTTCCGGTCAAATCCACATATTCATGCTCCGGGTCCAGGCAGATAACTTTCATCCCGGACTCCCGCAGGATGGTCTGTATCAGTTTTAACAGGTAGGATTTTCCCTGCCCGGAGTTTCCAAGGATGAGGATATTGGCATTGGTCTTGTCATCCGCTCTCTGGTTGAAATCTACAATGACATTGCTTCCAAACTTATCCCTCCCGATATAAAATCCGTTCTTATCGGTCTTGCCGGAGTAGTTGAACGGGAACAGGTTCGCCACACTCGAAGCCGGAAGCGCACGTTCAAACTGTTCCAGAAAGACATTCCTGCCAGCCGGATGCACACATAGGAACCCCTGCTTCTGGCGCAGCAGCAGCTTATCCACGTTCAGTTTGGAACGGATGAGTTCTGTCAACACTTCGGTCTGCAACAACTTCAACTTATCCATGTCCGCTGCGGATAACTCCAGATACACAGCCGTATGCAGCAACGGCTCCCTGTTGCGGTGCATGGTCGCAATGATGTTGGTCACATCCTGCAGGTTGCTCGCTGCCGTGACTGTCTCCTGTAAATTTTCTGTATTCCCCTGCTTCATGCGGTTCTTATTTGCCGCATTGCTGATGATTTTTTTCTCCTCTGCCGGTGTGACCTGTCTGGTATAGATACGCAGTGTCACGCCATCCTTCTCCCCAAGGTGGCGCAGGATCGCCTGCTCATCCGTTGCAGTCGGATATTCCCGGAGTGCCCAGACACTGCGGAACGTATTCCCGCAGATATAATGATCCGTGTAAAACTGGATGACGGACGGTGCGATCATGTCAAGAAAACTCTTAAGCCTCTCTTCCCCCGGTGTCTGTGTCTGTGTTTTTTTCTTTCTGTTGTTATTCATTTAAAATGATCCACCTCTCTCCATCAAATTCTTCAAATTTTTCCGTTGTGACATTCTGTTCAAAGTAAACAGCCAGTATCCTCTTCATGTCCTCCTCATCCGCTCTTTTGGATGTAAATCCCTGTTCCACCAGCATTTTTTCGATACGGTTTAAGTAAGCGAACACCTCATTCTCCTTCTGGTTTCTCAGCCGGATAATCAGTAAAAACTCCCTCGCCGTTGCCATCTGCACCTGCATCCGGTCAAGGTGTCCTGCATCCAGTTCCAGCAGTTTCCGCACAGTCGGGTTGGTTTCTTCCTCCGCGCGGTTCTTTAAATATCTTTTGTTGTCCTCAAAATTTTCACGGGAATTTAAGCACATCATCTCGATTTCCGTGATGCCTTTTAATACCGTCATGAGTCCATAGATTCTTGCGGAAAGGCTCTCCTCCGACAACACGGACAGGTTGCTCGGCTGGATCAGAAAATAGACCAGCTCGTCCTTCCGGTAGGTGCGGATGCTGTAATCCGACAGTTCTTTTGTCCCCATCAGATCCCTTGTGGACTGTTCATTCTTCCGTTTCATTTGCGGTATACCTCCATTCATAATGCTGCTGTTCCACCAAAAAATACGCACATGCATAGCGGATAAATTTTAAGATGGTGGTATCCTCCACCTGTATCGTTAAAAATGCGTATACACCTGCTATCACCATCGGGAACCACAGTTTTGCATAGGCAAATGCAAACACGGATATCAGTACGATGATTCCTGTCACTGCAAGGTCTTTTAGCTCCCACAGCCACATACTCGCTTTCGATTTCAGATTATCCGGGTATATGTACATCCCGTTCTCCCTCCTGTCTTTCTAAAAAATAAGCAATGCCACAGAGGATATATTCCACACACGGCACTGCCACGCTGTTTCCCAATGCCCGGTACCGGACACTGTCACTTGCTCCCGGAATGTCCGTCCAGTGGTCCGGGAATCCCATAAGTCTTTCACACTCAAGCGGTATGAGTTTCCTCACACGCTTTTTTCTCTGCAGGTCATCCGTGTATGCCACACAGTGCCTGTCCTCTGTTGTCAGCGTATAACTGACTCCCTGCTGATAGCCGCAGCCGTTTCCCCCGTTTTTATCCTGACGGTTGATGACATTTCCGGCGATGCAGTAGGGTTCTCCATGAACAGCAAGCGGCGTATTGTTGCCTCCCGTCCCCAGTGCAGAAGTAATGGTCTGTGCCACTTTCACCGGTCCGCTGTAA
>OGGT01000978.1_pt1 | contig 10961 bp, 10 predicted proteins | sample 1571311 | NCBI WGS metagenome assembly OGGT01 (sample SAMEA2581931, study PRJEB24529) | metagenome | biome: Human gut stool | place: China | collected 2011
GGAGTTTGCGAAATAGTACAGCAGTCCGGCGGCGAAATAGAGCACCGTGCCAACCGCCACAAGCGTGCGCTTGCTGGTTTTGTCGGAAAGATTGCCTGCGATAGGGCGGCAGAACAGTGAGATGAAACTCATCGACCCGGCCACCGCACCCATCAGCATGCCGTCCGCGCCCAACGATTCCGCATATCCGGCAACGATCGGATTGGCAAGCATATTGCTCGACATGAAACAGAACGTCGCAAGCATGACCAACGCCATATCACGGGTGATGAGACGATCATGCTTACGCCGGGGCTGTTCGGGCTGGTTCGATTGTTGTGCCGGTTGCTTCTGTCGTACCGATTCAGATGCGGGTATCGTTGGTGCTGTCATGCTCGTTCGCCTCCGAGCATGCAACTGTAGCAGCCTTGACGAAAAACGGCCGTCCACATATTGCGGACGGCCGATGGAGATGGCTTTAACGATGTGAAAGTATGCTTCGCTTACAGAGTTTTTACAGAGCTTTGGCGGCCTGCTCGACAAAACCTTCCATACCGTCGATGTCAACGACATGGTCGAAACGCACGTCGGCGGTCTCAAGACCGCGCAGCGCGGCCGGAGCGGTGGTGCCGGTGGCCTTGGCAAGCACGTCCATGCATTCGAAATCGGTGCCGGACGCGTCAAGACCCAGAGATTCGTTGACTACGCGCGGGAACTTGTACGGGCTGGCGGTGGACAGCAGCACGCGCGGCGTGAGCGGATCGCGCGGCATCTGCTGCATGACGTAGTAGCCGCATGCGGTGTGCGGGTCGATCACGTAATGGTTCTTGTTCCAGCAGTCCGCGATCATCTCGCGCACCTGGTTCTCATCGGCCCAACCGGTGCCGAAGATGGAACGAATCTTCTTCATCATCGGCTCGGGAACCTCGTAGGCGCCCCACTGGTTCAAATCGTTCATCAGCATGGAGATCAGACGGGTGTCCTTATCGGACATGTAATACAGCATGCGTTCCAGATTCGAGGAGATGAGGATGTCCATCGACGGGCTGATGGTCTGGAAGAATGGACGCTGACGGTTGTACGTGCCGGACGTCAGGAAGTCGAACAGCACGTTGTTCTTGTCGGACGCCACCACAAGATGCTTGACCGGCAGGCCCAGCAGTTTCGCGTAATAGCCGGCGAGGATATCGCCGAAGTTGCCGGTGGGTACGCAGAAGTCCACTTCATCGCCGAAGGTGATCCTGCCCGCCTTGAGCAGCTGGGCATAGGCGGCAAAGTAATAGACGATCTGCGGCACCAGACGGCCCCAGTTGATGGAGTTGGCGCTGGACAGGCGGATGTTCCGCTTGGCAAGCTCTGCTGCAATGGCAGTGTCACCAAAGACCTTCTTCACGCCGGTCTGTGCATCATCAAAGTTGCCGCGCACAGCGTACACTGCCACGTTGGCACCCTCCTGCGTTGCCATCTGCAGGCGCTGGATCTCGCTGGTGCCGCCCGTGGGATAGAACACTGCGATCTCCACGCCCGGGATATCATGGTAGCCGTCCAGAGCTGCCTTGCCGGTATCGCCGCTGGTCGCCACAAGGATCAGGGTCTTTTCCGTGCGGCCCAGATTCTTTTTGGCTTCCACCAGAAGCTTCGGCATCAGCTGCAGAGCATAATCCTTGAATGCACAGGTAGGGCCATGCCACAGCTCTAAGGCATAGGTGTCCCCTTCCACCGGGGCAAGATAGCCTGCCTTGCCGCCAAAGGCCTCTCCGTAGGTCTTGTGGGCAGCTTCGGTCAGGAAATCCTGCGAGTAGTCGGTCAGATATTCTTTGATGACGGCAGCTGCCATGGCCGGGTAGTCCAGCTCGCACAGTGCCTTCACATCCACCTGCGGAAAGCTTTCCGGTACAAACAGACCGCCCTCGTTGGACAGGCCCTGTGCGATTGCTTCCGAGGAAGTCACTTTGCGGTTTTGGTCTCTGGTACTAAAAAACTGCATTGTTGTCGCTCCTTTTTCGCCGTAGAACGTGCAAAGCACGCTCTTCTGCTGTGGCAGAGAAGCCCTCTGCCCGTACATTTTCCCACCGGGGCCGTTGCTTTACGTGAGAAAAGCGCCCCTTATAATATGTACCATCCAGCGCCCGCTGTCAAGAGGGAACACTTCTGCCACGTCAAATCGCACCGGTGCATCGCTCAGGCCGTTCTGCTGCAGATAATACTGTGCTGCACGGATCAGGCGGCGCTGTTTGGGCCGGTCCACCGCTTCTGCCGGGCTGGCCAGAGAGCCTTCCGCACGGGTCTTGACCTCACAGATGACAATGGTCCCATCCGGCTCCTGCACCACAACATCCAGCTCACCCATCCGGGTGTGGAAGTTGTGTGCCAGCAGCCTGCAGCCCTGCTTCTGATACCAGCGGGCCGCAGCAGCTTCTCCCCTGCGCCCTGTCTCGGCGCGGTTCACTTTCCGTTCTCCGGCCAGTAGCCCTGCTTTTTGAGGAAGCTGCGGCGGTAGAACGGCTGGATGCCGTACTGGGCGATCAGCTCATAGTGGAGCTTGGTCGGGTAGCCCTTGTGCTTTGCCAGCTGATACTGCGGATACTGTCTGTCCAGTTCCAGCATATAGCGGTCACGGCTGACCTTGGCAAGGACGGATGCTGCGCCGATGCTGGCACTGGTGGCATCGCCCTTGACCACCGGCTGTGCCGGGACCAGCAGCCCTGCCGGGGTGCGGTTTCCATCCACGAGAACAAGGTTCGGCACGATGTCCAGCTCTTCCACAGCCTGCTTCATGCCGCCCATGGTGGCGTTGAGGATGTTGTCCCGGTCGATGATCTCCGGCCCCACAAAAACAATTTTGTAGGCCAACGCCTTTTCAATGATCTCATCAAACAGAGCTTCCCGCTTTTTCTCGGTAAGCTTTTTGGAGTCGTTGATGCCAAAGACCGGATTCTCCGGGTCCAGAATACAGGCCGCTACGCACACCGGGCCGCACAGAGGGCCGCGTCCGGCTTCGTCCACGCCTGCAAAGCAGCCATACTGACTGCGTACAGCGGCATCGTACTCATACAGCGGAGCCGAGATTTCCTCGTCGGAACGGCGCTTCATTCGTCATCCTCCTCGGCAAAATCAGCCAGATCATCCCGCTGCGGCGGACGCTCCAGCGAGATGCGGCCCCACTTGCAGGCGCGGAACTCGTCCACCAGCATGATGGCGCAGCGCTCGGTGTTCACCTCGCCGCCGCGCACCAGCAGACCGCGCTTGCGGCCGATGGCTTCCATCAGCTCGTAGGGCGGCAGGGCCAGCGTTTCGGCATCCAGCTTGTAGCGCTGGGCCACAAGGTCGGGGTAGTTGCGGCGCACCTCGTCCAGCAGGTTCATGGCCAGCTCTTCCACATCCAGAATATCATCCTTGATGGAGCCGATAAAGGCCAGATTGGACGCAATGGTCTTGGAGTCAAACTTCTTCCACAGTACGCCGGGCATATCCAGCAAATCAAATTTGTCGGTGCTGACCCACTGTTTGCCCTTGGTTACGCCCGGGCGGTCTGCCGCCTTGGCGCGGGCAGAGCCTGCAAAGGTGTTGATGAAGGTGGATTTGCCCACGTTGGGGATGCCGCAGAGCATCACCTGAGTTTTGGCACCACCCATACCACGATTCTGGCGGCGCTCCAACAGTGAGGCCAGCTCCTTTTCAATGGCGGTCTGCACCGCCTTGGCACCGCCCTTCTGCTTGGCGCTGATGGCCACACAGCCGGCATCTGCCGCACGGAAATACTTGATCCATTCTTCCGTTACAGCCGGGTCTGCCAGATCAACCTTGTTCAGCGCGTATAGTTTCGGCTTGCGGGCCGTGATGCGCTCGATCTCCGGGTTCAGGCTGGAAAGCGGGATGCGGGCATCCAGCAGCACAAGGCTGGCATCCACGTGCTGGATCTCCTGCTCCATCATGCGCAGAGTCTTGGTCATGTGGCCCGGGAACCACTGAATATTGTACTGGTTTGCAAACCGGGTATCCATTTCGTTCATTTTACCACCCCAAAATCTGTAAAGGGCATAAAGCACACAAGCACCCTGCCCAGAATGTCCCGTTCGTCAATGCAGCCGACATAGGTGGAGCGGCTGTCCAGCGACTGGTTGCGGTTATCACCCATCACGAACACCGTGCCCTCCGGCACCGTATACGGGAAAGTTACATCATAGCCAAGATAGGTAGGCTCTGCAATGTAGTCCTCCTGCAAGACCTCGCCGTTCACCGCCACGGTGCCGGTCGCATAATCGATGGAGACCGTATCGCCGCCTTTGGCGATGACACGCTTGACCAGCGGCTTGCCGTAGGAGGTATAACTGTCCACAATGACCACGTCACCACGCTGCGGTGTATAGCCTGCTCCCCACACGATGAGCTTATCACCGTTCACCAGTGTGGGCACCATGGAGCTGCCGTCCACCTGAATGATGCGGAAGAAAAACGAAAAGATCAGCACCAGCACCAGCGCTGCCGAGATCAATGCCTCGTACCATTCCAGCAGGTTCTGCCCACGCACGGGCTTTGCCTGTTCCTGTTTTTCCATATCCGGTACACCTCACCTTCTGGTTTTACACTGCTGACCCGATTATACCGCAGCCGACAGGCTCTTCGCAAGAACGGTGCCTGCAAAAAGCCGCATTTTTTCCGAAATTTTGATAAAGAAAAAAGGGACAACAAGGTTGTCCCTTTTCTCCCGTTTCAAATCGGGGATGATCAAATATCGCTCTTGACCTTGGCAGCCTTGCCCGTACGACCACGCAGGTAGAACAGCTTTGCGCGGCGGACCTTGCCCTTGCGGACAACGGTGACCTTCTCAACGAAGGGGCTGTTGATGGGGAAGACACGCTCGATGCCAACACCGTAAGCAACGCGGCGAACGGTGAAGGTCTCAGCAACGCCGCCGTGCTTCTTTGCGATCACAGTGCCCTCAAAGGCCTGAATGCGCTCACGGTCGCCTTCCTTGATACGAACATCAACGCGGACGGTATCGCCAACGTTGAACTGGGGCTTTTCAGCCTTGATGCTGCCTTCAGAAATAATCTTCAGTGCGTCCATTTTTGAATCCTCCATTTGTTTTTAGACGTTCATGCACGGCACCTTGCCGTCAGAGGACCGCCCGTTTAATGATATTGTCATTAACCCCGCTGTGGTCTCAGCGGACACTAACGCCTAAATAGGATATCACAAAACCTGCGTAAATGCAAGCGTTCTGACCAAAATAAATGCAAAAATTTTCTGTTTTGCCCAACAGACAGTCATTCACGCTCCGATCAGACAAACAGCTGCTTATCTGCCGTCAAAAACTTTTTGCGCAGGATGTTGGCGCTGACGGCAGGCAGGCCGAATTTTTCTTCCAGAAAGCCGGTGAGCAGCGAGGGGTTCAGGTTCAGCTCCTGCGCAGCGGGCATGCACAGATCCATGTGCAGGCTGTCCCCCTCCGTGGTGTACTCCACCTTGGGCAGATGTTCCTTCAGCTCAATGATCTTGTTGCCTTTTTTGCCGTGCTTTTCCACCGGAGCGCTTTCCAGCGCGTTGTACTGATCCAGCGCCGCAGCCGCTGCCGCCGGGTAGGTGATGCGATAGCATGCGTAGGCAATGAGGTCCGCCTTCATCTGCACCGGGCCAACGTGCGTGATCACGATGCCTGCGGGCATGATGGCATTGAGGGCCGCTTTCCACTGCTCAAAATCCGGGGCTTCCGCTTCGGTCTTGACGTCCACGCACTCGCACTCGCTCTCCTGCCCCAGCGAAAGCGGGCAGGCAAAGGTCATGTAGATATGGGGGTTGAAGCCCAGCGTATGCCACACCGGCAGGCCGCTGCGCTTGAGCACCCGCTGCATCACCCGCTGCAGGTCCAGCAGGGAGATGTAGGAGGCCTCATTCTTTTTCTCAAACGAGATTCTGACTGTAATCAAAGCAGGGACCTCCTAACAGATGATTGGCCCCGCAGCCATGGCAGGCGCGGTTGCAGGGCTGGGTGGTCTGGGCGGCAAGGGCCTTGTTGTACTCCTGCACCAGATATTCGTGGGTCACACCGTAGTCCATATGGCTCCACGGGGTCACCTCGTCCAGCCCAATGGGACGCTGGCAGTAGAACTTGGGATCAATGCCCAGATCCTCAAACACCTGCATCCAGGTATCATACTTGAAGCACTCTTCCCAGCCGTCAAAGTAGCAGCCGCGCTTGTAGGCTTCCACAATGACCGGGGCAAGGCGGCGGTCGCCCTTGGCGAACACGCCCTCCAGAAAGCTGGTGGTGCTGTCGTGGTAGTTGACCTTGATCTTGCGGCTGCGCACACTTTCCAGCAGGTGCTTCTGCTTGGCGCGCAGCATTTCTTCGGTGTCCATGGGCACGAACTCAAACGGCGTATGGGGCTTGGGCACAAAGCAGGCACAGCTGATGGTCACCTGAACGCCCTTGCCCTTGCCGCGCTTGGGCAGAGAATAGTAAAGATCGACCACCTTCTGCGCCGTCTCTGCGATGCCCTCAATGTCCTCCATGGTCTCGGTGGGCAGGCCCATCATGAAGTAGAGCTTGACCGAGGTGTAGCCCGCGTTGAATGCAATGGTGCAGGTCTTTTCGATCTCGTCCCATGTGACATTCTTGTTGATGACGTTGCGCAGGCGCTGGGTGCCGGCTTCGGCGGCGAAGGTCAGGCCGCTCTTGCGCACCTTGGTGGTCTTTTCAATGAGGCTCTGGGAGAAGTTGTCCACGCGCAGCGAAGGCAGCGACAGACTCACATGCTCCTTGGGTGCCCACTCGTTCAGATCATCCAGCAGCTCTTCCAGCTGGCCGTGGTCAGAGGTGGACAGGCTGGAAAGGCTCAGTTCCTCATAGCCGGTGTTAGCGCACAGCTCCTGCGCCGCCCTGTTCAGAAGGCCCGCGTCACGCTGGCGCATGGGGCGGTACAGAAAGCCCGCCTGACAGAAACGGCAACCACGCACACAGCCGCGCAGCACCTCGATGCTGGCGCGGTCCTGAATGGCACCCACCATGGGCACCACGAAATTCGTGGGCGGGGCAAACTCGTTCAGGTCCTTGATGATGGCCTTGGTGATGCGCGCCGGGATGCCCGGCTCATTGGGGGTGATGGCCTTGACCTGGCCATCTTCGTAATACTCCACATCGTAGAACGCCGGGATATAGACGCCGGGGATCTTTGCAATGCGCAGCAGCAGCTCCTTTTTGGAGACGCCGCCCTCCTTCTTGGCCTTTTCGATCTCGGCGCAGATGCCGGGCAGCTGGTTTTCGCCCTCGCCCAGCTGGACCACATCAAAAAAGTCCGCAATGGGTTCCGCGTTGCAGGCGCAGGGGCCGCCCGCCACGATCAGCGGCCAGCTTTCATCGCGATCCTTGGAATAGAACGGGATGCCCGCCAGATCCAGCATAGCCAGAATATTGGTATAGGAAAGCTCGTACTGCAGGGTGAAGCCCACTGCATCAAAAGCGGTGAGCGGATCCTTGCTCTCCATGGTGTAGAGCGGCAGACCAAGACGCTCCATCTCGGCCTTCATATCCAGCCACGGCATAAAAGCACGCTCGCACCACCAGTTTTCGTGGCTGTTGAGCAGCTCATACAGGATCTTTTCGCCGAGGAAGGACATACCTACCTCATAGGTGTCCGGAAAGCAGAACGCAAAGCGGACATCCACTTTTTCTTTGTCCTTATATACACTGCCGGGTTCTCCGCCGGTATAACGACCAGGCTTCTGTACCCGTCCCAGTGCTTCTTTCAGTTTTGGATCAAACATCGAGTCCTCCAATAAACAGTCCATTTTTACACGTCATTTTATTGTACCCGAAATGAGCTGTTTTTTCAATCATTTCCCTTAAACTTTTTGCCTGCACGCCGCATTTCGCACAGGCAGGATGCCAGCTGCGCCCCATCTAGCGGTGGAACGGGCAGCAGATTGAATCCCCCGGTCAGCAGATTTGCCGCCCAGAAGGCACTGCCGCGGATGGTCAGTTCCTGTTCCAGCCGCAGTGCCCAGATGCCTGCCAGCATGAAATTGACCGCCGGGCCTACAGCAGCCAGCCAGAAGAGCCGCCCCGGTGAAAGGCCCCGGGCCGGAGCGTCCATCCGCATACAAAAGCCAGTCATGGTCACCTCAATGACCGGAAAGCGGCGCAGAAACACACAATACACCAGAATGTGCCCGCACTCGTGCAGGAACGCCGCCAGCAGCCCCAGCCGCAGAAAGCCGCTTGCATCAAAGTAGAGCAGAAAATACAGTGCGCTACACAAAAGCAGCGGGTCGCGGAACACCAGCGGCCCCAGCTGCCGGGAATCATGCAGCTTCATGAGGAAAGGCCCAGCGCATCCGCCGGGTCACAGGCTGTTCCCTTCCGGTACAGTTCAAAATGCAGGTGTGCTCCCGTAGCGCGCCCGCTGCGCCCTGCTGCGCCCAGCAGCTGCCCTGCTTCCACCACCTCGCCCGGGCGGACATAGGCGTACTGCAAATGGGCGTAAAGTGACTCGCTGCCATCTGTATGGAGAACACGCAGACAGGTGCCATAGCTTGTGCTGCGGTATGCCTGCACCACCGCACCGCCTTCCGCAGCAAGCACTTCTGTTCCCTCTGCACAGGCAAGATCAATGCCCTTATGGAACGTCCTTTCCCCGGTAAAAGGATCCTGCCGCCAGCCGTATCCGTCCGAAACACGGTACTGTGTGGTGTCCAGCGGGAAACAGAGCTTCCCCGTTTTTTTCTGCGCCCGCACCGGAAGCACCACGCACACCAGCAGTCCGGCTAAAACTGCCAGAAAAATCACCCTCCGTCTGGGCTGCTCCCTGCCGTGCCCGGCTCGTCCCCATCGCTTTGCCCGCACCTTCTGCCTCCCGCCTTCCGTTTGCTTTTTATTTATGCAGGCAAACACGCAAAAAGACCCGGCAGAGGGTTTGCTCTGTCGGGTCTTGCAAATATTATCTGCGTAACTTGAAAAAATCCAAAATCCGTTTCAGGCGGCTTCTGGGGGCGGGTGTCTCCACCACCACCGGCTTTATCGGCCTGGCTGCAGGGGCAGGCTGCGGCTCTGTACGCTTTTTATGATTGACCATCTGTTCCAGCTGGTCAAAGCGGTCGCCGCTTTCCGGTGCCGCAGCAGATTCCGGGTGAGAAGCTTCTGCCTGTTTTGCAGCGGGAGCTGCTTCCGTTTTCGCAGGTTCTGGCTTTGCTGCTTTGGCAGAAGGTTCAGGCTGTTTTTCCTGCACAGCGGCAGAAAGCTTCCAAGGCTCCGGCTGCGTCCAGTCATTTTTCAACAGCTCATACATGCCCATCTGGCCGTTCACCAGTGCTTCGCCCTCAGCGGGCTTTACCTTCTGGTAGCTGCCGTCCGGGCGCATCTCGCGGGCATTGACATTATCCCGCAGCTGCAGCTGCAGAATGTCGGTAAGCTTCCGCACCAGCACGGGATCCTCCACGCGCACGCCCACCTCCACGCGGCACTCGGTGTTGCGGGTGAGGAAATCGCCGGATGCAATATAGATGCGGGTATGTGCACCATCGAAGAAGCTGTAAATGCGGCCATGCTCCAGATAACGACCCACAAGGCTGCGGATATGCAGGTTCTCCGTCTTGCCGGGCACGCCGGCGCGCACGCAGCAGATGCCGCGCACGATCATATCAATGCGCACACCGGCACAGCTGGCTTCCTGCAGCTTGAGGATGATATCCCGGTCGCTGATGGAATTGTTTTTCAGGATTATGGATGCCGGACGGCCCATGTGGGCGGCGGCAATGACACGATCCATCTCTTCCAGCAATACGCTCTTGAAGCGCAACGGTGCTACCAGCATCCGGTCGCTCTCCTCAGTCAGCTTCTGCACAGCAAGGTTCTGGAACACATTGGAAGCTTCCTCGCCAATGCCATGGTCTGCCGTAATGAAGGAATAGTCCGTGTAAAGCTCACTGGTCTTTTCGTTGTAGTTGCCGGTGCCGATCTGGGTGATATAAGAGTAGCCCTCTTTGCTCTTTTTGGTGATAAGGGTCAGCTTGGAGTGCACTTTGTAATCATCAAAGCCATAAATGACCGTACAGCCTGCGCTTTCCAGCTGTTTCGACCAGTCGATGTTGTTCTGCTCGTCAAAGCGGGCGCGCAGCTCCACCAGCGCCACCACCTCTTTGCCGTTCTCAGCGGCTTCCATCAGCGCCTGCACGATCTGGGACTCCCGCGCCATACGGTACAGTGTCATTTTGATGGAAATGACCTCAGGATCATGGGCAGCCTTTTTGAGCATGGCAATGAAGGGCCGGATGGACTGGTACGGGTAGCTGAGCAGCACATCGTGCTTCTGCACCTCAGCGGCAAGGTCGTAGTCCGGCGGCGGCAGCATGGGCCGTGCAGCCGGGTAGAACAGTTCCGGCCGCCCCTCCGCTTCCATGCGGCCGGTGAGCTTGTAGAAAAAGCTCAGATCCAGCGGGCTTTTCTGCTCGAACACCCGTTTATGGGTGAGCAGCAGACGGTTGCACAGCAGGCGTTCTACCTCCGGGGCCGGGGCAGGCGTGATCTGCAGACGCACCGCAGCCAGCTTGCGGCGGCGCTTGAGCAGCTCGGTCATGATCTCGCGGTAATCGATATCATGGTCCATCATGCCCTCTTTCACGTCGATGTCGGCGTTGCGGGTGACCCGGAAGAGGCACTTTTCCTGCACATTTTCCTTGCCGAAGATGAGGGCCGCATAATGGAGCACCAGCTCCTCCGTCAGGGCAAAGCAGGTCTCATTGTCCTTCCGGACAAAATGCATCCGCTCCATCTGGCTCGAGATGGGTACGATGCCGAGGGTGTGCTCCGAGGTGTGTTTTTCGTGAAGGAGAACGCCAAGATAGATCTCCTTATTGCGCAGGAACGGGAACGGGTGGCGGCTGTCCACGATCTGGGGGCTGAGGATGGGGAAAAGCTCACTCTGGAAATACTTTTTCCAGAAGTGCTCGTCCTCTTTGCTCAGCTTGTCGAAATCCACCTTGCG
>OGGT01000983.1_pt1 | contig 10878 bp, 10 predicted proteins | sample 1571311 | NCBI WGS metagenome assembly OGGT01 (sample SAMEA2581931, study PRJEB24529) | metagenome | biome: Human gut stool | place: China | collected 2011
AGAGCACCGACCAGACGACTGCCTGTCTCAGTTGTAATTCTTCTTTTATCTTCCATTGTCTTTACCTTTCATGGTGCTGTGAAGAGAATCTCAGTCAAGAATTCTTCCATCTATTGATATTGTTGCAACCTGCCATGGGATAAACTTGCCGCTGTCCTGAAGTGCCTTCTTCGCAGCCATCTCCAGTCCTCCACAACAAGGAACCTCCATACGGACTATTGTAACACTTTGTATGTCATTTCGCCTGATAATCTCTGTAAGTTTCTCTGAATAATCGACACTGTCAAGTTTCGGACAGCCGATCAGAGTCACATGTCCCTTTATGAATTTCTCGTGGAACGATGCATAGGCATAGGCTGTACAATCCGCTGCAATCAGCAGCTTTGCGCCCTCAAAGTAGGGCGCATGGACAGGAGCCAGCTTGATCTGCACCGGCCAGTTGCGCAGGCGGGAGACCGGCTGTACGGGAGCAGAAGCCACACTTTCGGCAGCCTCCGGCTGTTCCAGCATCCGCATCCGGGAGCCGGGGCAGCCGCCCTCGTGGAGGTGCTTCATCTTCTCCTGCAATTCCTTTTTCTTTTTGTTCTCCTGCACCGCTGCCTCGTCGTAAGCGGGAGCTTCCCGCTCCTCAAAGGTAATAGCACCGGTGGGGCAGCCCGGCAGGCAGTCGCCAAAGCCATCGCAGAAATTTTCCCGCACCAGCTTTGCCTTGCCGTTGATAATATCAATGGCACCTTCATGGCAGGCGGTTGCACAAAGTCCGCAGCCGTTGCATTTTTCTTCGTCAATATGGATGATCTTCCGAATCATATCTATACTCTCCTGTTGTGGGTGTTTTTTGCATTTGCAGGTTTATTATAGTATACTAAAGCCATCTTGTATGTTTGAATTCCAACAAGGAGAGCCTTTATGCAAAAATATCTGCCTGTTCTGCGGAGCTGCCCCTTCTTCACCGGGCTTACTGACGATGAGATTTTGTCCATCCTGCACTGTGTCAGTGCAGCGAAAATCACCCGGCCCCGGGGCTCCTACATTTTCCGTGCCGGAGATTCCACGGAGGTCATGGGGCTCATGTTGTCCGGCTCCACCCTTGTGATACAGGAGGATCTTTGGGGACACCGCAATATCCTGTCCAAGTGCAATACCGGAGACTTTTTCGGGGAGCCTTACGCCGCCACCCCCGGTGCCATCCTGAACATCAGCGTGGTGGCAGAGGAGGATTGCGAGATCCTGCTGCTGAACGTCAAGCGGCTGCTCACCTCCTGCCCCACCGCCTGCGACCATCACCAGAAACTCATCCGCAATCTGGTCAGCGTTCTGGCAAACAAAATACTGCTTTTTAACGATAAGATCACCCATGTCAGCAAGCGGACCACCCGGGAAAAGCTGCTGTCCTACCTGTCCGCCGAATCCATCCGGCAGTCCTCCCTTTCCTTTGACATCCCCTTTGACCGTCAGCAGCTGGCGGATTTTCTCTGCGTGGAGCGTGCCGCCATGTCGGTGGAGCTTTCCAAGCTGCAAAAAGAAGGGCTGCTGGTCACCAAGCGGAACCACTTTGAGCTTTTGACCCGTTGACCGCTTGGCACATTGCCTGCAAGCACCGGCTTCTTTGCGGAAACCGGTGCTTTTTTTGCAGTTGCACTTTTCCCGGGAGATTATTATACTTATCTTATAAAAAAGACCGGGTGCTGCAAGGGCAGGAGGGAAAGCGTATGGCACGGAACAAAACCACGCAGGACGGTATTTCCCTGCGCAGCAGGGTCACGGCATGGCTTGCCGCGATTTTGCTGGTCACAATGCTTTCCACCGGCATTGCTACCATGGCAGGTCAGTGGACGGTACGCTCCTTTGATATGCTGCTGGCCGACAACGCCGTCTGCTACACGGTGCAAAACGCCCTCAAGGACGAAACACAGGCCTTTGCTCGCTATGTGCGCCAGCCTACTTCTGAAACCGAACAGGCCTATACCGCCGCCTGCGCCGCTTCCGAGCAGAGCCTTGCAGCCCTGCCCTTCGATTATGCCCGCATCGGCGAGGAGCGCTATGCCCGCACATGGAATCTTTTGCAAGGGTATGCGGGCTATCGGCAGGAGCGGGATGCCTTTTTGCAGCTTTCTCCCTCGGCAGATACCTATATTGAACAGATGTACCGTGTGATGGCACTGCAGGACTACCTTGCCGAGTATGCGCTACGTCTGACACAGGCCACGCTGGAACAGGAAAACGCCCTTTACAGCAGCACGGCGGCTCACATCCGGCATCTGCCGTGGCTGTATCTGGGGCTGTTCCTGACGGCAGCCGCGCTGATGCTGCTGCTCATCCGGGTGCTGAGCCGCGCGGTTGTGCGTCCGCTGCTGCGGCTGGCGCAGGCTTCCCGCAGCATTGCCGAGGGCGATTTTTCCAGACCGGACCTACCGGTGAAAAGCAGCGACGAGGTGGGGCGGCTGACGGGAACCTTCAACCAGATGAAGCACGCCATGGCGCAGCAGCTGACCACCCAGCAGGCCTTGCACCGGGAAGAGGTGCGGAACCTTGCGCTGGAAAAAGATCTGGAACACACCCGGCTGGAGGTGCTCAAAAGTCAGGTGAATCCGCATTTTCTGTTCAACACCCTGAACATGATCTCCTGCATGGCGCGGCTGGAGGATGCTGCCACCACCGACCAGATGATCGTGCATCTGGGCAGTTTGTTCCGGCACAATCTGCGCACCAAGCGCCAGCAGATCACGCTGGAGGAGGAACTGGACGGGCTGGAGGATTACATTTATTTGCAGCAGATGCGGTTCGATGGACGCATTACCGTTGAAAAAAGCATCCATGTACAGTCTGCGGCGGTTTTGGTGCCGTCCTTTATGCTGCAGCCGGTGGTGGAAAACGCTTACTCGCATGGGCTCAAGTCCCGCGAGGAAGGCGGACGCATCCTGCTGCGGGCATGGATGCAGGGCAAGGTGCTGGTGCTCACGGTCGCGGACAACGGCAAGGGGATGACCCCAGAGGAACTGGACGCTGTGCAAACTAAAATTGCGCAGAGCGAGCAGACCGGCCGCAGCATTGGCCTTGGCAACATTTCCCGCCGCATCGGGATGCTGTATCCGGGCGGTAAAATGCAGGTGTACAGCCGCGCAGGTCATGGCACTGTGGTGCGGTTTGAACTGCCGCAAACGCAGCAGCCGGAAGAAAAGGAGGAGACGCTCTCGTGAAGTGCAAATTGCTGGTGGCAGAGGATGAATTGATCGAGCGCAAAGTGCTGTGCAGGACCTTGCAGAAGTATCTGGGAGATCTGATAAGCCTGTATGAAGCCAAAAACGGCAGAGAGGCTCTGGAAATTTTTGCCCGCGAAGCGCCGCAGGTGGCTGTGCTGGACATTGAAATGCCGGGTCTCACCGGGCTGGAGGTGGCGCGTAAGATCCGCGAAACGGACAAAAATTGCGCCATCCTGTTCCTGACCGGCTTTGATAAGTTCGACTATGCACGGCAGGCGATCTCTGTACGGGCGATGGACTATCTGCTCAAGCCTTACAACGAGCAGGAACTGGTATTCGCGGTGGAGGATGCCATCCGGCAGGTGTCGGTGCCGCTGCCTGCCCACCCGGCACAGCCCCCTGCGCCTGCAGAGCCCCTCCGCCGGGAAGAGGATGAGGATATGCGCACCGCCATCATCCGGGCAGAGATCAGCCGCTTCATCGACGCTCACTATGGGGAGGATATCTCCATGCAGGATGCCGCCGCTGCGCTGCGCTACTCGGACGCCTACTTCTGCAAGCTGTTCAAGCAGTGCTTTAAGGTAAACTTTTCGGCCTACCTGAACGAATACCGGGTGGACAAGGCGCGCCAGCTGATTTTGGACCCGCGCCTGAGCCTGAAGGATATCGGCGCTGCTGTGGGTTACAGCGACGCCAACTATTTTACAAGGGTGTTCAAGCGCCTGACCGGCCAGACCCCTTCGGAATACCGCGTAGCCGCAGCGGAAAAAGCGGCACAAGGATAAATCGGATCCAAAAGAAGCGCTCGTTCTTTCCTGCCTGTGAACAGGAGAGGAACGGGTGCTTTTTTGTTTTTGCCAGTTTTTTTCGTCCAAAAAACACAAAAATTGTACTTGGATACAACAAAGACAAAATCGTACTGCGTTTCACAAAATAATCCGGTTTCGCAAAAATGAACGAGTTGTTAAAATACAATCATAGAAAAAACGTGAAAAGAGAGGATGCCATTCATGAAGAGAAGAACGTTTCTGTCGCTGATGGGCGCGGCGGCACTGACCAGCAGCATGATGCTTACCGGCTGCGGTGCCGGCTCCGGTGACGACCGCAAGATCGTGCGCATCGGCCATGTGCAGTCCCAGACCCACCCGGATCATCTGGGACTGGAAGCCTTTGCCAACTACATCAACGAGAAGCTGGGCGATAAGTACCGTGTGGAGGTGTACCCCAGCGAGCTGCTGGGCTCCCAGACCGAAATGGTGCAGCTGACCCAGACCGGTGCCATCGACTTTGTGGTGGCATCTACTGCCATCATGGAGACCTTCAGTGCCAAATACCAGATCTTCAACCTGCCTTACCTGTTCTCCAGCGTAGAAGCCTACCACGAGGCAATGGACGACCCCGAGGTGACGGACCCCATTTTCAAGACCACTTCCAAGGCCGGTCTGGAAACGGTGGCATGGCTGGATGCCGGCACCCGCAACTTCTACACCATCAAGACCCCCATCAACCAGCCCTCCGACCTGAAGGGTCTGAAGATCCGCGTACAGCAGTCGCCCACCAACGTGGAAATGATGCGTCTGCTGGGCGGCACCGCTACGCCCATGGGCTTCGGCGATGTGTACACCGCACTGCAGGCCGGTATTCTGGATGGTGCCGAGAACAACGAGCTGGCTCTGACCGATAACGGTCACGGCGATATCTGCAAGTATTACTCCTATGATATGCACCAGATGGTGCCGGATCTGCTGGTTGCAAACTACGCCTTCCTGAACGAACTCAGCGACGAGGAGCGCGCGATCTTTGAAGAGGGTTTCCAGATCGTGAAGCGCACCGAGCAGGATGCTTGGGAGGATGCTGTGGCTGAGGCGAAAGATAAGGCCGAGAATGAGCAGCACGTCAACTTTATTTACCCGGACACTGCACCGTTTCAGGAGGCTATGGCCCCCCTGCACGATTCCGTGCTGGCAGCAAACCCGGAACTGCAGCCCATTTATGACCTGATCCAGCAGCACAACGCTGCCCACACTGCGGACTGAGGAGGAGCATCATGGAAAAACTGAGAAATACCCTGAACAAGGTGCTCAACCTGCTGGCAGGTCTGAGCATGACGGTCATGGTGGTGCTGACCACCTATCAGGTCATCGTGCGTTATATCTTCAACTCTCCCTCCACATGGTCGGAGGAACTGGTGGGTTATCTGTTCGGCTGGAGCACCATGCTGGGTGCCACCATCGTTTCCGGCGAGCGCGGCCACATGAACATCCCCGTGCTGGTGGACCGGTTCAACCCCACCATGCGCAAGGCGTTCCACATCTTTGCTGAGGTCATCGCCTTCATCTTCTCTGCGACCATTCTGGTGTTCGGCGGTTTTCAGGTGTCCCAGCTGGCTATGGGACAGCAGACCTCCTCGCTGGGCGTAGCCGTGGGCGTGTTCTACTGGGTCATGCCCATCTGCGGCGTGATCATTCTGGTGTATTCCGTGCTGAACATTATCGGCATCGCCAACGGCTCCATCTGTCTGGATACCCCGGAGGATGCAGACTTTGCAAAGGTGGAAGCCGAAATGGCTGCCGATGCCGACAAGGAAAATAAGGAGGACTAAGCTGTGGCAATTCAAGCGTTACTCGTAATTCTGGCAGTGCTGCTGGTGCTGCTGTTCCTCGGCGTGCCCATCTCGTACGCCATTGCAGTCTCTTCCCTGACTGCCATCCTTTCTTCCATTGACCTGAATGTGGCCGTGCTGACCGCTGCCCAGCGCACCTTTGTGGGCATGAGCAAGTTCAGCCTGACCGCCATCCCGTTCTTTATTCTGGCCGGCAACATCATGAATCAGGGCGGCATCGCCAAGCGTCTGGTGGATTTCGTCATGGCCATTCTGGGCAAGATGCCCGGCGCACTGCTGGTGACCAACATCGGCACCAACGCTCTGTTCGGCGCCATCTCCGGCTCTGCTTCCGCTGCGGCGGCTGCTGTTGGCTCCATGATCCGCGACGGTGCCGAGGAGCAGGGCTACGACCCCGCCGTGACCGCTGCCACCAATGCCGCTTCCTCCTGCTCCGGTTTGCTGATCCCACCGTCCAACGCCTTGATTACCTACTCTCTGGCATCCGGCGGCACCTCTGTGGCTGCGCTGTTCATGGCCGGTTACATTCCCGGCATCATCTGGGCGCTGTGCTGCTGCGTGGTGGGCGTGCTGCTGGCGGTCAAGCTGGGCTATAAAGGCACCCCCGGCAAGTTTGACTGGAAAAATCTCGGCATCTGCACCCTGCGCGCTCTGCCTTCTCTTTCCCTGATCATCGTGGTCATCGGCGGCATCATCGGCGGTGTGTTCTCTGCCACCGAAGGCTCTGCCATTGCCGTTGTCTATGCTCTGATCCTTGCTTTCTGCTACCGCTCCATCAACCTGAAGAGCCTGTGGAAGATCCTCGTGGACTCTGCCAAGATGTCCGGCATGGTGGTGTTCCTTGTGGGTGTTTCCAACATTCTGGGCTGGGTCATGGCCTTTTTGCAGATCCCGGATGCGGTTGCGGCAGCCCTGCTGAGCCTGACCAGCAATAAGTACATCATCCTGCTCATCATGAACGTGATCCTGCTGGTGTCCGGCACCTTCATGGATGTGACCCCGGCCATCCTCATCTTCACTCCGCTGTTTCTGCCCATCTGTCAGAGCTTTGGCATGAGCACCATCCATTTCGGTCTGATCCTCGTGTATAACCTGTGCATCGGCAACATCACCCCGCCCGTGGGCAACGCCCTGTTCGTGGGCATCAAGGTGGGCCGCACCTCGCTTTCCAAGGTCATGCCGTACATGCTTATGTACTATGTGGCCATCATCGGCGGCCTGCTGCTGGTCACCTTTATCCCGGCAGTGTCTACCGCACTGCCGCAGGCAATGGGCCTGATGTAATTGAGACATCTTCTTTTTCTTCTCCTAAAAGGCGGTACCTGCTTTGCGGCGGGCACCGCCTTTTCTTGTCTCTTGCACAAAGGCAGTCTTGTGCGCTATACTATCTGCAAAGGGAGGGAGAGACCATGCGCAGACGGACCTTTTTAGCCGGGCTGGGCTTTGCAGCCTTGCAGCTGGCAGGCTGTGCCGCAAAGCCGCAGACCACACCGGACTATGTGCTGACCTATGCCGACAACCAGCCCGCCGGGTACCCCACTACGCAGGGCGCGCAGTATTTTGCAGACCTTGTGCAGCAGCAGACCGGGGGCAAGGTGGTCATTCAGGTCAAGGCGAACGGCGAGTACGGCTCGGAACAGCAGGTGTGGGAACAGCTTGCCATTGGCGGCGTAGATTTTGCCCGTGTGTCGCTCTCGGTGGTCACGGACGATCTGCCCCGGCTCAACGTGCTGCTGCTGCCGTATCTCTACCGGGATGCCGACCACATGTGGCGCGTGCTGGACGGCAGCATCGGGGCTGAGTTTTTGCAGGACTTTACCGCGCAGGGACGGGTAGGCCTGAGCTGGTACGACGCGGGTGCCCGCTCGTTCTATGCCCGTCAGCCGGTGCGCAGCCTGAACGATCTGCAGGGCAAGACCATCCGCGTGCAGGATTCGCAGATCGTGATCGACATGATCCGCCTGCTGGGTGCAGTGCCGGAGACCACGGCGTACAGCGACGTCTACTCGGCGCTTGAGACCGGGCAGATCGATGCCGCCGAAAACAACTGGCCGGCCTACTATTCCATGGAGCACTACAAGGTGGCACGGTACTACATGGCCGATGAGCACAGCCGCGTACCGGAGGTGCAGCTGGCTTCCGGCCGCACATGGGATGCACTGCCGGAGGAGTACCAGCAGATTCTGCAGAAATGCGCCCGGGCATCGGCGCAATACGAGCGCCAACTCTGGGCACAGGAAGAAACTGCCGCCCGAGAAGCGGCATTGGCTGGCGGGTGCCGGGAACTGCCGCTGCCCGAAGAAGAAATGCAGAACTTCCGGCAGCTGGTGCAGCCGCTATACCGGAAATACTGTGCCGACTATCTGCCGCTGGTGGAAGAGATACAGGCAGAATGACAACAGAGAAAGTCCTTTGAGGGTGCAGGGAACTGCTCCCCACCATCGTGCGCGATTTTCAGGCGATCATCTCCAAGGAAATCAAGGAGTTGCTGCTGGGAAAGCGGAGAGCGGCTTTTATACCGTTCTCCGCGCTTTGTTCTTATTTTATCTTCAGTGTTTCCTTTCGCTGCCGGGTGAATCTCAGATATTCCAGCAGCGTCTGGCTCACCACCGAGCTGGCAGTTTTGGAAAACGCCAGCCCCAATGTCCGGCAGCAGGCAGGCTCCAGCGGGCGGGACACCACACCGGGGCAGCCGAACGCCTGCATCACCAGTTCCTGCGAGATGGTCACGCCCAGCCCGCTGCGCACGAACGCCATGATGAGGGTATCGTCCCGGAAGCTGTAAGAAATATTCGGCTTCACCGGGCACTTGAGCATCAGGTGCTGGATGTCATTATCACAGCCGGGCGTTTCAATGATGAGCGGATACTGAAACAGCTGCGACAGCGTTACGCTGGGTCGTGCAGCCAGTGGATGCCCCTCCGGGAACACGGCACACAACGGGTCGTCCCAGAGCGGGTAGAATTTCAGGTCGTCTGCCACAATGGATGAGAGGAAACCGCAGTCTACCTGTCCACGGATGATCCATTCCCGGATTTCATCATAGTTGCCGTCCAGGATCTCTATACTCACCTTCGGGTAGTTCTCCTTGAAATAATGCACCACTTCCGGCATCCAGAGCGTTGTGATGCTGGAAATGCTGCCCACCCGCAGCTTGCCCTCCACCTTGTGGTTGATATTGAACGCAGCCTGCCGCAGCCGGTTCTTCTGGTTGGCCAGTTCCCGGACGTAGGGCAAAAGACGGGTCCCGTTGTCGGTCAGGGTCACGCCCCGGTTGATGCGGGCGAACAGCTTCACGCCCAGTTCTTCTTCCAACCCCGCCATCATCTGGCTGATGCCGGATTGGGTATAGTTCAGTGCCTCCGCTGCTTTGGAAAAACTGCCCGTTTCGCACACTTTCAAGAATATCTCGTATCGGTCTTTCTGTTCCCGCATCTCAAATACTCCATAAGTAAAATTTATAGGTCATAGTAATTTTATTCGGTTTACTGATATGATACTCCATGTTATCCTATATTACAATAGGAAATACGGATAGGAGTTTCAGAATCATGGAAAAGAAAGCAAGCAGTTTCTCCGGACAAATCGGATTTGTCCTTGCTGCCGCCGGAAGTGCGGTGGGTGTCGGCAACCTGTGGCGGTTCCCGTACCTTGCCGCAAAGGATGGCGGCGGTTTGTTTTTGCTGGTGTATCTGGTGCTGGTGCTGACCTTCGGTTTCACGCTGCTCACCTCGGATATCGCCATTGGCCGCCGCACCAAGCAGAGTGCCATCCGCGCCTACGAGGGCATGCGCCCCAAGTGGAAATTCCTCGGCATCCTGACCTTTCTGGTGCCGGTTCTGATCATGACCTACTACGCCGTCATCGGCGGGTGGATCACAAAATATGCGGCAGTCTACCTGACCGGACAGTCTGCTGCCGCTGCTGAGGACGGTTATTTTACCAGCTTCATCACCTCGCCGGTCTCCCCTGTGGTGTTCGCTCTGCTGTTCATGGGCGTGACTGCTTTCATCGTGTACAACGGCGTGGAGGGAGGCATTGAGCGGGTGTCCCGCTACATGATGCCCATTCTGCTGGTACTGGTGGTGGTGATTGCGGGCTACGCCCTCACCCTGCGCCACGAGGACGCCTCCGGCCAGATGCGCACCGGTCTGGAAGGTCTGCGCTACTACCTGACCCCGCACATGGAAGGGCTGACTGTCAGCCGCTTTTTGCAGATTTTGCTGGATGCCATGAGCCAGCTGTTCTTCTCCCTCAGCGTGTCCATGGGCATTATGATCACCTACGGTTCCTACGTCAAACCGGAAGTAGACCTGAACAAAGCGGTGAATCAGATCGAGATCTTCGATACCGGCGTAGCCCTGCTGGCCGGTGCCATGATCATTCCTGCCGTGTATGTGTTCTCCGGTACCGAGGGCATGAGTGCAGGCCCCAGCCTGATGTTCGTCTCGCTGCCCAAGGTGTTTGCCGCTATGGGCAAGGCCGGTACTTTCGTGGGCATCCTGTTCTTTGTCACTGCTATTTTTGCCACTCTCACTTCCTGCATCTCGGTGCTGGAATCCATCACCGCCAACTGCATGGAGATCTTCCACTCGGGCCGCAAAAAGACGGTGCTTGTGCTGACGGTCATTTATCTGGCCGCGTCCGCCATCATTGCGCTGGGTTACAGCATCTTCTATTTTGAGGTGCAGCTGCCCAACGGCTCTGCGGCTCAGCTGCTGGATATCATGGACTATGTCAGCAACAGCGTTATGATGCCTTTCATCGCCCTGCTGTCCACCATCCTGATCGGCTGGGTCATGACGCCGGATTACGTCATTGATGAGATGCAGCGGGGCGGCAAGACCTTCCGCCGCAAGAAACTCTACCGGGTGATGATCCGCTATGTTGCCCCGGTGATGATGCTGGTGCTGTTTTTGCAGTCCACCGGGATTCTTGCTTAAAAGGCTACTCTTCCATGTATCAGGACGTAAACTTCTGCATTCCCATGGAAATTGACGCCATTGAGGGTGCATATAAGTATCGGAAAGACTGATGATGCCAGTTTTAGCG
>OGGT01000986.1_pt1 | contig 10864 bp, 10 predicted proteins | sample 1571311 | NCBI WGS metagenome assembly OGGT01 (sample SAMEA2581931, study PRJEB24529) | metagenome | biome: Human gut stool | place: China | collected 2011
ATGCCGATAAGCAGGTGCTGGTACAGATGGATACGTATGCCGTATTAGGTATCCGTCAGGAACAGATTCATTATTTATATGCACCGACTCATTTGAATCCTACGTATGAGTATGGAGTAAGTTTTGAACGTGGTACGTATGTGGATTATGGCGACCGACGTCAGGTTTTTATATCCGGTACGGCCAGTATCAATCACAGGGGTGAAGTGGTGTATCCGGGCGATATCCGGAAACAGACCGAACGCATGTGGGAAAACGTGGAGACCTTGTTGAAGGAAGCAGAAATGTCGTTCGATGACATCGGACAGATGTTGGTTTACCTGCGCGATGCAGCAGATTATACCATAGTACGGGAGATGTTCGACCAGCGTTTCCCGGAAATGCCAAAAGTGATTCTATTGGCTCCTGTCTGTCGTCCGGGTTGGCTGATAGAGATGGAGTGCATGGGCACAAAAATGATGAAGCATACACCGTATCCTGATTTTTAGTTTGTATGAAAGAACGTCTGTGGAAAAACGTCTGGGTAGTTCTTTATGTGGTGCTGATGGGAGTATTGGCCATAGCTACTTTTTTAGAGCATGCATACGGAACAACTTTTGTCCAGACACATATATATCATGCTTGTTGGTTTTGTGGCTTGTGGGGTGCGCTGGCTTTCGGGCTTGTGGTGAAAAAGGGTATGTACATCTGGTGCAGGGGCAAGAAGTGAAGAGTTTTATCCGGACTTCCGACCAGCAAGCGAGGATGTTGCCTTTCAGTCTTTCTCTGGACATCTTCAGGGTGGTTTATTATCCGGGAACGGAAGCCCCTTCTGATTACAAGAGTTACGTGAGTTATAAAGTGAATGGAAAATGGAAAGAAGAGGTAATTTCGATGAATCACATTCTTTCTGTAGAAGGTTATCGTTTTTATCAGTCATCATACGACCCGGATTTGTCTGGAAGCTGGTTGAGTGTAAACTATGACCCTTGGGGAATTGCTGTGACCTATGCCGGGTATTTGTGTCTGGCTTTCTCTTCCTTGTGGTTGTTAGGTAGCCGGAAGGAGACATTTTTCCGTTTGTTACGTCATCCGCTATGGAGAAAAACGGGACTGGTATGGCTAGGAATATGCGCTTTCCAGTTGATAGCTCAAGCTCGTCCGGTCAGTGTCCTGGCTCGTCAGGATGCGGAAAAGCTGAAGATGCGTCAGGTGATATACCACGACCGTGTGGCGCCCTTCCATACCCTGGCCCGTGACTTTGTTATCAAGTTGAGTGGAAAACCTTCTTATCATGGTTTGACACCGGAACAGGTGGTGGCCAGTTGGTTACTTTATCCCGAAGAATGGCAGCACGAACCGATGTTTCGAGTGAAAAGTGAACGGTTGAGGCAGGAATTGGGATTGAAATCGGAGTATGCCGCACTGGTAGACTTGTTTGATGGAAAGACCTATCGGTTGGAGGGATTGTTGCAGAGACTACAGGACGAAGTGCGAAATACGCATGAGAAAGGCTGGTTGGAGAACCGTCAGGCAAAAAAGTTGGAAAAAGAAGTGCTGGAACTGGATGAGAAGGTCGGTATGGTACTGATGCTTCAGAAAGGTACTTTTATCCGTCCTTTGCCGGAGGATGGAAGTGTCACTCCGTTATCTCCGTTAAGAATACGTGCAGAGATTTTCTATCATGCGGTACCGTTCACTAAAATTTTGTTTATGGCTAATCTTTCTTTAGGTTTGCTGGCTTTGGGCTGGTGGATCTATTCCTGTGTGATGCAAGAAGGCGATAAGGCAAGAAACTGGAGGAGTAGGTGGCGATGGATATGGGTGTGGGCTGTATGGATGGCCTGTCTGTTTCATTGGACTTCTTATTTGCTTCGTTGGTATATTGGAGGACGGATTCCTTTGGGAAACGGACACGAAACGATGCTTTTTTTAGCGGGATTTCTGTTATTGTGTACTTGTATCTGGCAGCGGCGGTTCTCGTTTTTGCTTCCAACCGGTTTATTGCTTTCCGGTTTTACCTTCCTGGTGGCTTATCTGAGCGAGATGAATCCGCAGATAACCCCGTTGATGCCGGTATTGCTGTCACCCTGGCTGAGTCTGCATGTATCATTGATTATGGTGTCGTATGCCTTATTTGCTTTGATGTGTCTGTGTAGTATCCTGGCATTGAGTATTCGGCGGCATGCGTGGCAGCGGCAACGGCTGACTTTATTTTGTCGGGTCTTGCTTTATCCGGCAGTGTTGTGCTTGGGAATCGGAATTTTTATCGGTGCGGTATGGGCCAACGTGTCCTGGGGAAGCTATTGGGCTTGGGACCCGAAAGAAGTCTGGGCTCTGATTACTTTCATGCTTTATGGAATGGCTTTTCATGTGCAAAGTCTCCCTCGTTTCAGAAATCCGTACTTTTTTCATTGGTTTTTAATCGTCTCGTTCTCTGCCATACTGATGACCTATTTCGGCGTAAACTATATACTTGGAGGAATGCACAGTTATGCCGGATAAGTGATAGCTTTTTATTCTTTTGGGCGAATGATTTGTTTATTGATAGTTTTTCATTACCTTTGGATAGTGAATTTAAAAATGGACGAAGTATGAAATCTTTGAATTATGCATTAGTCAGTTCGCTCTGTGCATTAGTTATCGGTATATTATTGGTCACATGGCCAGATGTAGCAGTGAGTTATTTGGTAATTACTATCGGGGTGTTGTTCCTTATTCCCGGACTGGTCGGATTGTTTTCTTATCTGGCCCTGTTGAACAAGAGTAAGGCGGATGCTCCTCGTCCGGTTTTCCCTATAGTTGCGTTAGGCAGTACACTTTTCGGTGTATGGCTGATTATCATGCCTTCTTTCTTTGTCGGAGTGCTGATGTATGTGTTAGGCATTCTGTTGGTGTTGGGCGGTATCAGTCAGTTGGCTAACCTGATTGCTGCACGTTCATTCATGCCGGTTCCATTTGGGGTATATATAGTGCCCGTATTGATTTTGGCAGCGGGAATTACGGTCTTGTTCAATCCGTTTGCTACGGCTGAGATACCTTTTATTGTGTTGGGAATTTCTTCCATTGTATATGCATTGATGGATATGGTCCGTTTGTTGCGTTTCCGCAAAAAGAACAAGAACATACAAGATGTGACACCTATAGAAGAAATTAAGGAATGAAGCGATTTGACAGACTTGATTTGTTACCGGAAGGCCAGGATATGGTGGCGGGTATAGACATGACGGGTGGTTTTTACCGCTTGTTCCAGACTTCGGCACCTTTTCCGGGATGTGCTTTTCTGCTCTGTCTTAGAGGCAGTTGCCGGGTGAAAATCCATTTGACATGTTATGACTTGAAAGAAGGGTCTTTGGCCATTATATTCCCGGGAGTATTTTTTCAGATTCAGGAGCAGAGTAAGGACTGCCGGTTTATTTTTGTCGGTTTTTCCAAAAAACTGATAGAAGGAGCCAAGTTGTTTTCTTATACCGTGGAGTATACTCCTTATATCTTTGAACGGCCGGTAATTGAGATGAAGAAAGATGTATATGAATTGTTCCGGGATAGTATCCGTCTCTTGATTCGCCGGCAGAAGATAAAAGAAGAAATGAGCGGAATGCAAATCAGTTTGATTTATACGCAGCTGCTTCTTTCTTTAGGCAGTGTATACAAGAAAAGAGGAGAGGAAGAAGATTCACCGAGATACAATCGAAATCAGGAAATTGTAAAGGAACTGGTTCGTATTATTGTGCAATATTATAAAACGGAACGCAATGTGTCTTTTTATGCCGAGAAGCTGCATCTTTCGCCACAGCATCTGAGTACAACGGTGAAGAAAGTTACCGGAAAGACCTTGACCGACATTCTTTCTTCGTTTATCATACGCGATGCCCAGGCTAAGCTTCGTTCTACGGATATGACGGTACAGGAAATAGCCTATTCGTTGAATTTTTCGGATATTTCCTTCTTTGGGAAATACTTCAAACGTTATACGGGCATGTCGCCCAAGCAGTATCGGAACATGTAAAAACAATAAGGGGCAGGTGTATTTGTTTACGCCTGCCCTTATTGTTTTTGAAGATAATCTTTTATTCAAACATTGGAGTGATATATTGTGTCAGCAGGTATCCTCCGCCTACCAGCCAGATGTAAAGCAGTCCTGCTAGCAAGAACGGTTTGGCACCAGCTTGTTTGAATTTCTCCAGACTGGTATCTGTACCCAGTGCTGTCATGGCCATTGTCAGCATGAAGGTATCGATGTACTCAATGGCACCGTTCAGTGGAATATCTTTTACGGTCTCGGCTCCTGTAAGGTATTGCAGCAAGGAGTTCAGACAGATGATACCGATGAATCCAAATGCAAACCAGGGAATAGTGATTTTGCTCTTTTCGGCTTTACCTTCAGGATTTGCTTTTTTCCGTCCTGCCAATGCAAAGCTCATGATGACCAGTACCGGTGCCAGCATCATGACGCGAATCATCTTGGTGATGGTAGCTGTTCCGGCAATTCCTAATGATTCGGTCGGGTCCATGGCATTTCCGGCTCCTGCTACGTGAGCAACTTCATGCAGGGTACTTCCTGTATAGATGGCTACTCCCGTATCTCCCAGTGCATCCAGCATACCGGCACGGTACATAATCGGATAGAGGAACATGGAAATGGTTCCGAAAATGACTACCGTAGATACGGCAATGGCCGTTTTATGTCCTTCACATTTTACCACCGGTTCTGCACCCAATACGGCTGCTGCTCCACAGATGGCGCTACCGGTAGCTGTCATGAGAGAAGTATCTTTGTCCATTTTCATCAGTTTGCCCAGCCAGATGCCCAGGAAAATAGTACCGGCTACGATGATGGCATCGATAACCACTGCGGGGAGTCCTACAGCGGCTACTTGTGTCAGTGTCAGACGGAATCCGTAGAGTACGATACCGGCACGCAGCACCTGCTTGGTGCAGAACTTGATACCTGGAACCCATGTCTCAGGCAGTTTGTTGCGCAGGCTGTTGGCATAAAGCATTCCCAAAATGATACCCACAATCAGCGGACTGCAAGAAAGACTTTTCACGAAGGGTATTTCGGCAATGTAGAAGGCTGCAAAAGAAAATAATGCAATCAATAAAATACCATGGAGGGTATTGGCTCTGTTTCCTTTCTTGAACATATCAGTTTGTTTTTAGTGATTTTGATTTTATTTCGGGCGCAAAGATAGAAGATTTCCATGGAATGTCCTATTTACATTTTTTTATGCGTGATAACCAAAAGTAATAATGTGTATTGTCTAGGCCTTTATTCGGTGGTTTTGTGCTTCTTGCTTTTTATGCTATCTTTGCATGGAATTAAAAATGGAAAAGAAATGAAATTATTGATCAAGTCATGTCTGGCGGTGGCTTTATTTGCTGGCATCTGTCTGGCTGGATGTAAGGAAAAGGACATGTCAATGAAAATGAACAATCCGCGCAATATCAGGGGAGTTATCAGCTATAAACGTTCGTTTGGAGATTTGAATGATGTGCAACTGGCTACAGCCAAGAAAATAGGTATCCGTCCTATCAGTACCCGTGAAGAGGCGGAAGAAATGAAGGACCGGTTGATTGAAATTGCCGCTTGTGAACGGTATGGTCTGGACTCTTTGACGCATTCAATTCCCTACCTGATACCTCAGGCCAGTGCGTTGCTGGATACCATCGGGGTTAATTTCTTGGATTCACTGGAAAACAAAGGACTGAACCCCAATAAAATCATTGTAACGTCCGTGACTCGTACGAAGGATGACGTAAAGCGTCTGCGGAGAACCAACGGAAATGCTTCGCTGAACTCCTGCCATTTTTATGGAACTACGTTTGATGTGAGCTGGAAGCGTTTTGAGAAGGTAGAAGACCCCGATGGTCGTCCTATGCAGGATGTAAGTTCGGATACATTGAAGCTGGTGCTGTCGGAAGTATTGCGTGACCTTCGTAAGGCAGACCGCTGTTATGTGAAATACGAATTGAAACAAGGTTGTTTCCATATTACTGCCCGATAATTCAAGAAGTTATGTTCAGATATTTCATTTATTTGGCTTACGACGGTACTAACTATCATGGCTGGCAGATACAGCCGAACGGAAGCAGTGTGCAGGAAACGCTGATGAAAGCGCTGCATACTTTCTTGCGGGATGAGGCCATTGAAGTGGTGGGGGCCGGACGTACGGATGCTGGAGTACATGCCCGCCTGATGGTGGCACATTTTGATGTGGAATGGATGCTGGATGAAGATACGGTGACGGATAAACTGAACCGTTTGCTGCCGCCGGATATATCGGTGTACCGTGTGCGGAGAGTGAATCAGGATGCGCATGCCCGTTTTGATGCGACTTATCGTACGTACAAATACTACGTTACCACACAGAAGAATCCGTTTAACCGGGCATATTGCTGGCGTTTGTTCCAGCCTTTGGATTTTGCAAAGATGAATGAGGCAGCACAGACCTTGTTCGATTACACGGATTTTACGAGCTTCAGTAAATTGCATACGGATGTGAAAACCAATAACTGCAAGATTATGCACGCCCACTGGGAGCAGGTAAGCGAAACGGAATGGGTATTTACCATTCAGGCAGACCGTTTCTTGCGGAATATGGTTCGGGCCATTGTTGGTACGCTGGTAGAAGTGGGACGCGGCAAACTTTCGGTGGAAGGTTTCCGGAAGGTGATAGAAGAGAAGAACCGCTGCAGTGCAGGTACATCCGTACCGGGACATGCACTCTTTTTGGTCGATATAGGCTATCCGGATGAATTATTCCCGCTGGGTTAGTCTTTCTCTGTAAGATATTTCCAGAAACGGACCGGCATATCCTTTTTGTGTTTTACGGGATTCAGTCGGGATTGAATACATACACTGTGAAAATAGCTTTTCCAGCCCTCCTGGAAAAGCTTTTCATTTTTATCCAGCAGCTCATCTTCCAACTTGCCATGTCGCAGGAAGGCAGCACGAGAGTCTTCAAATGTAATTTCGTTAACCTCTTTCAGGTCGTAATAGTAGCCGTAGCGACGGCGTGCATCGTAGATTATCCATGGCTGGTCGGCAAACCGGTCGCGAAAATGATAGATGGTCAGTGGATAGACGTTATAAAGAGGTTCCATGATACCGAAATATACCTGGTCGGCTGTTTTTTGAAAGCGCATGAACTGAAGTACTCTCATTCGCTCGTCTGCTACTTTTTTGCTGAGCTGATACACTCCTAACACATCTGGGTCTGCGAAATTTTGTTCGATAGAGGCCGGTGCATCGATTACTTTCCGCATGTAGCGAAAAATGAGCACGGTTGCTTCCGGTGTTTCCGAAAGCCAGCAATAGGTAAGGGAGGCAAGTGCTCTTCGGGAAAGTTTACGTGATAACAGTTTCCAAACCCGTTCTGTCTTTTCCGCATCTGTTACCACCTGATGTACCTCCTCATGAAAAAGCGGAAGCGGTTCCTTCTCTGTAAGCAGCAGGTCGGGAAAAGTCCGGCGATAATAGGCATCGAACAGGGCGGTAAGCAGACCTTCAAAAGTGGAATCGTATTGAAAAACTGTCATGGTTTATGAGAATTTCGTATCTTTGTGTATAGAGGATTTCAGGGAGCAAAAGTAGTAAAAACGATAAACTGAAACAAAAGGAACAGTTTTTTGTTATATAATAAAAACAGATTGAATGATGAATTATAAATCTATGCTCTTGGGACTGATGGCCACAGTGGCCGTCTTCCAGTCACAGCCTGCTCAGGCTTGCACAGGTATCACCTTGACAGCAAAAGACAGCACACGCATTCTTGCCCGTACCATTGAATGGGGTGGAAGTGACTTGAACAGTTGCTATGTGGTGGTGCCACGTGGCTATACGGTTCAGTCGTATGTGCCCGGCGGACAGGATGGCATGAAATTTACGGCAAAATATGGATATGTGGGCCTTGCGGTAGAACAAAAGGAGTTCGTGGCAGAAGGTTTGAACGAAGAAGGTCTCTCTGCCGGTCTGTTCTATTTCCCGAATTACGGACAGTATGAAGCGTATAAAGCAGAGTATAAATCGTCTTCCATTGCCGATTTGCAGTTGGTTTCCTGGGTATTAGGCAACTGCAAGACGGTGGATGAAGTGATGGAAAGCCTGAAGCAGGTACATGTAGTGGCCATTGACCCGCGTGCATCGACTGTACACTGGCGTTTTGCCGATGTGTCAGGACGTCAGGTGGTATTGGAAATCGTAGACGGTGAATTGCATTTCTTTGAAAACAACTTGGGAGTACTGACTAACTCTCCGGGATTTGAATGGCAACTGACCAACCTGAATAATTACGTCAATCTGTATCCGGGCAGTGCCCAACCTCAGTCGTTAGGGAATGTGGCTCTTCGTTCTTTCGGAGCTGGAAGCGGATTCTTGGGTATTCCCGGTGATGTGACTCCTCCCTCCCGTTTTGTGCGGGCTGCCTTTTATCAGGCTACAGCTCCTGTGCAGGATAATGCCCGTCAGACCGTACTTCAAGGATTTCAGATTTTGAACAACTTTGATATTCCATTGGGAATTGAGTTTGCGGAAGGAAAAGTGCCTGTCAATATCCCAAGTGCTACACAGTGGACTTCGGCCACGGATATGCAGCATCGGATGATTTATTATCGTACCATGTATAATTCTGCTATACGTAGTATTGATTTGAACAAGATTGATTTTCAGCGTGTCAAGTACAGAGCGGTACCATTGGATACCATAAAGGAACAGCCTGTAATGGAAGTTTCTATCCGCTGAAAATGTAGAATGCATAAAAGTAAGGAAGCTGCCTTCACTCGTTTGTGGGGGCAGCTTCTTCTGTATCTCCAAAGTCGAAACTCAGCTGACGTTCGTCTATCTTCTTGCGGGGAGTAGGGAGTAGAAGTTTCCGTACTCCGTAGGCACCTAGCTCATGAATGGTCTTTTCGGGCAGCTCATTGCAGGTGATGAAGTATTTGGCTTTCTTCATGACGGCTCCCATCTTCTTCAGTTCGTAAAATCCGATACGGGAGAAACGGCGGGAAGCCACAATCAGGCGGGCGGATTTTACTCCGATGCCCGGCACACGCAGGATGGCTTCATAATCGGCGGTCTGTATATTGACGGGGAAGAACTCCGGATGGCGAAGGGCCCAGGCCAGTTTCGGATCAATCTCCAAGTCCAGATTAGGACTCTGGTCGTCCACTATCTCGTCTACCTTGAACTGATAGAAGCGTAGTAGCCAGTCGGCCTGATATAGACGGTTTTCGCGTACCAAAGGTGGTTGTTTCAAAGTAGGAAGTCGCTTGTCATACGTATTTACCGAAATATAGCCTGAATAATACACTCGTTTCATGGTAGGTTCTTCATACAGCGAAGAAGATACCTGCAAGATATCCTTGTCTGTTTCGGGGGTGGCTCCTACAATCATCTGGGTACTTTGTCCGCCAGGAGCAAAGCGGGGAGTGTGACGATAGTGCTTGCGCTCTTCCTGATAGGTCTGTATGCCTTGTTGAATGTATTTCATCGGAAGATACACACTCTGGTGATCTTTCTCCGGTGCCAGCAGTTTTAAATTCTTTTCTGTCGGGATTTCTAGGTTGACACTGAGACGGTCGGCATATAGTCCGGCTTCCCGTACCAGTTCTTCACTGGCACCGGGGATACTTTTCAGGTGGATGTAACCATTGAAACGGTGCACCAGTCGCAGGTCTTTGGCCACCCGTACCAGGCGTTCCATGGTGTAGTCGGGGTTGCGTACCACTCCCGAACTGAGAAATAGTCCTTCTATATAATTTCTTCGGTAGAACTCCATGGTCAGCTCCACCAGTTCCGTAACGGAAAGAGTGGCCCGTGGAATGTCGTTGCTTACCCGGTTGATGCAGTAGGCACAATCGTAGATGCAGTAGTTGGTCAGCATAATTTTGAGCAGGGAAATGCAGCGTCCGTCTTCTGAAAAGCTGTGACAGATGCCCCATCCTCCTACTGTATTGCCGACTCCTCCCCGTGTGTTTTTGCGGGAAGTACCGCTGGAAGCACACGACACGTCGTATTTGGCGGATTCAGTCAGGATTTTTAGTTTTTGTATTACCTGTTCGTTCATTTCATTCAAAGTTAGAGAGAGTTTTTGAATTGTGCAATGAGTTTGGGATTTTTGTCGTACCTTTGCGGCGGTTTACAAAAATCAAGAAAACATGTGGTTATTACTGGCTTTTTGCTCAGCGGCGTTGCTGGGCTTTTATGATGTCTTCAAGAAAAAATCATTGGCAAACAATGCGGTTCTTCCGGTACTGGGACTGAATACGCTTTTTTCGAGTCTGATTTTTTTACCGTTTATTTTAGTTTCGTACTTTCATCCGGAGGCGTTGCAGGATACGCTTTTTTACGTGCCTTCAGCAGGTTGGGAGGTGCATAAGTTCATTATCCTGAAATCGTTTATCGTGCTTTCTTCGTGGACTTTCGGTTATTTCGGTATGAAACACCTGCCCTTGACCATTGTCGGCCCCATCAATGCTACCCGTCCGGTCATGACGTTGGTAGGTGCCTTGCTGATATTTGGTGAACGCTTGAATGTGTACCAGTGGATTGGTGTGCTGATGGCTATCATTTCGTTTTTCATGCTGAGCCGTTCGGGAAAGAAAGAAGGAATAGATTTCAAGCACGACAAATGGATTTGGTTTGTGGTGCTGGCGGCTGTGTTAGGTGCTGTCAGTGGTTTGTACGATAAATACCTGATGGGACGCTTCAACAACATGGTGGTACAGGCGTGGTACAATGTGTACCAGCTTTTCCTGATGGGAGGAGTGCTGATGTTCTTGTGGTGGCCCAAGCGGAAAAGCAGTACACCGTTTCACTGGGACTGGTGCATTATCCTGATTTCCGTATTCTTGTCGGCGGCTGATTTCGTGAATTTCTATGCGC